>Ga0315903_10000141_pt1 | contig 103030 bp, 76 predicted proteins | sample LakEriMetagenome_7_FD_203524 | JGI IMG/M metagenome (GOLD analysis project Ga0315903, IMG submission 203524) | Freshwater fungal communities from buoy surface, Lake Erie, Ohio, United States - Buoy 2 MA119 | ecosystem: Environmental > Aquatic > Freshwater > Lake | place: USA: Lake Erie, Ohio... | reverse complement strand
GTGGTTTTGTCGCAATTAATTCACTCATATTGGACATGGGCGTGCTGAACAATGGGTACTTCAATGTATCTGTTTCGGGGGGGGGGCAAGTCGATAAGCTGGCAAATATAGACACCCTATTAGGCAGCGCTGGCGGCGATAGGATGACTGGCAACGTCAACGATAACCGTTTTGAAGGTCGCGCCGGAAATGACAGTTTAAACGGCGCTGGTGGTGAAGACACTTTGGACGGTGGTGATGGGAATGATATTTTGGATGGTGGAGCCGGTTCAGATTCATTGGAGGGGGGCAATGGAATTGACACCGTCACTTATGCCTCCTCAGCGATAGGTGTGTTGGTTTCATTAATTAATCCTGGGGTAAATAACGGCGATGCGGTCGGGGATACCTACTCGAATATAGAAAACCTAAGAGGCTCATTGCACAATGATGATTTGACTGGAGATGCCAACGCTAATCAACTAGAAGGTTCGGACGGCAACGATCTGATCGATGGCGGATCAGGAAATGACACCTTGAATGGTGGGTCTGGTGACGATACCTTGGTGGGGGGGGCGGGATCTGACAGTTTGATTGGCGGCGCGGGTACGGCAGATGTCGTGACCTACGCGGCGATCACTTCCAACTTGAGTATTGACCTTACTAACCTGACCTTGGGTGCGGGCAACAGCTCAAATGGTATTGCATTTGGCGATGTGATTGACAGCACTGTGGAAGTCCTGTTGGGTGCAAGTGGTACAGGCAATGCAACTACATTTTTCTCAGGAACCCGAACAACATTGATCACAATGCAAGGGGAAACCGGAGCCCCTAATGCAGTCAATTACAGCCTTGCAAATAATTCAGTTACAGCCAGTCTGGCAGACGCAATCAACAATTCAGGCGCGGCAAGATTTGATCGCTACACCCACATTCAACATTTGACCGGCTCTTTGCAAGATGACACCTTGACAGGTCATAGCGGTGACAATATTTTGCAGGGGGAGGATGGCGATGATGTACTTTACGCAACAAAGGGGGCTGACACCATCAGGGGCGGCAATGCCGCCAACGACACAAGCACAAATGATACGTTACGGTTTGACTTGGCTACCGGGGCCGGGGTGGTCCTTGTGGGCAGCACAGGGATAACGTTGAATCTGACGGGCGCGAATTCCGGAATAGGCACCTGGGCTGATAACGGCGTCACTCAAACCACGACCTTTTCAGGCATTGAAAATATATTCCTCACCGTTCAAAATGACACGTTGATCAACACCTCCGGGACTGGCGTGTATTCAGATGGCCTTGCAGGTAACGACACACTTACCGGAGGCGCAGGCCGTGACACATTGTTGGGCAGTAATGGTCTCGACTCGCTGTCTGGGGGAGATGGAAACGACTCACTCAACGGCGGTGCAGACAACGACACCGTCCGTGGTGGTAATGGCAATGACACATTGATTGGCGGGGCCGGTGCAGATAATTTATTCGGAGATGCTGGCAATGATGTCGCCGACTACTCAGGATCTAGCGGCTTAACTATCGATATGGCCAATCAGGGGCGAGGCATTGGTGATGCGGCGGCAGACACCCTTGATGCAACTGTGGAGTCGGTTTTGGGCAGTGCCAACGGGAACAATATATTTTACGGACGTGACAACCTGATAGCAGAAATGATGGCCGGAGGCTCCGGAGACGACCTGTTCAATGGCAGCTTAGGCTCGGATTCGCTGAATGGTAGCGGCGGATCTGACACAGTTGATTACAGCCTTTCGGCGGCTGCATTGACGGTGAATTTGAATACCAATATCAATACAGGCGGGCAGGCCGATGGGGATAACCTGAGCAACATTGAAAAGATCATTGGCTCAGCCCTTTCAGATAGTTTGACAGCTGGCAACGCCGCTGCGACTTTTATCGGTGGGGCAGGTAATGACACCCTGACAGGAGGAGTTGGTAATGACTCCTTGGTTGGAAGCAATGGAAACGACAGGTTGTTTGGCGGAGGTGGCAACGATACACTCGATTTAAGAACTGGAAACTCAGCCTCTAATAATTTAGCCAATGACTCCGCAGAGGGAGGGGCTGGTGATGACACCTTAATAATTAGTCAAGACGCCATATCAGGGAGCTTCACTCTCAACGGCGGAACAACGGCCGGTATTTCTGGATCAGACACTTTGCAATTTTGGGCAAGTGCGGCAGCCCCGCTCGATTTGGCAGCGCTGTTTACAGGGGGACAAGACAGCAAGTACAAAAACTTTTCAACACTTGATCTGTCCAAAGACAGCCTCGCAAGCGATGTCAAGATCAGTTCTGCAGCCATTAGGGCTCTTGTAGACAATGGTGATAATTCAGTATTAAGTTTACAACTCACAACGGGTGAAAATTATTCAATCATCGCTGAAGTGGGTGTAACCGTTTCTTTTGGAAATAATTCAGTCATTTTTTCTGATGCAGCAAGTAATAGAATAGCAAAAGCTGACTTTTTATTTGTTAATTAATTAATTATGATATGTATTCAAAATTTCTCTTTCGCATTAATACGCACCTGTACACCAGACCCTTGAATACTTCTGTCTTTGGGTTTTCACATGTTGCATAAGCGACCGGAGGATGAGTCGCAACACACGCTTTGGCATTGGTTGAGCCAAGTTCTAAAAGCTCAATGGATGTGGTTGTTGCCCAGTGGTTTGTTGGTCAACTTGGGCTTGTTGGTCACGCCCCTTTTGTCGATGCTTGTTTATGACAAGGTGGTTCATAACGGCATATTCGAAACCTTGTGGGCTCTGGTCATTGGGGTTTTGCTCTATACGGCACTTGAGTTTTTAGTCCGTAATTTACGAACTAGGCAGACCGAAGCAATGGCGGCGCGCATCGATTTGGACATTGACACAAGATTGATACAGGGTCTGTTACGCCCTTCAGAGCGAAGCGCTGCACAGCCGGGTATGGCTGCCCGGATGCTGACTTTGTACAGGGACTTGTCGCAAGCACGAGATTTTTTTTCGGCCAGTTATTTTCTGGCGTTTGCAGACTTGCCCTTTGTATTGCTCATGTTCCTGGCTGTAGGACTGATTGCTTGGCCGTTGATGTTGGTGTTGATATTTTGGACACTTGCGTATGTTGCCGTGGGTCTTTGGCTTAAAAAGCGCAGCATGCGCGTCAGCAATATGCAGTTGCGCAGTCAAACACGTAAGCTTGCATTGCTCAATGACGTTCTGTCTTCATTGGATGTGTTGCGCATCAGCCATGCGGGTGATTTTTTAGCCAATCGATTTGTAAAAGTTGCACAAGAGCAGGTGGCGCTTTCCAGATGGTTGCGCATGGAGCTCATGTTGACTCAGCATTGGTCACAACTGGTGTATGTGCTCAGCTTTGTCAGCACGCTCACATTAGGCGCCTATCTGGTATTTGGGCAATGGGTCAGTACCGGAGGATTGATTGCATGCAGCATGCTAGGCGGTCGAACATTGGGCATAGCGGGTCAGGCACTGATGACGCTTTCACGCTGGCAAGAGTTGCAACAAGCATTCGTTCAATTGCGCCCTTACATTGGAGATTTACCAGAGACTGCGACTCAAAATAATTTGCCATTGACTCGACGTTCAGCACAAGGGGTGCAAGGGCATATCCAAATTGACCGTGTGATGCATCGTTTTGGTCCGAAAGGCCGTGAAGTATTGCGTGAGCTCAGTCTCAGTTTCGCTCCCGGAGAGCGCGTTGGGTTGCTAGGTCGGCCGGGATCGGGCAAATCAACGCTGCTTCGTATATTGGCGGGTGCCATTGCACCCACACATGGACAGGTACGGGTAGACCACTTGGAGCTGCAATCCATCGCATTGGAGGATCGTTCAAGTTGGTTGGCATTCAAGCCGCAAGAAGCGCCACTTATTGCAGGCACGCTTGAAGAAAATATATTACTCAACTTACCTTTGAATGCAACAGAGTCAGAGCGATTGCAAGCTTTGAAATTTGCCCTTTATCACGCCACATTGGACGATGATCTGGCTAGGGGTTCATTGAGCCTTGATTACCTGGTCGAAGAATACGGTGCCAATCTTTCGGGTGGGCAACGCCAAAAAGTGGCCTTAGCTCGTGCTGTAGCACCGCGCCCACGCGTGTTGTTGCTTGACGAGCCTACAGCTGGACTAGACACTGAAAGTGAACAGCGCATCATGCAAAGACTGGGCGAGTGGCTTGATGTGAGTCTCATTATGGTCAGCCACAGTGCGCGTGCACTGGCGTTAACTCAGCGGCTGGTTGTTCTTGAAGATGGCCGCTTACTGGCAGATGGTCCGACAGCGCAATTACTTAGCCAACCTAAGCCATGACTATATTAATAATTTCTGGGGTACCTAGATGATCAACATCCAAACTATTGGTGCTCAAGGTGAGCAGAAGTTGCAACTTCAACCCGGTGAGAAATTGCAACTTAAAGCGGGTCAAAGTCTGGTAATGAGCCAAGAAGGGGTAGTGGCCGAACGGCGGGGAATCGACTTGGTATTGCAGGTGCCGGATACTCAAGGACGCATGCAGGAACTGGTGGTAACAGATTTTTTTAAACCTGGCGTTGCAGTGCAAGTTCTTTTGCAAGAGCCTGGAGAAATACTCAGAGTTTTTAATCCGCAAAGTACCGATGTTCCTATTGTCAGCTTAGATAAACAACAGACACCCGTTCTGGAAGCTAACCGCAGTACGACACAAGCAGCATTGACCGGATTAACAACAGATTTACGTATCAATGACACTCAAGTTAATACCCAAACTTTAGAGCAAACTGAAAAGTTTTTATACACAAGTCAGACTAAAACTGAATCACAGCAGTTCAAGACAGTTGATGAGATCCCTTTCAAAGCCTTTTCTGCCGAAAGGGCTGAAACTGAGGTGTTGTTACTTGCGCCGGGAATTTCGACTTTAAATTTACCGCCATTAAATTTTATCTACAGGGATTTATTCGCTGTCAATCGTGCAGCAGTTGTACTGAATCCCGAATTTTCCGGGACAGCAGATCCCTTGACCCGGATTAATTTGACGGTTGCTTCTTCTAATGGCGCGACTGTCAAGGCAGTGGTTGATGTTGGCAGGAACGGAAGTTGGCAATTGGGATTGACGACTCTTCAATGGAATAGTCTTTCCGGAATCACAACCGTAACGGTTCAGGCGGAAAGTCAAACGGGACAATTAGGCCCTGTTTCCACGCCTGAATATTTGTATGTCGATGTTTTACCCCCTCCTGAACCCAGTTTCACCTGGCCTGTGACCTCGTTCTTGACCAGGGCGAATGAGCGTGTGGTCAATCTCGCAACCTTGGAGTCTGCTCAAGACGCTACCAACAGTGGTTCATTCAGTGGCACGGCAGAGGCAGGCAGTGCAGTTAAATTAACACTGCAAACCTCGCAGGGCCAAATTTCGAGGACAGTCAATGCCAGTGATGCTGGCGAATGGCATTGGGGCCCCGAATCAGCTGAAATAGAGCAACTGGTTCAAACCCTGGGTACAGGACTTATCAGCGTGACGGTCCAAGCTACGGATCAACTGGGAAATACAGGAGTTTCAAGCCTTCCATACAAAGGTATTTTCGATGCCGATCCTCCAGCATCTCCGACCCTCTTGTTTCCAGAGTCCGGACGCGCACCCATTGAAGGAGCACCGGTATATAACCGTTCTGTTCTAGGTCGGGCGTTCACTGGAAAAGCCGAGGTGGACAGCAAAGTTGTACTGCTGATTACCGATGTAAATGGCAAACAAGCAATCACTAATGAAGTTATTGCGAATGGTAATGGTTGGAGTCTGAGTCTCACTGAAGCCCAATGGAAGTCGTTGGGATTGGCCGAAGGTTTATTAAGTTTGATAGCCAAAAGCACAGACTTCGCGGGCAATTCCAGCCCCAGTGTTGCTCAATTAATTTACATGGATATCTCTCCACCAGGGATACCTGATTTAGTACTTCCCGAGGCCGAACTCGTGATTCAAGGTGCAAATGTATACAACAGTGCATCCTTGTTGAAAAGTAAAGTTTTTAGAGGGACAGCTGAGAAAAACAACCAAGTCACAGTTATTTTCACGGATGCAATGGGCGGTGTTAATCAAGCCACGGTTAAAGCCGATGCCAATGGGCAATGGACATTGACTCCCAATGAACAATTTTGGCTTGAATTTACAACGGGCGCAGTAGGACTCAAAGAAGGGCTTCTGAGGTTGCAAGTACAAAGTGAGGATACAGCGGGTAACAAAAGTTTTGTAAGCGGTACGCAGGTCCTGTATTTCGATATTGGCAAACCTGAACTTCCAAGTTTGTCGTTTCCTGAATCGGGTCATACGCCGATCAATGGGGCGTCTGTCTATAACCGATCAGTTCTTGGGGGGGCATTTAGTGGTGCGGCAGAAGCGGGTAGCAAAACCGTAATGATATTCACAGATGTGAATGGTAAAAGTGTTACGACCAACGAAGTTGTCGCAAATAACAACGGTTGGAGACTGGCAATTACTCAATCCATATGGGATTCACTGGGATTGTCCGAGGGAGAGCTAAGGGTCAAAATCCAAAGCACAGACATTGCTGGAAACAGCAGTCAAAGTATAGAAAGAAAAATGTACTTTGACATTTCCACACCAGTGACGCCAGAGTTAGTGCTACCAGATGTGGGCTTAATGGTGGAGGGTGCGACGGTTTATAACAAAGAAACTCTTGCATTGAATAGAGCTTTCAGCGGCAAAGCTGAGAGTAAAAACGAAGTGACGCTCACTTTTAAGGATGAACTCCAGCATGTTCGCCAAGTCAAAGTGCTCGCCGATGTCAATGGCCAATGGGTTTTTAACCCCAGTGATTCACTGTGGAATGAATGGTCGACAGGTGCTGATGGTTTGAAACAGGGATTGCTGAGACTGCAGGTACACAGTGAGGACGCAGCGGGGAACCTCAGTGCTTCAAGTGTTCCGAAGTCCTTGTATTTTGATATTCATGACCCGGTGATACCGAGCTTGATATTTCCGCAAGCTGAACATGCACCCATTCAGGGTGCACCGGTATACAACCGATCAGTGTTAGGCGGGGCATTTAGCGGAACAGCTGAAGTCGGTAGCAAAATAGTGCTGCTAATCACCGATCTCAATGGAAAAAGCGTGCGGTCTAAAGAGGTCACTTCATCCGTCAACGGTTGGAGTCTTGCCATCAGCGAATCAGAATGGAAATTGCTTGCCTTGGTCGAAGGTGAGTTGAGTGTGAAAGTCTTAAGCACAGACATTGCCGGAAACAGCAGCCAAAGTGCGCTGGTGCGTATTTACTTCGATATATCAACACCCTTGACGCCCGATTTCATACTGCCCGATGTAGGCTTATTGGCGGAGGGTGCGGCTGTTTTTAACAAAGATGCGTTATCAAAAAACAAAGTGATTACGGGTTCTGCCGAGCAGAATAATGAAGTGACGTTAAGCTTTACAGACAAGGAGGGGCGTGTTCGTGAGGTCAAGGTTGTTGCCGATGCCAATGGTGAGTGGGTTTTCAGACCCACTCAAGCTTTGTGGAACGATTGGTCTGCAGGCCCCGAGGGTCTTAAAGAGGGGGTGTTGAGACTGCAAGCAAAAAGTGAAGACTCAGCGGGAAACATCAGTGCGGCAAGTCCGTCAAAGTCGTTATTTTTTGATATTAATGAACCTATCGTACCGAGCTTGCAATTCCCACTGACGGGACATGATCCAATTGCAGGCGTACCGGTCTATAACCGTTCTGTTTTGGGCACTCCCTTTAATGGAGCTGCCGAGTTGGGCAGCAAAGTTGAATTAAGCATTACGGATAAAAATGGCAGAAATGTCCGCTCTGTTGAAGTCATAGCGGAAAGCAACGGATGGCGACTTGGGATCACTGAAGTGCAGTGGAATGCCTTGAATTTGGCTGAAGGTATTTTGAGTCTGGTCGTTAAAAGTAGCGACGCTGCTGGAAACAGCCGCCAAAGTGATCCGCAGAAAATTTATCTGGACATTTCAGCGCCGTCAACGCCTGAGTTGGTACTGCCTGATGTCGGGCTTGTGCTGGAGGGCTCCACGGTTTACAACAAAGCCGCATTGGATGCCAACAGCATCATTAGTGGTACTGCCGAAAAAGACAATGAAGTCACACTGACGATCACCGATCAGTTTGGTAATGTTCGGCAACTTAAGGCTATAGCCAACTCATCTGGCCAATGGGAGATCAATCCAAGCCTCTACTGGGCTGCGTGGACTGCAGGCACCGATGGCCTGAAAGAAGGACTTTTAAGGTTGCAAGTGCAAAGTGAGGACTCGGCAGGAAACCTCAGCGCAGCGAGTTCAGCTAAGGGGCTGTACTTCGATATCAGTGTTCCTGTGGTGGCAGTTGTCAATGCACCCTCTGACTTCAATTCGGTTGACGGAGAGTGGGTTATTAACCGCGAGAGCGTTAATAAAAGAACACCATTCACAGGCATTGCAGAAGCAGGAAGTATTGTCACTTTAGAAGTGTTGGATTCGCTAGGGGTGTCTTTATTGGCAACCGTACCCACTGACCCTGTAACGGGGGCCTGGGAGGTCAAGTTCTCAGAGTCACAGATGTTGAACCTTGCCGATGGACTTCTGACTGTAAAAGCGTTCGCAATGGACCGTGCAGGCAATAACAGTCCCATTAAGACTCCCAATCAAGCCATAAGTCTGCACCAAACTTTGCCTGCTGCAGCGCAGAGTTTGGTACTTGATCCTGCAAGCGATACAGGTAATGGATTTGATGTCACTACATTAAGTGATCGAATTATCAAAGTATCCCGTCCTGTGCTGATCGGGCAAGCACAGGCTAATCAAAAGGTTGTCTTGTGGGTGGATACCAATGAAGATGGGCTGATCAATCCGGCAGAAGCTGCGACACAGGTGATTGTTGATACAGATCCGAGTGGGAATTTTTCGGCTCAAATTGCAGCTTTGTCACAAAAAGGCATTTATACCTTTTCTGCCATAACGCTTGACAAATGGGGAAACACTTCAAATTGGGGCCCTAACCAGACAAATCCCAGCAAAGTTTTCAAGCTGGTATTTACTTATGACCCACTGGCAGAGGGCTTGCAACTGGACACTGTCGCCAGCGACGACCGAATCAACGATCTGGAACTTAACACCAATGGTGTGGTCTTGACAGGCGCGGCAGAGGTCAATGCCGTGGTGCAAGTGGAAGTCAGACAAAATGGCGTATTACTCAAAAAATACGAAACGACCTCTAACAGCAATAAGGCTTGGAGTTTTACGAATTTTGGTCAGAACATCGGTCTGACAGATGGTCTATTGGATATTGCCGTCACGCAAACCGATATTGCTGGCAACACTCAAACTGTCAACCGTTTTGGCATACCCGTGCGGGTGACACCTTTACTGCCTGTTTTCAACTTAGTCTTGGATGCAAGTAGTAATACTAATTTAAAAACTGACAATGTAACCAGCATAGACAGACCTGTCATCAATGGCCAAGGCCCATTGGGTAATGGGCTTGAAGTGCTTGTATTTGAAGCGGGCTTTGAAGTCGGGCGGTCGCAGTTAATCAATGGCGCTTTTACTTGGCAACCCCTAACGTCATTAAGCCAAGGAGGTCATAACTTGGTCTTCAAGGTACAAGACGCTGCAACAGGAAGTGTGAGTGCTCAAGAAGTTTCTTTTGCGATCACCATTGATTCGATCGTGACAGCACCCGTGGTGGATGTTGTATCGGGTGACGACTTTGTTACTGCTCTTGAATATGGTGCAGGGGTTGTGATTACGGGGACAGTTGAAGCCGGTGCAAATGTGTCGCTTAAGTTGCTCGCAGGGAGCACAGAATTGGCCGTGTCCTCGGCGAGTATTCTTTATATTGACGCCGTGGGCTCTGCAACAAGGCAATGGCGCTTTGAAGTAGACAGCGCAACGGCCAATATTTTGGGTGACGGTTTAATTACTATTCTTGCTACTCAGAGAGATCTCGCTGGAAATGACAGCGCCTTACTGCCTAGCGGAACTGGGGTCACCACGCACAGCTTTACTTTAAATCGTCAATTCCTCTCTGCCCCCCTTTTGCTGGATCTTTACAGCGGTAACGGAACAAATGACTTGGTCGGCGATGATACGGGCATCAGCAACCAAGATAATGTGACCAACAAAAATGCTGTTCTTTTGAAGACAACAGTATCTCAGGCCAATTTCACTGTCAATGTTTTTGATGATATTGATCAAGACGGCGTTTACACCTCGGGCGTTGACAGCTTTCTCGGCTCCAGCGTATCTGCTGCAGGCGGTGCCGCTGCAGTGAATGTGACCTTGAATGAAGGGGTACACAATCTTCGTGCTTGGGCGGTTGGATCCAATGGCCAACAATCCGCGCCGAATGCGCCCATTACCGTGACGGTCGATCAGACTGTGGCTGCCCTGTCAAATATTTTGATCGCGGGCAACAATTCAATTAACGCCACTGAAAAGTCATTGGGAACCAATATATCGGGCATGGGGGAGCCCTCTGCGCAGGTGACTTTGAATTTCCAAAATGCGCAAGGCACAGTTCTATTGACTTTGAATAACATCAATGTGGGCAGTGATGGCTCCTGGAGTGCGCCTCTTTCGGCGGCACAGATAGCCAATTTGGGAAATGACGCCAGCATCACTCTGATCGCATCCCAGATGGACAGAGCGGGCAATTTATCCGTCACAACGAGTCAGGTATTTTTACTGGACTCACAAGCACCCAGAGTCCCTTCAGGTACTGAGTTAATTGGACCCGATGCAGTCAACAGCACGGGTCCTTGGTCTGATCCAGCGGGCGTGACATGGGGTGATATTTTCCAATTTAATCCAACTTCAGGATTGAACGAAGCCCGCACAATCAACGTCTATGTAGCGTTACCCACCGATCTGACTATTGGGGGTAATACGGTCAAAATAAACGATACAGTCGTTCTGACTTGGGGTTCAATTAAAGTAAGCCAGACCTTGTCTCAGGCCGATCTGATTCGTGGCTATGCTGAAGTCGGCCTGAATGGCAACCAAATAGAGGCAGCCGGTGCATTTGGTGGCTTGGTTGTAACTGCTCAGTTAAAAGATGCAGCTGGCAATACAAGTGCTGATTATGTTGTGCTCAATGGCATCAACGTCCCCTTATCCGCTCGTGCACCTACGTTAACGCTGGACGATGCACAACAGAATTCGGGTGATCCGCTGGATTTAAATTGGTATAGCAATCGCAGCTTCTTTGGAGCTCAAAACTTCAAATCTTTTCAATTTAGTGGAACTTCAGAGATTGGAGCCCCTGTTGAATTGGGGTATTTTGATTCCTTAAATATTTGGACAAGCATTGGCACCACCTTGGTTGATCGTGATACAGGAACATACAGTGTCATAACCAATTTGCCTGCGACCATGGTCGATGGGACCTATAAAATTCAAGCGCGAATACAAGTGGCGGGACAGATCAGCTACAGCAGTGTTTCAAACCTGGCATTGGACACAGTTATCCCCGCAGCGCCTTTAGTCATTCAAACGAATAACACGTTAGGAGGGAATGGCTACGTCAATGCCGCTGAGCGTAATGCGGTGGCGCTGAACGGTGCTTCTGATCCTTGGGCCCATTTATCCATACAAATGGTGAACATCACCACTGGTGTGGCAGGATCACTGGTTTCAGTGCAGGCCAATGCCCAAGGTCAATGGAGTCGGCCGTTAGGGGTTGTGGATTGGGGACAGGTAGGAGAAGGTGCGATTGAACTTCGTATCTGGCAAACTGACTTGGCAGGCAACAGCTCTCGTCAGACCAACAACAGCGGACAAATTACCGGGCAGGTTTTACTTTCAGTTATTTACGATGCACGGTCAAACATACCCACGTTGAACACTGTGTCCGCCGATGGCTATGTCAATGCCATTGAAATGGGTTCAAACCTTCAAATATCAGGCGGTGGAGAGCCCAATGCGACTTTGACATTGTCACTTACAGGGGGTCTTGGAAGCTTGCAATTTTCCTCTATTGAGGTGGGTCCTAATGGCGTTTGGTCTCTCGATTTAAGCCCAGCTCAGTTAAATCAATTGGGTCAAGGGGCAATCAGCCTCACACTTTCGCAGGTAGACAAGGCAGGTAATAAATCAGGCAATCTGTTCAAGTCATTTGTTATCGATACGCAAATATCTGTGCCCACCTTGGATGCAAATATTGCAGACAATGACGTTATTAATGCAAGTGAAAAACAGTTGGGTGTCAACTTTTCTGGAAGCGGTGAGTCGGGTGCGAGGGTGAACGTCCAACTGACAGATTTATTAAATGTTGTCAAAAACTTTTATGTCGAAGTGGGTGGAAATGGTCGATACAGTTTGACGCTGTCAAGCGCGAACCTAGATGGTTTAGCAGATGGCCAATTAAATGTTTCTATCGGACAAACAGATACTTCGGGTAACAGCAGTGTTCAGACAAGTCGGAATTTGACTTTAAAAGCAGTTGCATTGAGCCAAACCGTCACAGTTGATGCGGTCAGTGGGGGGGACGATCGAGTCAGCCACACCGAGCAATCAAATCATGTGACTTTGCAGGGCAGTGCGCCGCAAGGTACAACGGTCACTTTGGTGTTGACGGGTGTAAAAGGAAATCTCAGTTTGACCCCCGCAGTTTCAGTGGCTGGTGCTTGGTCGTACAGCCTCAGCCCTTTGCAAATGACTACCCTGGGTAAGGGGCAAGTGAATTTACAGGCCTGGGCAAACGATTCAGCAGACAACACTACGCAAGTGACCACCCGGAATTTTTTACTTGAAGGGGTTGAGCCGGCACCCAAATTAAACGTAGTGGGAACGGATGGAACGATTAACTATGCAGAAGCCTTATTGAGCAGCGGCGTTTCCTTGTCGGGATCTGGTGTTGTTGGGCATGTGGTGAACCTTGATTTGACCGGGGTTAACGGTCTAAGTCTGGTTTTAACCGCGTTGGTTGGTAGCGATGGAACATGGTTAACAAGAGGTCTCAAATCAGCAGATATTCAGACCCTTGGCGAGGGTCCGGTGACTGTCAGAATGCAGCAAAAGACCAGCTCTGTCGTAGCCCCTGACGATGCGAATCTGGCGTCGACGGTTGTTTCTGTCTCATTTGAAATTGATACCTTAGCCCCCAGTTTGCCAACAGCAGGTTCAGTTGCAATTAACCAAGCTAACTTTTACAACAGCATTACCAGCGCAGCGAAAGATGGACAAATTAGCTTGCAAGAGGCTCAAAATGGCTTTGCGTTGGCCATTCCAATTCGGGACTCGAATGGTGATTTGACGCTCGGAGTGGGTGACAAAATTACACTTTTCTGGGGCGACACCAAGCTTGATGTGGTTCTGAATGCAACCGATATCAGCAATATAGGAAGTAGTTTCAACTATTTTCTGGTCGTTCCAGCCAGCACCATAGCCCAGCAAGGCTCTGGCATATTGCAGGTCAAAGTGAGTTATACCGATGTGGCGGGTAACAGCAGCCTGCCTTTTACGTTGATAAATTCACTTTCGGTAGTTGCCCCTCCTCCTCCGCCCTTATTGGATTCGGTGAGTTTAGACGGGTTCATTAACAAAGCCGAATACACCAAACTGGGCGTTAATGGAAAGATTTCTATCAGTGGCAGTGCAGCCAGTACGGAGGGCACCGTTGTTGTTGAATTGAACAACAGCCAAGAGGCAGGTCGAGGACAAGAATTCCGGGTTTTGGTATTCAATGATGTGGCCGTAACCAGCTCCAGCACATGGCGGATCGATCTGACTGCGGCTGATTTGGATGCTATTGGTGAAGGCGTCATCAGTATCAAAGCGAGCTTTATAAGGGCATCTGACGGTGCTGTTTCCCCGTTTGCATTGGGTAATTTTGGCTTTGATAAAACATTGCCTAATCTTCCTACCAGTTCAAGTCAAATCCGTACCGATGAGGCCAATGCGGTATCTGAACTTGCCGGTGGATTGATTGCGACGGGGGGCGCAATCACTGAAGCATCCAAAACTGTCTTAGTGCGTGTCGCTTTGCCAGAAAACGCTCAAGCGGGTGACAAAGTTAGTCTTTTTTGGGGTACCAGTACAGCTGCGATAGCGGTGTTGGTCAGCACGACAGATTTGCAAGCAGGTTACGTTTCCGTTGCCGTTTCGCCCTCAGTCATCACATCGGTGGGTGACAGCAGCAGCCTGACGGTGAGTGTATTTTTTACAGATGCAGCAGGCAATCAGGGCGAAAAACGAAATATTTGGACGGGTTCTGTTGATGCTGTGCCAGCACCAGCAGGTTTATCGGTTTTGCCGTTTGGTGGTTGGTTGAATTTAGCTGAATCCACGAACGTTAATGGCTGGAAAGTCTCAGGTACCAGTGCCAGTTCAGTGCCGATTGCGCTGACTTTGACAGGTTTCGGGGGAAGGGTGATTACAAAAACGGCAGTGTCCAGTGGCACAGACTGGACCATTTCATTGAATGCCGCAGAGGCTGCAAATTTGGGTGATGGCAAGGTGGACTTGAGTGTGGTTCAGCTGGATACGACAAATAATCCATCGGGTGCTACAACAGGATTTTTTACCATCGATCTAACACCTCCTGATGCCCCCGCTGTGGATACGCCAGCGGCCAACTTGACCTATGCCCAAACACAGGCTGGTCAGTTATTTTCAGGTTCATCTGAGCGCGGTGCGGATGTCACGGTTCGGTTTCAAAGTGGTGGTAATGTGGTGATTCGCGAAGTGATAGCGGATACGCGTGGTATTTGGCAAACGCGACTAGAGAGTGCAGATTTTGTCGCCTTATCCCTGAACAACGCGACAGGACAGGTAAATATAACGGCGACGCAAAAAGATGAAGCCGATAACGTCTCATCTGCATCAACTCCAAGAAACTTTAACTACAGCAGTGTTGTGATGATTGCGCCCTCATTCAGCGCCGTCACGGGTTTGATGCTGGATGGAAGTGACTCAGTCATTGGCTCCACCGATGTCAATTATTCTCAAAACAAACCATTGATTCTCAGCGGTCGTTCGACAGCACTTTTGCGTGTTCGACTGACCTTGGTCGTTGCTGGAACTCCCAGCGTTTTTGAAATTCCGGTGGATGCATTAGGTCATTGGCAATTGAGTTTGTCCCAAAGTCAGTTCAATTCGCTCGGTCAGGGCGTTTCAAGTATGTCAGCCACGACTCAGCAACTGGATTTGCAAGGCTTGGTAATCAACGAATCCTTGGTCAGCTCGCTGACACTTGGGGGCCTTCAAAACTTCTCTATCGACACGGTTTCGCCTAGTTTTGTGGCAACCCGAATTCAAGGTACAGGAATAAGCGGAAATGCCAAGGCAGGTGATTTCATCGAAGTCATCGTTTTTGCAAACGAGGCATTAACGATCCTTGGAACACCCAGCACGGTGATCAGTGGCTTTGATGCCAATGGTCTGGGCACTCGAATTGCGACCTACGATCCCGCGATTAGTGCATTACTGGGCAGTAATCAAATTGTCATGAGATATCAAGTACAGAATAATGATGTTGCTGCGGAAGGAAGCATTCAAGTTTCTGGTGGCTTGGTTTTGGATTCATTGAGCTCCGTAACTGACCGTGCAGGAAACAGCGCGAATCTGACGCTAACAGCAAAACTGGCGGATTTGGTTCAGGTTGACTCTTCGGCACCAAATGCCCCCATCCTGACCAGCATCAATGCCGTGGACCCTTCATCGATTGGCGCTGACTGGATTAACTTGTCGGAGGTCAATGCGACGGTTCGGGTGCAAGTCAGCTTGCTGAACACAAACGCTACTGCTGGGGACACATTGGAGTTGCTCTGGATTCGAGTGCCGGATCTAAACAACAGAAGTCTGGACATTTTTCCAAGCAGTCCATTTACTTTGGCGTTATCGACGGCAAATATCAATGCCAATACAGTGGCAATGCAAGTTCCCCTCAGCGTGATCGGTCTTGTTCAGGGGACGGGTGCGATTCGATTGCGTTTGGTTGATAAATCTGGAAATGCGTCCAATTTTACGGTCGATCAATTGGCCAATATAGACACCTTGGTACCTTCAACATTAGCAACCAATACCTGGATGGGAAATAACAAAATTGGTCAGACGGAAGCATCTGCCATTCAAAATTTAACAGGAAATGGTGCCGAGACAGGCTCAAGAATTGAGGCAAAACTGGGGCAAGGTGCAAATAGCTACGATTTGCTTGCCACTGACATCACGGTTAACGCCAATGGCTCATGGGAGTTGAGCGCAAATTCATTGCAACAGTTGATCTCTGCCATTCCTGATGGCGATTTTGTGGTTGACGTGCGACAAATTGATTCTCACGAAAATGCTGGCGCATGGTCAAGTAACCGATATTTTAAGGATACAAGTCCACCCAATGCACCCGGTGCTCCTCAAATTCAGGTGGCATCAGATGGATGGATTAATGCCAGTGATGCTCTGGCGTTGACGATTGAAGTTTCGCTCGTGGGGACAGGTGTCAGGCAGGGTGACATTATGCGAGTTCGTGGGCTCCAACGAACTTTCAGTCAGGTTATCAGTAGTACCGATGTCCTTAACTCAAAAATTATTTTCTCTGTCGATTCGAGTGACATTCTTCAAGTAACTGGCGCTTCAGCAAGGACGGGATTACAGATCCTTGCAGAAATTGAAGATGGCGGCGGTAATATTTCGCCAGTTTCGGCTGTTTTTATTGTTGGACTAGACACCATTGCCTTAGCACCTTTGGTGAATATCAATGCACTGACAGATGGAATTGTTGGCAACGAGGCGATCAACAGTCAAAGCTTCAGCGGTACAGGCGTAGAGGCTGGGGCCATACTTGAAATTCGCATTACCGGAGACAGTGGCCGTACGTTGGTTTTGGCCCCGACTGTTGCTGCCGATGGGACCTATACATCCACCTTGGCGCCTGGAGATTTTGTTACTTTAGGAGAGGGCGCAGCCAGTTATAGCGTTGTTCAAACTGATATTGCGGGGAACGTTTCGCCGACTACATCCGGGGTTTTTGGTATTACCTTAACAACACCTGAGCCCAGTATTGCTGATTTCGCTAACGACAACGTGGTGGGCGTACGGCCAAGTGATGGGTTGTCAGAGTGGTTGATCACCTTGCCACTCAGAGGTTCGGCAGTGGCAGGTTCTACTGTGACAGTTGATGTATTTCTGACCAATGACATTTCACCTGTCATTACGGGACTGACAGCGTTGACTGGGTCAAATGGATTGTGGTCATTGGATATTACAGCGGCTGATTTTTCAACTTTAAGAACCGCAGCAGGGGTTTCCTCGTTTTCAGCTTATTTCAAGGCCACCGCCACCCTCAGCGGCAGTAGGTCGAATGCAGTGACACAAGCGATTCAAATTTCAGCAGAATCACCCAACCTCAGCAGTTCAGTGGCGAGATTCGATGCCAATGGCGATGGGGCCAATAATGACGGCTTGGAAATCAGCTTTACCGAACCCGTTCGCGTTCTCGATTTATCCAATTTGAATATTGGATTTAACACCAATCGAACTTGGGGTACAGGGTCGCGTATTGAGGCCATTAATCCAGTCAGTCTCAACGGCGTCCAATTTGCGCAATTTTTTAAGATATTTTTGGGTTCAGACAGCACTATTGTTGGGGGAGACATTGTCGGGCTTGATCAAAACAGAATTGTCAACGTAGGCGGTAATTTGGCCGTCTTATCTCAAAGTTTCACTGTTCCCAGTTTGACGGTGCCGGTGAGACCAGTTCCAAGCTTGAATATATCGACCGATAACTTGATCAGTGATGCAGAGAAATTGGCCTCAACGTCAGTCACTTATACCTATACCAGTGTTGCAGCGGGAACTGAAGTCAAACTTTTTATGAACGGTGTTGAAGTCACCTCTGCCGTGGTGGGAACCACGCAAGGCTCTGGCTCGACATCAACGACCTTTAATTTGACGGGTGCGAATACATGGGGACTTGATGGCGGAAAAACCCTGGTTGCACAGCTTGTTTCTGCCAATGGTTTGGAGACTTCACTGATATCGGTTCCCAAAACAGTCACGGTCGACAGCAGTCTTGCGCAGGGTGTGTCAAGCATTCAAGTTTCACTTGACAACTTAACCCTGGGCACGGCTGATGCGGGCGATAAGGTGAAAGTCATATTCAACGAAGCTGTGACCATCCCTGGCGCGGCCGGCAATTTGCCCAGCATTTTTGGAACCAATGCGAGTGCCATTGCGATTGGTGCAGTCGGCGGCAGAAGTGCGACTTGGGAAGTGACATTAGGTCAGGGCTCCAACTTGGTCGCTGGTCAAAACCTAAACTTTTCTAATGCGACAGACCAAGCGGGTAATACGTTGAGCAGTGGTGGAAATTTGGGAGTCACAGCAACTTTAGCCAAGGATGTTTTTACAACTCCCCAGAAACCCATCATTGCCAACGTCAGCAGTGATAACGTTATTACGAACAGTGAGCGTGGTGCCAATCAAATTGTGAGGGTTAATCTGACAGGAAGTAAGGCCAATGATGAGGTCAAGCTTTTTATGGATGGGCTTGAAATTGGCAGGGTAACGGTTGCTACCGACGGACAGTTGGCTGCAACATTTGGGATATCCGCCAGTACTTGGGGGGCTGATGGCACACGCAATCTGACCAGTTCAATTACCCGGGGGAGTCAGACGGTTGATTCCGGCTTGCGAAGCGTGTATGTCAGTGGAGAGCAATCCCATTGGTCTGCATTGACGTCTGGAGGGTTTTGGTTTGATCCTGACGCGCTTAATTTACAAGATGGCGCTCAAGTTTCAAGTTGGAATGCCACTGTAGGACTTAATGCTGCAGGTTCTCAACTGTCTGTGAGTACAGGTAATGGCTCAGTCATTAAAACTACGGATTCAGCGGGGCATACCATGCTTTGGTTCAATGGTTCTGCCTCGCTCAATAGTACAGCTTTACTTTCAACACCTTCGGTTGGAGGTGGCTACGCTGACTTCAGTGTGCTCAAGACAATTACACCTGTAGACTTTTGGTCTTACAGTATGACTCAGTATATTGGCAATGGAACTTCAACGCCATTTAGGCATCACTTTGGCACTGGCGGTGGCGGTTTTGGTACTTCATTTGCGGTGACATCACATTTATCTGGTGGCAACGGAGGTTTTGCACTAACTTCACCAAATAACTCAACTACAGCTAACGTGTGGATGATACTTAATGGCTTTGTTACAGGGGCTTCATCCACCACAAATACGATGAATGTGGCAGTAGATCAAAACACCCTAGCTACTCGAGTTATTTCTTCTTCAGCAGACGGCGGAGTAAACGCAAGAACCTATACGCCAGTGGCTAAATATGCACTTATCTTTGGAGGTAGTCAGGATGGCGCCGGTTCTACTTTTGCTGGACAAATGGTGACTGCCTTAATGGCAGATCAGATTTCATTCAAATTAGGAATCACTGATGCTCAAAGAAATGAAGTGGCTACTTACCTGGCCGCTAAATATGAATCGACTGGTAGTGTGATTAAACCTAACCAAGGGAGTGCTGTTTATGATTTGTCAATTAAGAACGGGACAACGCTTATTGATGAAATGCTGCAATTGCAATTGTCGTCATTCGGTTTGGGCAATGATACTGTCACTACTGCAGGCGCTGACTATGTCAACACTGGTTCAGGAAATGACACCGTTAAAGTTAAGGATTTGGCCTTTAGAACGCTTGATGGTGGTCTAGGCCGAGATACGTGGGCGTTGGATGTCGCTTATTCTGGAACGGCGAATATTGTTTTGGCTGATTTTGTAAGTAATTCGCGGGGTACTGGTTCGGATGTGATGGCCAACACGCGGGTCAATGCCGCAGGATTTCACAAATTGCAAGGATTTGAGCGGTTGGATCTTTCTGGCAGTTCTGGGCTTCAGGTTATTACTGTGAATGCCGATGACGTTAATCAATTGTCAGAGACCAACACGCTGGAGGTGAAACTTGGCCGAAACGACATACTGTTGACGCAAGGTTTTGGTGGGGCCGAGCGTGGCGCATTTCGGGTTAATGCAAATTGGTACGACACGTCTTACTCAGCCGTGACAACCGATGGGCAAAATCTAGCCTTATACAGCTTCGGGGGAAATCAGAAAACGACACTCAGTACCGCTAAATGGACCAGTGGGAACCAGCTCCTCCAGCTTGGTTTGGACCACGCGATGCTGACAGGCACGCTGTTGGCTGGAGATTTCAGTTATTCCGGGCTTGGGACTCTTGATAGTTTTTTGAATGTGATCGTGGCCTCGATTTCTCAACGACAAGGAATTCAATTCTCTTTTTCCAATGCGCTGACCGGTCCCGTAAAGATCACGTACAACAATTCGAGCTCATCATCTCCATTGCTTGATGAAAATGGCCGTAGCTTTTCCTCGAATATATGGTTGGTGGGAACGACATCGGCTGATATCGACACCACATTCAATGGCATCACCACCAACCGCCTCAATGCCAGCACTTTGTCTGCTTCCGAGCAAAGCAATGGGGTCGTGATCATTGGCGCTGGTGGAGCTGATCGATTAACGGGCGGAAGCGGAGCGGATACGTTGATAGGTGGATTAGGCGTGGACACCTTGACTGGCGGAGACGGTGCAGATACTTTCCGTTATGTGAATGAAATTGCTGGTTCGGGTGCAGATGGTAATTTGGGTGGAACAAAAGGGGATGTGATCACCGACTTTAACTTCGGCATCAAAAACGGCGTACTGGATGCCAAACAATCTGACAGGCTTGATTTGCGAGACTTGTTCAGTACCACCTTTACAGGGAATGCCAACACCGATGCCAATACATTGGTCAACAACGGTTATCTGGGCATTACCAACGTGATCCGGCGTGTCAATGGCATTGACTTCACCGATTGGCAATTATGGGTTGACCGCGATGGCAAGGATGCAGGTGGTTCTAATACCTTGGGCCTGTTGACCACGATCCAAAACATTCAGCTTGAAAACCTCGACACCGGTATTTTTGGTGGAGAAAGTGAGACCGAGCTGTTGCGAAGAATGTTGGAAGAAGGGCGTTTGGTTGTAGCTGCCGCATAACGACGACGTTTGCCTCAACCAAGACTATGGATGCTGACTTTTTTGATTCAGCAGGGCGTTTGCGACAACTGGGGCCAGTTATCGGGTCTCAAGTTTCAGCAGGCTCGACAGCTGCAAATCTTCAGGTACTTCATAGTCCGCCACAATCCAGACTCTGTTCTTTTGATCCGCCACTTCAGACAAAAAATCTTTCACAATCCTGACCGATGATGAGTCAAGAGAGGCAAAAGGTTGGTCCAGCAAGGTCAGCGTGGCACCCGAAACCAGTGCGGCAATCAATGTGACCTTGCGGCGGCTCCCTGTTGACAGCATCTCCAGTCGTTTATGTCTGTGGCGCTCCATATCCAGTGCTTGGCACAAGGCTTCCAGCAGATCGCTTCTCCAAAGCGGGTATTGACTTTGCAGGTTGTCCCAGCAAGCTTGTACTGTCAAGTGGTCATGTGTTGAGTGGCTCAGGTCGGCCCAAAAAACGCCCCCTGGCGAAACGTGAACCGACCCACTGAAGGGACGCAAAGCTCCTCCCAAAATTCGCAGCAGGCTAGTTTTGCCGGTGCCTTCGTCACCCATTATCCAGCTCAGGCCTGGAGGCCAAGAAAAGCTCAAATTTTCAAAAACAGCTTCAGTTCCCGGGCCACCGCTCAGGTTTTCTACTTGCAATAAATTAGGATGCAAAACGCAGGAATTTGACGACATGGGTCAATCCTATCAAGGCTTGGGCTGCCTAAAATGACTTTATGACCGCAAAACCATACAAAATTCCACAATCCGTTCTGGTCATCATTTACACCAAAAGCGGTCTGGTTTTACTGATACGGCGTACCGATGTGGGTACTTGGCAGTCCGTTACCGGCAGCAAAGATCACCTCCATGAAAGCTGGGAGACCACTGCGGTGCGTGAGGTGGCAGAGGAAACCGGTATCAATGCTCGGGCTTCGGGATGCCTGCTACAAGACTGGAAATTGGAGAATGTCTATGAGATTTATCCTGCTTGGCGCTGGCGCTACAGCCCGGATGTGAGTCACAACACCGAGCGGGTATTTGGTTTGAAGGTGCCAGAAAAAACCCCGATCACTTTGAGCCCGGCTGAACACACCGAATGGCAATGGTTGCCCTGGCAGGAGGCTGCTGACCATTGCTTTTCACCGTCCAATGCCGAGGCAATACTCATGCTCCCAAGGTTCGAAAACCAGTGGGTTTAAAAAATGCAGCAGCCTCACGAGCACCCCATCTTGCGAGTCGCCACCTACAACATTCACAAAGGTGTGCAGGGCTTTGGACCTGCTCGGAGGCTTGAAATCCAGAACCTGGGCCACGCGGTAGAGCAGCTCGATGCCGACATCGTATGCCTGCAAGAGGTGCGCCGCATGCACCGTCGCGAAGAGCGGTACTTTGCGCATTGGCCCAGCCAGCCGCAGGCAGAGTACCTGGCTCCCGAGGGCTATGAAGCGGTCTACCGCACCAATGCTGTCACCCGGCACGGAGAGCATGGCAACGCCATGTTGTCCCGGTGGCCTGTGCTGTCACACCAGCACCAGGACATGTCTGACCACCGTTTTGAACAGCGAGGTTTGTTGCACACCGAGGTTCAGATCGTGGACCGAGTGGTGCATATCATCGTTGTTCACCTGGGCTTGATGCCCGCCAGTCGCGTGCGCCAGATGGTCCAATTGCTGGCTTTTATTGATCAAAGCATTCCAGAAAATGCACCCGTGCTGGTGGCTGGCGACTTCAATGATTGGGGCACGGGGCTGGGAAGGCGCATGGCGGGCGCGGGGTTCAGTGAGTGGCGCGAGCAACCCACGCCCACTTATCCCTCGCGTCTCCCCTTGAACCAACTGGACCATGTGTACGCGCGAGGGTTGAGGCCGGTCCATGCCATGGCCCCATCGGGGCGCATCTGGCGGCGCATGTCTGACCACTTGCCGCTGGTGGCCGAATTTGCCTGGGCAGATTGACCGTGCGCCAATTTCGCAACTTACACGACGGTCACCAAATCCGCTTGATCGAGGGTGGGCAGGCTTATTTTGAGGCGCTCGTTGCGGCACTAGAGCAAGCCCGATCTCAAGTGCACATCGAAACCTATATTTTTGATTTTCATGGGGCTGCGGCCATGGTCGCCGAGGCCTTGGAGCGCGCCGCATTGCGGGGCTTACACGTCTGGGTGGTCGTTGATGGGGTTGGCACACCTGACTTACCTATTGAATGGAAAGAACGTTTTGAAGGTGCCGGAGTCAAGTGGCGTGTGTATTCCCCCTTGGGCACCTTGGGCTTGCTGATACCCAGCCGCTGGCGACGCTTGCACCGCAAACTGTGTGTCATCGACGGGCACTTGGCCTTTTGTGGTGGCATCAATATTCTGGACGATTGGTATGACCCGCACCATGGCACTCTCGCGCAACCGCGGTTCGACTTTGTCGTTTGTGCCAAGGGTGCACTGGTGCAACAAATGCAGGAAACCATGTCGCAACTCTGGTGGCGTATTCAAGGTGTGAGGCATGTTAGGCAGCAGCAATTTCCGGAGGCCTTCAGTTCTTTCCGAGCGGCGGGACTGCATTTGCCATGGACCCATGAAGCCACGCAAGCCAAGGATGATCTTCTGGTCGCCAAGGCCGGACTCTTGCTTCGTGACAACGTCTTGCACCGAAGCCAGATTGAGCGGGCCTATTTGAAAGCCATTGGCGCTGCGCGTTACGAAATTCTCATCGCCAACGCGTATTTTTTACCTGGGCGTCGCTTGCGCAAAGCCCTGATTCACGCTGCACAGCGAGGCGTGCGGGTGCGCTTGCTGTTGCAAGGTCGGTACGAATACTTCATGCAATACCACGCCTCTCGCCCAGTTTATGGCGTGTTATTGGCCGCTGGAATTGAAATTCACGAGTACGACGCCAGTTTTTTGCACGCCAAAGTGGCGGTGGTCGACCCTGACAACGAACGTCCTTGGGCCACGGTGGGTTCATCCAATTTAGACCCGATCAGCCTGCTTTTGGCTAGAGAAGCCAACGTAGTGGTCGCTGACAAAGCATTTGCCCAGCAGCTTTATCAGCGCTTAAATCTGGCCATCAAGGAGCAAAGCAAACCCGTGGGCGCGGCCCTATACACCCAGAGGCCTTGGCACCTCAGGCTGCGCGACCGGGTGGCTTTTGGTCTGATGCGCCTGGCTTTGTTCTTGACCGGCAATCGCTACTGACCAGTGGATCCCCCCGGACTGCCATGGGCGATCGGTTTTGGCCGGGTAATGGTCTTCAATCGCTGGTACGATCTTGCCCATGTTAATGAAATTACCAGACGCCATGACCGCATCTGCTGCCACACCACAAGACGAAGGCGTACCCGTCTCCGTCAAGATTCGCGAACGCATTCAAGCTGCCCGCAAACGATTCCACGCCAACGACAACATTGCCGAGTTCATAGAACCCGGCGAGCTTGAAAAGCTGCTGGACGAAGTGAGCTCCAAAATGGCGGGCGTGCTGGACAGTCTTGTCATCGACACTGTGAACGATCACAACACGGGCGATACCGCTCGCCGCGTTGCCAAAATGTACCTGAAAGAGGTATTCAAGGGCCGCTACGTCGAGGGCCCGGAAATCACCGAATTCCCCAACGCCGAGCACCTTAACGAGCTCATGATCGTGGGCCCCATCACGGTCCGCAGTGCCTGCAGTCACCATTTTTGCCCAGTGATTGGCAAAATCTGGATCGGGGTTTTGCCCAACGAGCACACCAACGTGATTGGCCTGTCTAAATACGCCCGCTTGGCCGAATGGATCATGGGGCGCCCCCAGATTCAAGAAGAAGCCGTAGTGCAATTGGCCGACTTGATTCAGCGCAAAACCCAACCCGATGGTTTAGCCATCGTCATGGAAGCCAGCCACTACTGCATGGGTTGGAGAGGTGTCAAAGACATGGACAGCAAGATGATCAATTCGGTCATGCGCGGTGCTTTCCTGAAAGATGTCAATTTGCGCCGTGAGTTTTTGTCTCTGATTCCTGGAAGGAACTGATCCATGTTGGTACGCCTGCTTTACGCCAGCCGCACGGTTGATCCCTCACCCGAAACCATCAACTCCATACTGGCCCACTCGCGCCAGTTCAACCCCAGCACAGGCATAACCGGCATCCTTTGCTACGGTGGTGGCATATTTCTGCAAGCCATTGAAGGTGGACGAATCGCTGTGAGCGATCTTTATGGGCACATCCAAAAAGACCCGCGCCACAAAGACGTGGTGTTGCTCCACTACGAAGAAATAAGTGAGCGCCGTTTTGGTGGTTGGACCATGGGGCAGGTGGACACCTCCCGGGTCAACACCAATATCCTGCTTAAATACTCCGAGCGTGCCGAACTTGACCCCTACAACGTATCGGGCAAAGTTTCATTGGCCTTGCTTGAAGAATTGATGGCCACCGCCTCCATCATTGGGCGTGCTTAAGCGGCTTCGCTGAAACAGGCATGCCTGACCTGATTGGCTGTGACTTTTCCAGCAGCCCCAACAAGCGCAAACCCATTGTGCTGGCGCTGGGCCAAGCCCGGCAGGGGCGGGTTCAAGTACAAGAACTTTTGAGTTTTGAAACATTGGCTGCATGGGGCCAGTGGTTGGCCCAACCCGCAGACTGGGTGGGTGGTTTTGACTTGCCCTTTGGCTTGCCGCGAGAACTGGTCGAAACCCTGGGCTGGCCCACCGATTGGGCCGCCTGCATGGACCACTATGCCCGTTTGGACCGTCCTTTGATTCGTGAACAATTTGCGGCGTTTTGCAATGCGCGCCCCGTGGGCGGCAAATTTGCCCATCGGGCGACAGACCTGCCGGCAGGCTCCAGCCCCTCCATGAAATGGGTCAACCCCCCGGTGGCCTACATGCTGCATGCGGGCGTGCCTTTGCTGCGCCAAGCGGGGGTGTATTTTCCTGGATTGGCGCAGCAAAACCCAAGCACTGACCCGAAGCGCGTGGCGCTGGAGGCCTACCCCGGACTGTTGGCGCGAGAAGTGCTGGGTCAACGCAGCTACAAAAGTGACGACAAAACCAAGCAAACCCCCGAACGTTTACTGGCCAGACGCGAATTGCTGAGTGCGCTGGAGCGGGGTCAGACCCGTTTGGGGCTGCGAATGGTGGCCAGCAATACCATGCTGGGTCGCCTTGCAGACGACGCCAGCGGCGATTCGTTGGACGCTTGTTTGTGTTTGATGCAGGCCGCTTGGGCGCAACAACAACACCAAGCCGGACATGCGCAATATGGTTTGCCACCGTGCGATCCGCTGGAAGGTTGGATCGTGACGGCCTGACTGGGTCAACACGGTATCTCAATAGCGGGTATCAGCTGGACAGATCAAGAAAAACCCGGCCATTCTCAATCTTCACGGGCCATGACTTCATGGGCTCGGTGGCAGGGCCGCAGGCCACTGAGCCGTCGCGCACATCAAACAGGGCTTGGTGAAACGGGCACTCCACGGTGTGCCCCTCCACAAATCCATCGCACAAACGGGCGTTGCCGTGGCTGCACATGTTGTCGATGGCGAACACGCCATCATCGAGCTTGAAAATAGCGATGTCACAACCCTGGGGGGTCACGGCCACGCCAGCGCCTTCAAACAGATCGGCCTCGGCGGCCACGTCAATCCAGTTGCTCATGATCAGATCGGGTAAATGATGGAATTTGGAATCATCTCGCTGTCGTAGACGCACAAACGCTCAGCAAACTTCATACCTTCGGGGGTTTGGACAATGGTGTCTAGGTAACGGCCTACGTTGTAAACCGTGCTTTCTTTGTCCAGTTTGGTGCGAAACACCGCATAGTTGGCTTCGCTGTAAATGCGGCCGTTTTCAATTTTTTTGACAATGGGAGCACCCACCACATGCCGCTGGTAATAAGGGTCATGAAAAATGGTTTCAGAGATGCCGTAAGCGCGGTCTTTGAGCATGCCTTTGCTGGTGAAGAACAAAGTGGCCAACTGGAATCCTCGCTCGTGGTTTTCACGCGGCTGCAGTTTGTAGATGCAATCTTCGGTAAAAAATTCTGGCCACAGTTGCCATTGGCCACTGTCCACGGCACTGGCGTAATCTGCGTAAAGTTGCTGGAGGTCAAACCAGGTTTGCATGTCTATCAAGGGCTTGGCCATCATCAATCCTCCATCACTTTGCGCCAATATTCATACATGCCGCGGATCAGGGTTTCGGTCACCATGTGGTCGGTTTCCCCTACATCGCGTCCGCCCAGTTCGGCCAAAGTACGGTGGGCTGGTTGGGTTTCAAAAGCCTCTTGCGAAAATTCGATGACTTCACCGTCGTCGGCAGACACAAAACCCGCCGGGCCAAACAGGTTGGCTTGGCGTAAACGGCGTTGCGTCATTTCCGGGGTGTCATCTTCAAAACCGAAGTGCGTCCAGACGAAGTCAAATGCGCCGTGGCCATCGGGTTGAATGTGGCGAGTCGACACGCTGTTGACCTGTTGCTGGAATATCACGCTGGGGAACAGCGTCATCATCACGGCGGTGGGTACTTGGTCGCCCAGTTGCCACCAAGCCTCGGGCACGATGTCTAGGAAGCTGGGGTCATTGAGCTGCATGCTGGCCTTGAAACTGCTCACCTGAGTCACGTCAGAGGCTTGTCCCGTGGCCTGCCCTGAGGTCCCGCGTGTAGAGATCATGGCCGCATGGCGATGGTGTTCGTCCATGCGCAACTCTGATTTATTGTCGGCCCGCCACAGGCCGAACGTGACAAACCAGGTGTGCAGCAGTCCGGGGTGATAGGGGTCTTTGATGTTCTCTTGCATCAGCTTCCAGTTGCCCGGAATGCGTTGGCGGTTGTAGCCCAGCAGGGTCAATTTACGGCCATTGAACAAGCGGTCAAAGTATTTCAGGATGGTGGGGCCCATGTAGTCTTCCAGTGACGCCACGGCGTGGTCAAACGAGGCAAACACCACACCACCGCGAGCAGCTACTTTCAAAGACTTCAGGCCATGGTCTTTGGGGTCAAAGTCGGCGGGCATGCCGCCATTGACTTTGCCGTCTTGCCGCACGCCACGCCTGAAGGGCACGCCTTGTAATTTGCCGTCCAGTGCGTAGCTCCACTGATGGTAGGGGCAGACCAGTTCTTTTTTGTTGCCATGGCGTTCGCGGCAAAAAGCCATGCCACGGTGGGCGCAGACGTTTTCCACCACATGAATTTGCCCGTCTTGGCCGCGCGTCATGATGACCGAGCGTTCCCCGATCACGGTGCGCTTGAAATCCCCTGCATTCGGGATCTCGGCCTCCAGACCGACATAACTCCAGTGGTCTTTGTAAAACAGTCGGTCCAGCTCTTTTTTATGGCTGTCTTTGTTGGTGTAGACGGCAAACGGGATGCGGCTGGTGCCCTCCGTTTCCCAGTGAATGGGATGTTCCTGCATGGTGGCTCTCTAGTGAAAACTTGACTCGCATCATGCGGATATTTGCTTCTTAAGTAAATCGAATTTTTAATATAATAAAAATTTGAAAATCAAATAATCATGGATATTTCAAAGCTCGATTTGAACTTGTTGGTGGTTTTTCATCACCTGCTGATTCAAAAGCGTGTTTCCCATGTGGCCCGGGTTTTGGGCATGAGCCAGCCCGCCGTCAGCAGTGCGTTGGGACGTTTGCGCGCCCATTTGGGCGATGAGCTATTTTTGCGAACCCAGGGCGGTATGGAGCCCACACCCTATGCCTTGTTGTTGGCTGAACCCGTGGCACTGGCCTTGGATGGTTTGCAGCAAGCCTTGAATGTGCGTGCAGCCTTTGACCCGGCCACCAGCGCTCGGAGCTTCACCTTGGCCATGACCGATGTGGGGGAAATGTATTTTTTGCCGGTATTGATAGACGCCTTGACGCGTTCAGCCCCAGGCGTCACCTTGCAGGTGGTCAGCGTCACTCAGGCATCCCTGAAAGATGACATGTCAACAGGGCGCATCGATCTGGCCATGGGCTTGTTGCCGCAGCTTCAGGCCGGGTTTTTTCAGCAAGCGCTGTTCCGCCAAAAATACATATGCCTGATGCGCAAGTCACACCCCCTTGCTGCCAAAAACAAACTTGATTTAGCGGCGTTCACGCAGGCAGAGCATGTTCGCATCGTGGCCGCAGGTACCGGACACGGGCGGGTCGATGTAGCCTTGGAAAGCCAAAAACTGCGTCGCCAGATTCGACTGACGGTGCCGCATTACGTGGCGCTGGGCGATGTGTTGAGCCATTCGGACCTGATTGCCACCGTGCCCGAACGCTTTGCGGACCGGACACTTCGACCCTTCGACCTCACCAAGCGGGATTTGCCGATGGATGTGGCTGAAAGTGCGATTCACCAGTTTTGGCACGGCCGCTTGCACCGTGACCCGGGGCACCAATGGTTGCGCCAATTCACCTGGCAGCTGTTTGGCGATGGCAAGACGCCCAACGAGGAGCAGCCGGTTTGAATTTAGATCAGCTGCGCCGCTATGCGGTGGCCAGAAGCTTGTTTTCTGCCACCAGTTTGCCCAAGGCGTTGCAACGTTTAGGGTTTGTGCAGGCCGATCCCTTGCGCGCCCCCGCCCGAGCAGAAGACTTGACCTTGCGTCATCGTGTGGCAGCTTATCGGGTCGGGGATCTGGCGTCGCGCTATCCCCAACTGGCCATCGAGGAAGATTTTTTCGTCAACTATGGGTTTGTTCGGCGTGATTTACATCACCTGATGCATCCACGCACGCCCAGAGCTGTGTGGTCGGCCACTCGCATGCAGCAGGCGCAAGAGGTGTTGGTGTTTGTACGTGAATCAGGCGTTGTGAGACCCGCCCAGGTGGATGCCCACTTTGACCATGGGCGCGTGGTCAACTGGTTTGGCGGCAACAGCAAGGCCAGCACCCAGTTGCTTGATGGCATGCATTACCGGGGCATGTTGCGTGTGGTGCGGCGCGAAGGCGGCCAGCGCCTGTATGCCGTGCGTGCACATGAGCCGAGCGGGCTCGATCCCGTCACCATCATGGACAGTTTGGTGGATGTGATCGTAGCCAAGTACGCGCCCTTGCCAACGGCCAGTTTGGGGCAATTGGTCGGCCTCTTGGCGGGCGGTGTGCCGCAGTGGCGGCAACATCGCCAGGCCATGCTGCAACGTGCACGCCTGCGCCTGCCCAGTGCCATGGTTGAGGGGACGACCTGGCTTTGGCCCGAAGGCGAGAACCCTGCCTCGCGTCGTCATGGGGTGGAAGATCGGGTGTGTTTGCTGGCACCTTTTGACCCGGTGGTCTGGGACAGACGTCGATTTGAACAGTTGTGGGGTTGGGCCTACCGTTTTGAGGCTTACACCCCCGCTGCCAAACGTGTGCGCGGGCACTACGCCATGCCTTTGCTTTGGCGCGATCAGGTCATTGGGTGGGGAAATATCAGCGTCCAGTCGGGTGTGTTGACGCCTGATGTGGGTTTTGTGAAAGCCCATTTCAAAGACAAAGCCTTCGCTGTGGCCCTGGAGGAGGAGCTGCATCGCATGTCCGTGTTTTTAAGGCTGAACGAAGTCTGAGCATTGTGGGCGCTAGCCCCTGCTCGGAAATCTTCATTTTTGTTGGAGCGAGCCCTTGCTCGAGAATATTGAACGGAGTCAATGCAATAGAGATGATCATGAGCCTCTATGAAGCTGACTCTCCAATTCAAATATTCGGCCGCAGGGGCGACCTCCCACGGGGACATGAACCACGGGTAAGTAGCCCACGAGTAAATGGATCAAACCCACATGCCCGGCTAAGATGCCAACTCTGCCGTGCAAACATTCGGCCGCTGGGGCGATGCATGCCGTAAGAACAATAAAGGGTTGTGATGTTCCGAAGTTTTTTTCTTTCTCGCCGTTGGGCCTTGTGGGCTTGGGGTGGTTTGTTGATTTTGGTGGCAATCGTGTTCATCACGGTGCAGCAAACCGTGCGTCTGAACACTTGGTATGGGCAGTTTTACGACTTGCTGCAAAAACCTGAACAACCGGGTGGCCTGGCGATGTTCTGGGGCTTCATGCAGCAATTCGCCTGGATCGCATTTCCCTACATGCTGTTGCGCAGTCTGGAAACCTATCTGGCCTCGCACTACGCTTTTCGCTGGCGTCAGGCCATGACCGAGGAGTATTTGCCACGTTGGCAGCGCACTGCCGAAACGGTAGAGGGAGCCTCGCAACGCATTCAAGAGGACTGCATGCGTTTTGCTCGGCAAACCGAAAACTTGGGTCTGGGGCTGGTTCGGGCGGTGTTGACCTTGGTGTCCTTCATTCCCATTTTGTGGGCTTTGTCCAAGGGCATGGCCATTGCTTGGCTGCAATTTGAGGGTTCGCTGTTCTGGGTCGCCTTGGTCACGGCTTTGGGCGGCACCGTTTTGTCGTGGTTTGTGGGCTATCGGCTGCCGGGGCTGGAGTACAACAACCAAAGGACAGAGGCCGCACTGCGCAAAGACCTTGTTTATGCCGAGGACGAACGCAGCCGCATGGATTTACCCCATGTGATGAGCCTGTTCACAGGGGTGCGCTTGAACAATTTCAGGTTGTTCAACCATTACGCCTATTTCAATTTGTGGAGCAATTTTTACAGCCAGACGATGGTGATTTTTCCTTACCTGCTGATGGGGCCCTCGCTGTTTACGGGGCTGATTACGCTGGGGGTGATTCAGCAGGTCAGCAATGCGTTTGGCAAGGTGAACGAAGCCTTTTCTTACCTGATAGAGCGCTGGACCGACATCACTGAGTTGCGTTCTATTTACAAACGTCTGACCGAGTTCGAAAAGGCCTTGGCCTGAAGGTTTTAAAGTATCTGGGTTTTCACTGCCCGATTGTCCTGGCCGGGCTTTCAGCACAGGTTAAATTCTGTTTCTTTTGAGGAGTTGTTGTGCCCCATGCCGTGCGTTTTCAACGCGTTTTTCGCGCCCCACCCGAGCGAGTGTTTCGCGCTTTTGTTGACCCGGATGCCATGGTCAAGTGGTTGCCACCGCATGGCTTCACAGGCCGTGTTCATGAGATGGATGCCCGTCTGGGAGGGCAATATCGCATGTCATTTACCAATATAGGCAACGGGCAGTCGCACAGTTTCGGAGGCACTTATCTGGCGTTTTTACCGGGGGAGTTGCTGAGCCATACCGACAGCTTTGACGACCCCGGCTTGCCTGGCCAAATGGTCACCCGCATCACATTCAAGGCCGTTTCGGTAGGCACCGAGGTGAACATTGAGCAAGCGGGCATTCCCGAGATGATTCCACCCGAGGCCTGTTGCTTGGGCTGGCAAGAGTCTTTGCAATTGTTGGCGCTGCTGATTGAGGCCGAAATTCCGGGTTGATCCGGATCAATTTGGCGCGGGCACCTCGTTTGATGCCTTGGGACCAAGTTCGCTGAGCGCTTTAAGAGCTTCGGTGTCGGTGCGGTAAATCTTAAGTTGGGGACTCTCTTGCAACTCTCCAGCCCGCCGCAAGGCCGTTTCTACCGGCAGCTTGAGGCCGCTGATGTGCAGGCTAATGCCCCGGTTGCCCAGTTGCCGGTGCAGCTGACCAAAGGTCTCTACCCCCGTCGCATCGACCCGGTTGATGGGTTGGGCAAACAAGCACACATGTTGCACATCGGGGTGGCGGGCCAGGTGGTCGGTGATGGCGCGTTCAAAGCCACTGGCTGCAGCAAAGTCCAGCTCCGCATCTAGGCGCAGCGCATAGAGATGGGGTGCCAGTGGGGGCAGTTTCCAGAGGTGCCGGTCGCGCAGACTGCCGTCCGGGTGCAGCCCGACCTCGATGATTCGGGGGTGCAAGCGGGTGTGCAAAAAGTGGCTCAAAGCCACCATGACGCCAGTTAAAACGCCCCAGTAAATACGGGGTGCCGTAAAAAGTGTGATGGCAAAGGTCACGCCAGCCGTCATGGTTTCAATCCGGTCGATGCGCCAAAGCTTGAGAAATTGTCTGGGCTGAAACAGGTTGAGCACCGCCACAATGACGGCTGCCGACATGACCGAACGCGGCACGAATTGCAAGGCAGGCATCAAGAACAGCAGGGCCAGCAAGACAAAGACGACCGAGGCCACCACCGCCCAGCCAGAACGGGCGCCGGAATAAAGCATGAGTGCTGAGCGCGAAAAAGAGGTGCTGGTGGCAAAACTGCCCGAAAACGCCGAGGCTATTTTGGCCAGGCCCTGGCTGAACAGTTCGGTGCTGTCGTCCCAGCGTTTGCCGTCGCGCTGGCATTCAATGCGGGCGCTGGAGGCGGTTTCGAGAAAGCTGACCAATGCAATCACCATGGCGGGCACCCACAACTGGTTCAACATCTCGAGGCCGGGCCACTGGGGCAGGTAAAAATCGGGCAAACCAGAGGGCAACAATCCAACCAGCGCACCGTGCGCCTGGTAATCCACCGCATAAGCCACAGCCGAGGCGACCCCCATGACGATCATGATGCCGGGCCAACGGGGTTTGTAATGGCGCAGCAGCAACAGCGCTGCCAGACTGGTTAAACCAAACCAGGCAGGCCATCCGGTCAACCAGCCGAATCCGTTAGAGACATCCCAGCTCCAGGCCTTGATGCCCAGCAAACCGGGGATTTGTGAGGCCATGATGAGCAGGGAGGCAGCTTGGGTAAAACCCATCATCACGGGGGCGCTGACCAGGTTGATCAGCCACCCATAATTGCCCAAGCCCAGCAGCAATTGAATGGCCCCCGAAAGCAAGGCCAGCCAGACGGCCAATGAGACCCATTGGGGTGAGCCTGGCTCAGCCATGCCCGTCAGAGAAGCGCTGATGAGGACACAAGTGAGGGCGGCCGGACCGATAGACAAGCGGTTGGCACTGCCAAACAGCACGGCCAAGAGCGCCGGAATCAGGCAGGTGTAGAGGCCGGTGACCAAGGGCATGCCGGCAAGTCCGGCATAGGCTACGGCTTGGGGAATCATGACCAAGGCCACCGTCAGACCTGCCAACACCTCGGTGCGCAGCAATGGGGCGGTGAGGCGCGGCCAGTGGCGAAAGGTCAAAAATCGTTGCAAATAAGCCATGCCTGATCTTATCCGGCCTTTGAGGGTTTGCCCCTTCAGCGCTGCGGCATGTCTTTGACTGAATAGCCCAAGCTGACGGACGCGTCTTCAGGAATGGCGGGGACGCTCGCGTCCCAGGCCTCCCAAGCCGTGCGCATTTCCGCCAAGCGCTCAGGCTGGCGCTGCCCCAAGTTCGCCCGCTCGCGCTCGTCTGCAACCAGGTTGAAAAGGTAGTCGTTGCCATCCACCCGCAGGTATTTGTAATCACCCAAGCGCAGGGCCCGTTGGCCTCTGTGGTTCATGCGCCAATACAGGGGGCGGTCAAACGCATGCTTGGCGTTGTGCAGTACGGGCGCTAGAGATACACCATCGAAAGGCAGTTCAGCTGCAGCTTCAGCCCCGGCCAACTCAAGCATCGTGGCAGACCAATCCATGGTCATGCAGTGCTGGGCTGAGGTGCCTCCGGCGGCAATGACTTGGGGCCAATGCGCGATCCAGGGCACCCGGATGCCGCCCTCAGTAAGGTCCATCTTGCCGCCCACCAAGGGCCAGTTGTCGCTGAAGCGTTCGCCCCCGTTGTCGCTGGTGAAGACGATCAGGGTGTTGTCGATTTGTCCGGTCTTTTTCAACGCCTCGATGACCCAGCCAATGCCTTCATCCATGTGGTGAATCATGCGCTGGTAGGTGTGAATATTGCCCCCGTGCAGATGGAACAGGTTGCTTTTAACCTCTGCCGCCAGGGCGTGGTCTTCGCGGGTTTCCCAGGGCCAGTGAGGCGCGGTGTAGTGCAGGCTTAAAAAGAACGGCGTGCCCTGCTTGGCGCCGGGGGCCATGCGCTCCACAAAATCTACGGCTTTGTGCGAGAGCAGATCGGTCAGGTAGCCCTCTTCGTGCTTTTCTTCTTCACCGCTGTACAGGTCGTGGGTGCCGTTGTTGCTGGCGTGGCTAAAGTAATCGACCCCGCCCGACATGGGGCCGAAGAATTCTTCGTAGCCTGATTTGAGCGGGCTGAAATGGGGAGGGTAGCCCAAGTGCCATTTGCCAATCAGAGCCGTTCGGTATCCTTTGGCCTTGAGCAAAGACGGCAGTGTCGGGTGCTCGGGGGGCAGACCCAACACCGCGCTGCCTTTGCTTTTGCTGTTGATGGGCTCATCCGCACCGCCGCGCAGACGGTATTGGTAACGCCCGGTCATGAGTGCAAAACGGGTCGGAGAACAAACCGGGGAGTTGGCGTAGCCCTGCGTGAACTTGATACCGTCAGCGGCCAATTGGTCCAAAACAGGAGAGACGGGTCCAAATTTGGCAGGTCGGCCGCCGTAGCAGCCCAGGTCGGCAAAGCCAAGGTCGTCGGCCACGATGAAGATGATGTTGGGGCGCAGGGTCATGTAAATAGGGCAATGAATATCAAGGGGTGTGCGTGCGTCAATCGACCTTCATGCCAGTGGCCCGGATGATGCGGCCATAGCGGTTGGACAATTGTTGAAGTCGTTTGTTGGCAGCCGAACCGGTCAGGCCTTCGTAGGCCATGTCCAGTTCTTTCAGGCGGTTTTGCAGTTCTGGCCGGGCCATGGCCCCCAAAATCGCTTGGGACAAGCTTTGCATCAAGGGCTCCGGGGTATTGCCCGGGACCATGACCACGTAAGACACTTCGCTTTCCAGATCGCGCAGGCCCAGTTCGGACACGGTGGGCACTTCGGGGGCCAGTGGGGAGCGTTGGCGACTGGTCACGGCCAGGGCATTGATTTTTCCGCCTTTAACTTGCGGCAGCATGCCGGGTGTTGCCAGAGTGCCACCGTCCACTTCGCCAGAGACCACCGACATCACTGCGGGTGAATTGCCACGGTAGGGGATGTGAATCAGGCGAGTGCCTGCAGACTCATTGATCATGTTGACCCACAAATGGCCAGGCGAACCATTGCCCCCCGAGCTGAAATTGAGGTTGCGTAGGCGAGCGGCTTGTAAAAGGTCTTTGACTGACTTGAAACCGGTGCTGGGGTGAACACCCAGAAGCAGGCCCGAGCTGGAGAGGATGACCAGCGGTTTCAGGTCGTCTTCTTTAAAAGGCATGCTTTTGTAAATGTGCGGGTTGATGGTGTGGGTGGTGTCGATACCCCACAGCAGGGTGTGGCCATCGGGGGCAGATTTGGCTACCAAATCTGCCCCCACCATGCCCGCGGCTCCGGGTTTGTTATCAATCACAAAGGGCTGGTTGAATTGCTTTTGCAGCACATCGCCCACAGCGCGCGCCAAGATGTCGGACGGCCCTCCTGCAGGCCAGCTGTTGACGAACTTGACCGGTTTTTGTGGCCAGGCTGCGTTTTGGGCCATGGCCGAAGAGATGAACAACAGGCTGAGGCCGATCAGCACACTGGCGCGGCGAAGTGGGGCGTACATAAAGTCTCCAAATTGGGTTTTAAAAGGGTTTCAGTCCAGCTGCACGCCGGTGGCTTTGATGGGTTTTTCCCAACGGGCGAGGTCGGCTTTTTGTGCGGCAGCCAATTCGGCTGAGCTAGACCCAATCGGCTCGTAGCCGAGCTTGAGCATTTTGTCTTTCATGCTCGGCTCACGGGCAATTTTCATCATGGCCTTTTCGAGGCGGTTGAGTGCCTCACCCTTCAGGCCTGCCGGGCCGTACATGGCAAACCAGGCCGTTGCATCCATGTTGACGCCCGATTCCTTGAGGGTCGGTACTTCAGGCACCTGCGGGTCGCGCTTCAAGCCCGTGACGGCGATGATGCGCACTTTGCCAGCACGGTGTAATTCGGCTGTTTCGGACACCACATCGAATTTGTACCCAATGTGGCCACCCAACAACGCGTTGTTGGCCGGCGCACCCCCTTGAAAAGGCACATGGTTGAGGCTAATGCCGGCCGATTGCTCCATCAGCACACCCATGAAGTGCGGCAAGGTGCCTGCACCCGGGGTGCCATAACTGGCCGTACCCGGGTCACTTTTGGCTTTGGACACCATTTCACTCACGGTTTTCACGTTGCTGGCGGGCCCCGAGACCACGCCAAACTGGAAGCGGGCAATTTGCGAAACAGGGGTGAAGTCTGTCACCGCGTCATAGTCAAGTTTTTTATAAACATGCGGGAACAGCACCATAGGGCCGCTGGGCAGCACGATCACGGTTTGGCCATCGGGTTTGGCAACTTTCACCGCATTCAGCGCAATGCGGCCTCCGGCTCCGGCTTTGTTTTCCACCACAATGGTGCCAAAGTCGTCGCGCAGTGCGTCGGCTACCATGCGGGCCAATACATCAGCAGAGCCCCCCGGCGGGAAACCCACCACGATCTTGAGCGGAGGTTTGTCTTGTGCCTGCAGGCTCGGTGAAAGGGCAGAAAAGGTCGCTAAAACAAGCGCGGAGATGGCCCAGATGTGGCGTTTGATCGGGCTCTGAAAGTGCCGTCCAGTCGGTTGCAATGGATTCATCAAGTTCTCCAGAAATGGGGGTTTGAAAGCCAAATTGTTGGAAATTCCAATTTAAAGTCAATATAGTGTCCTTTACACCAATTGATCTAATCAACTATTCCCCCTGAAAACCCTGATGCCGCTTTCCCCGTCCCAACGTCTGACCTCCATCAATGACCTGCTTTTGTACCGGTTGGGTCGCTTGTCGAGTGTGGCTGGGGCCATGGTGGTGCGCTTGTGCGAAGGGGGTTATGGCATCACCCGTCGGGAATGGGGTGTGGTGGCGCAGTTGTATGAAAACGGCAGTTTGCCGCCTTCCGAGTTGGCCACCCTGATGCAACGTGACCGCGCCCGCACCTCGCGCACCCTGACCTCTTTGGTGCACAAAAAACTGGTGCTGCGCACCACGCTCGCCCATGACCGTCGCAGCGCAAGGGTCGAACTGAGCCCAAAGGGAGTGCAGCTTTATGAGGCCCTGATGCCGCAAATACAAGCCATCAACAGCCAAATTTTGGCCGCATTACCACCGGATTCAGTCACCCTTTTCGATGAGGCGCTGGAGTCTCTTCAAGAGCGGGCAACTTTGTTACTGCAAGAACGCAGCCCCGATTTACCCAAAGCAAACCGACGTATGGGGCAGGGTATGAAGGATTCTTTTTGAGCCGTCTTCTACGGGTGTGTTTGGCCCTTGCGCTGGTCTTGCCATGCTTTCCAGCACCTGCGTTCACTGCGGCTAAGGCGGAAGTTTGGACAGGTTGGGTCAGTTGGGTGATGGACGGCGACACTGTTTTATTGGTCCGCGAGGGCCAAAAAGAGCCCGTTAAATTACGCATTGAAGGCATTGATGCCCCAGAAATTTGTCAACCGGGTGGCACTGAGGCCCGCGACGCCATGATCCGCCTGGCTTTGCGCAAGCCAGTTCAGGTGCTTGACCATGGACAGGACACTTTTGGCCGACAAGTGGGGCGTTTGTCGGTGGAGGGGACCGATTTGGGGGCCGAGATGGTGCGGACTGGCATGGCCTGGGCTTACAGGTTTCGCACCGGCAAAGGCCCTTATGCGGCGTTGCAACACGAGGCCGAACAGCAAAAAAAGGGTTTATTTGCAGCCACTGAAACGGCCATGTCCCCCTCGGTGTTTCGAAAATTCCATGGCAGTTGTCAGGCCCAGTGAGTTCGCCGGTTCGAAATGCCGGGTTGATCTTTCAGAAATGAGGTATTAGCAGTTGACGCCTCTATTTTTAATTAATATTTATTAAAAAATAAGTAACCTTAGTTTGTTTTTTTCGTATTGAGAGAGCGGGAAGATGAAGTCCAGAGCTTCATGACTCCCGTTCACTCAATCTTTTAAAGACACATCGGGAGCTACATCATGACCATTCAGACTCAATACAAAGCCGGCATTTTTAAAGCCGGTCTTCTCTCGCTGGCCGTGGGTGCCTTGATCAGCGCATGTGGGGGAACCGATCCGTCAATGGCTCTCAAATTCACGGGCCTTGAGAACCTTGGTGACGACTATGTTTATGAAGGCTGGATCATGGTGGATGGCGCGCCAGTGACTGCTGGCCGCTTCAGTGTCAATGACAAAGGCGAGATGAGCCAGTCCCTATTTGCCTTGAGCGCAGCCAATGCCGCCAAAGCCACCGCCTATATTTTGACCATTGAGCCCGCCAAGAATGATGCGCCAGAACCAACAAAGACCCATGTACTGGCAGGCGACATTGGCGTTTCGGGCACCGGCAATTTGGAGACCAAGCACGCTGCGGCTTTGGGAACTGATTTCAGCACTGCAACGGGCGCTTTCACACTGGCCACGCCAACATCTGCCGTGACCGATGACGATGACGATGACCAGGGTATCTGGTGGTTGGACATGACCTCCGGCATACCCGTTGCCGGTTTGAAGTTGCCAGTATTACCAGTAGGTTGGAAATATGAAGGTTGGATTGTTGACGGTTCAGGGCCCGTTTCAACCGGTACCTTCACCAGTTTGACTGAGGCCATCAACGTCGCTGACAGCGATGGCGCAGGTCCGGCTGCTGGCAAAGACGCTGCGGCACCTGCATTTCCAGGTCAAGACTTCATCAACCCTGCTAAAAAGTTGCCAGGCACAATGGCGGTTATCTCGATTGAGCCGTTCCCGGACAACAGCCCGAAACCTTTCGCCATTAAGCCATTGCAACAATTGATTGCCAATCTGACTGCCCCCACACTGCAAAACATGGCCAACGTTTACCTCAATAAATCACAGGTATTGCCTTCAGGTACCGTTCAAATTTACAAATAAGGTTTTGAACAGAGGGGCCGCTGACAGGTGTCGGCGGCCCCTTTTTTTTGAGTGTCATGCGCCATCGACTGGCTTGGTGCAAAGATCAAAACCCGAAAACAGACAAAATTATCGAAGGGCCGCGCAGACCGGGCAAGCCGGGTTGCGCTGCATGCGAATGTCGGTCCACGACAGTTCGCGGCCATCCAGCATGAGCAAACGCCCGGCCATGTGGCTGCCCATGCCACTCAGAATTTTCAGGGCCTCAGCCGCTTGCACTGTGCCAATGATGCCCACTAAGGGCGCAAAAACCCCCATAGTGGCGCAGCGGGTTTCTTCGGGCAATTGGTCTGGCGGAAAAATGCAGGCATAACAAGGGGCATCGGTCTGGTTGCTGTCAAACACCGAAACTTGACCGTCCATGCGTATCGCCGCGCCCGAAACCAGGGGTTTTCGGTGCTTCACACAAGCCAGGTTCACCGCTTGGCGTGTTTCAAAGTTGTCGCAGCAATCCAGCACCACATCGGCCGCAGCGACCAAAGTGTCGAGCAGTGCGGCATCGGCCCGCTGGTTGATGGTGGTGACTTGAACGTCAGGGTTGATTTGCGCTATGGCAGTACGAACTGATTCGGCTTTGTATTGACCGACCCGGTCTAGGGTGTGGGCAATTTGGCGTTGCAGATTGGTGGCATCGACCTGGTCGTGGTCAACCACGGTGATGTGGCCGACCCCCGCACTGCCCAAATACAGGCTGACCGGAGAACCCAGCCCGCCCGCCCCGATGATCAGGGCGTGCGAGGCCAAAAGCTTTTCCTGGCCATCGAAGCCCAGCTCGTTGAGCAAAATGTGCCGCGAATAGCGCAATAACTGCGCGTCATCCATGGCGTTTATTCTTCTTTCTTTTCAACTTTGCGCTCGGCCAAGGTGGTGCTCGCTTTGATGGGCAACCCCTTGAGCTGGTTTAAAGCTTGTGCCAGCTGAAAGTCTTTGTCTGAACCAAACTCGGGCAAGCGACGCTCAGCCACGGGTTTTTTGGACTCTTCTTCTAGTTTCTTCAGAGCTTCTTCACGGGCTTTTTCGCGGGCAGGGTCTTTCTTTTCTTCGGCCCCTTTGCCGTTAGAGAGGTGTTTTTCCAGATCGGCTTCACGCGTGCGTAAGGCTGCAAAGACGTTACCGTTTTCGGTTTCATCGAGCATCACTTCAGGCACGATGCCTTTGGCCTGAATGGCACGCCCATTGGGCGTGTAATAGCGGGCGGTGGTGATTTTCAAGGCCGTGTCAGGGCCCAACTGGCGCACGGTTTGCACCGATCCCTTGCCAAAAGTCTGACTGCCCATGAGGGTGGCGCGTTTGTAGTCTTGTAGGGCACCCGCCACGATTTCGCTGGCTGAGGCCGAACCTTCGTTGACCAGCACCACCAAAGGTACTTTCTTCAAGGCCCCATTGGTGGCTTGCGTCATGCGCGAAATCGGGTCGTTGCTGCTGTTGCGCCGCCAAAATTGGGGCGAGGCTTTGTAGGTGAATTTGCTTTCCTCAAGCTGGCCGTTGGTGGTGACCACGGTGACGTTTTCCGGCAAAAAGGCCGCCGACAAGGCCACTGCGGCATCCAGCAGACCGCCGGGATCGTTGCGCAAGTCAAGTACCAAACCCTTGAGTTGGGGTTCTTGCTTGTACATCTCTTCAATCTTGCGGGCAAAGTCGTCCACCGTGCGTTCTTGGAACTGAGAGACGCGAATCCAGCCGTAACCAGGCTCAATGACTTTTGACTTGACCGATTGGGTTTTGATTTCTTCTCGGACAATGCTCACCGGAAAGGTGCGATTTTCGGATTTACGGAAGATGGTCAGCATCACCTTGGTTTTGGGCTCGCCGCGCATGCGCTTGACGGCTTCGCTCAGGGAAAGGCCCTTGACTGCGGTATCGTCGATTTTGGTGATCAAGTCGTTGGGCTTCAGGCCCGCGCGGTCAGCGGGCGAGCCCTCGATGGGCGAAACAACTTTGACCAAACCTTCTTCTTGGCTGATTTCGATGCCGACGCCGACGAATCTTCCCGTCGTGCCTTCAGAGAACTCTTTGAAGCTTTTTTTGTCGAAATACTGGGAATGGGGGTCCAAACTGGCCACCATGCCTGAGATGGCTTCGGTGATGAGCTTTTTCTCATCAACCGGTTCGACGTAGTCGCTTTTGACCATGCCGAAAACTGCAGCCAATTGCTGCAGTTCTTCGAGCGGCAGCGGCGCCAAATTGCCACGCGCAACGGTTTGCAAAGACACGGTCGTCAAAGCACCGGCCAATGCCCCTAGGCTGATCCAGCCAGCAATCTTGAGTTTATGTCCCATTTGCTTGTATTCCCCCAATCAGAAGCTCGTCAATATACACCCGGGCGGGTGCGCCAATGGGTGAAGGAATGTAAATGTCCCATCCCCTCAAGGTGGTTAAAAATTAGGCCTTGCCTTGGCTCGCGACAGCCGCCGCAGCTTTGGCCGCAGCTTCGGCATCGCCCAGGTAGTAGTGCCGAATCGGGTGCAAATTTTCGTCCAACTCGTAGACCAAAGGAATCCCGTTGGGAATGTTCAGGCCAACGATCTCACTGTCAGAAATACCGTCCAAATACTTGATCAAGGCCCGAATCGAGTTGCCATGGGCTGCAATCAGGACGCGCTTGCCCGCCTTGATGCTGGGGGCAATGCTGTCGTTCCACACCGGCAAAACACGGGCTACTGTGTCTTTCAAGCATTCGGTCAAGGGCACGGCTTGGGGGTCAATTTGCGCGTAACGGCGATCGCTGCGCTCGCAGCGGGGGTCGGTGGGCTCCAGGGCCGGGGGGGGCGTGTCGTAGCTGCGACGCCAGACCAGCACTTGTTCATCGCCGAATTTTTTGGCCATATCCGCTTTGTTCAGGCCTTGCAGCGCACCATAGTGCCGCTCGTTCAGACGGTAATCTTTGACCACGGGTAGCCAGGTGCGGTCCATTTCGTCCAGGGTGTACCAAAGGGTGTGAATGGCTCGTTTGAGCACCGAGGTATAGCAAAGATCGAAGTCCCAGCCCTCGGCCTTGAGCAATTTGCCTGCCGACATGGCTTGGCTTACCCCGGTGGGGGTCAGGTCGACATCGGTCCAGCCTGTGAAGCGATTTTCAAGATTCCAGGTGGATTCGCCATGGCGGATCAGGACAATTTTGTACATTTTGGAAAAACTGCAGTGGGGGTTAAAAACAGAGGAAAAGCCTGTCATTTTAGAATCCTGCCTTGGCGGTCCACTGTTGGGCCGGTGTTTTGTGACAAAAAAAGGTCTGATCAGTGAAATTTCTCCTCGACAACTGGATGCTCATCACCATGGCTTTGGCCTCGGGCGTGGCTTTGCTCTTACCCGTATTGAACAAAGGCAGTGGCCTCAGTCCCCAAGACATGGTGCAACTCATGAACCGTGAAAAGGCCACCGTCATTGATGTGTGTGAGCCGGAGGAGTTTGCCAAAGGGCATGTCATTGGAGCCAAAAACCTGCCTTTGGGCCAATTGGAAGACAAATTGGCCCAAGTCGTTAAAAACAAATCTGCCCCGGTGGTCATGGTCTGCCAAGTGGGAGCCCGGTCGGCCCGTGCGGCCGCCACGGCCCGTAAATTGGGTTTTGAAAATGTGAAGTCTTTGGCGGGTGGCCTCAAAGCCTGGCAAGCCGCCAGCATGCCCATCGAAAAAGTTTGAAGCAAGGAACTGTTATGCAATCCGTCAAGATGTACACCACCGCCGTTTGCCCTTACTGCATCCGTGCCAAGCAATTGCTCAAAGCCAAAGGGGTTGAGCAGATCGAAGAAATTCGGATTGATCTGGACCCTGTTCAAAGGGATCACATGATGCAAATCACGGGGCGACGCACCGTTCCGCAAATTTATGTGGGTGAAACCCATGTGGGCGGTTGTGACGACTTGATGGCCTTGGATGCCAAAGGCGGTTTGCTGCCCTTGCTTCAGTCAGCCTGAGCCCAGCCCAAGGGTTTACACAGCTTTTTTCGGCCTGGAGCCCTTCTTCCAATCACGGATAATCAATCCGTTTCGTTCTTGGGCGGTTCATGCAAGCCGCCTGTCATTTTTAAGAGAAATTTATGCCCGATACCGACAACACAGTCAACACTGAAAACCAAGCGCCCATTTTCCAGATCCAACGCGTTTACCTCAAAGAAGCTTCACTTGAGCAGCCCAATTCCCCGGCCATCCTGATTGAGCAGCAGCAACCCAGTGTGGATATTCAGCTGGGTGTAGAGGCGACGCCTGCCGCAGAGGGCGTGTTTGAAGTTTGCGTGACCGCGACTGTGCACACCAAAATTGGCGAAAAAACAGTGTTTCTGGTGGAGTGCAAGCAAGGCGGCATTTTTGAAATCCGCAACTTACCCGAAGACCAGATGGGTCCTGTCATGGGCATTGCTTGCCCGCAAATCGTTTACCCCTATTTGCGCGCCAGTGTGGCTGACCTGATCACCCGTGCAGGTTTCCCGCCCGTTCACTTGGCCGAAATCAATTTCCAGGCCATGTACGAGCAACAACAGGCTCAACAAGCCCAACAGAGCACTCTTCAGCAATAAGCATCGGCCATTGCGAGGCGCTTTTTGATGCAAATCGCGGTCATTGGATCCGGGGCTTGGGGAACCGCTTTAGCGATGGCGGCTTGCCGCCATGCGCATGGCCACTCGGTGCATTTATATGCACGCGACCCGAACCAAGCAGAATCCATGGACCGGCAGCGCGAAAATACCCGCTATTTGCCCGGCGTGACCTTGCCTCAGGGCTTGTCGGTGGTGAATGGCCCTTTGGGCACTTGGGTTGAACAAGCCCGAGAAATTGACTTGTGGGTGCTGGCCACCCCGATGTCGGGTTTGCGCACCAGTTTGCGGGATTTACAGCAGGTGGCCTCCCCCGTGGCCTGGCTTTGCAAGGGTTTCGAATCCGGCACGGGTTTGATGCCGCACGAAGTCCAGGCCGAAGCCGCCCCTGATTTACAAGCAGGCGCCTTGAGTGGTCCCAGTTTTGCACTTGAAGTCGCTCGCAGTCAGCCCACCGCTTTGGTGGCGGCCAGCCAGCACGCCCGTGTGCGCGATGCACTGGTTCAGGCTTTCCATGGATCGGCACTGCGTGTTTATGCCAACGACGACATCGTGGGTGTCGAAGTGGGCGGGGCCGTGAAAAATGTATTGGCCATTGCCACGGGTTTATGTGATGGCCTGGGTTTGGGTCTGAACGCCCGTGCAGCCTTGATCACCCGGGGTTTGGCAGAAATGACCCGTCTGGGTTTGGCATTGGGTGCCAAGTCTGAAACCTTTATGGGGCTGTCGGGTTTGGGCGATCTGGTCCTGACCGCAACCGGCGACTTAAGCCGAAACCGAAAAGTGGGCCTTTTGCTGGCCGAGGGCCGAAGTCTTGATCAAACCCTGGCATCGCTTGGGCATGTGGCCGAAGGGGTTTACAGCGCGCGGACGGTTTGGCAACGGGCACAAAGCTTGGGGGTGGATATGCCAATTACCGAAGCCGTTGTAGCTTTACTCGATGGGCAATTGCATGCCCGCGAAGCCGTCCAGGTGTTGATGGGGCGTGGCCCAAGGGGCGAGTCGGCCTGAAGCTTAAACTTCAAAATTGTTGATAACCCAAGGGCTAGCAGTTCAGTTTGGCGTGTAGGCCAGGCGAACGTAAATTGGGGCAAAAGCTTCGGCTTGGGTAATTTCGATCAAGGTTTCCTTGGCCAGTTCTAGCAAAGCAATAAAAGTGACCACTAAAACGGGGGTTCCCAAGGTGGGGTCGAAAAGGTGTTCAAACTCCACAAATTTGCGGCCTTGTAAATGCTTGAGCACGATGGTCATGTGTTCGCGCACGCTAAGTTCTTCGCGGCTTATTTTGTGGTGTTGTACCAAATTGGCGCGCTTCAGAATGTCTCGCCAAGCGGCTTGCAATTCATCCATGCTCACATCCGGAAAGCGGGGCTGAAGGCTTTGCTCGATGTAAACCTGGGCTTGTAAAAAATCCCGGCCAAACTGTGGAATCTGGTTCAGTTGCAGGGAAGCCACTTTCATCTGTTCGTATTCGAGCAAGCGGCGCACCAACTCGGCACGGGGATCTTCGGCTTCTTCGCCAGCGGCTGCCTTTTTGGGGGGAAGCAGCATGCGTGACTTGATCTCGATCAGCATGGCGGCCATCAACAGGTATTCGGCGGCCAGTTCCAAGTTGCGTTGCCGGATTTCGTCAACATAGGCCAAATACTGACGCGTGACGCCCGCCATCGGGATGTCCAGGATGTTGAAGTTTTGCTTGCGGATCAGGTAAAGCAACAAATCCAACGGGCCTTCGAAGGCTTCCAGAAAGACCTCCAGCGCATCCGGGGGGATGTACAGGTCGCTGGGCATCGAAAACAAGGGCTCACCATAAAGCCGTGCCACCGCCACATGGTCCACAACCTGGGGCATGGCTGCAGGCTGGTCCTGCACGGGTACCAGCAGATCGGTGAGATTGGAGGTCGAGGTCATCGGCAAGTCGGGGTTGAACAATGGAGCGGGCGAAAGATCAAACGAGAAGATTCAAAGAAGAATAATCAACAGAAATCCGTTCTGGCCCGGCGCAATTTGTTCTGACTTTTTAGGAGGCCTGGGTCTGGTAAACATAAGGTTTTTGAGCCACCAGGCCTTCTTTGAAGGCTTTTTGCTCGTCACGGTTCAATTGCTTGTCCCAGAGCAAGGCCCTGCCTTGGCGCTGCTCTGATTCGAGAGCCGGGTTTTTTGCCTTGAGTTGGTCAATGAATTGTGTGGTGTCTGAGGCGTAGTCTGGGCGACGAAAAAAGGACATGGGACGACTTTCTGGACAGTTAGGGGCTGGCAACAGGCGGTGGAAACACCTGTTTCAATACCGATGAGCGCATTTTACCGGTCTGGACTCATCGACAAACTGATGGCCCGCTGGATGCCCGAGGGCAAGTCGGGCTCCAATTTGCCGTCCAGATGCGCCAACAATCCGCTGCGTTGGGCAATGTCCAAGGGTTGGTGCATCAAGCCGCAAATGACCAGTTTGACTTGTTTTTTGCGACAAGTTTCAATCAGATGCATCAAGGTATCGGCACCGGAGGAGTCCACATAAATGACGTTTTTCAGATCAATCACCAAAACAGGTGTGCTGATCTTGTCTTCTATTTCCTCGATCAGTTTGACGGCACCAAAGAACAAGGCTCCGTAGAGCCGCCATGCCTGGATGCTGCTCTCGTGCCCGGCCAAGGCGGGCTGCTCTTTGAGGCCGACAGTTTCGCTGCGGCTCAAACTGGAAATTCGATAAATGAAAGTCAGGCATGCGGCCACCAGTCCCACTTCAACGGCGACCGTCAGATCGAATACCACCGTCAGAAAGAAGACCGCCAACAAGGTCATGCGGTAAGGAAGCCGGTAATGTCGCAATAACAAGAATTCGCGCCATTCCCCCATGTTCCAGGCGACAAAAATCAAAATAGCCGCCAATGCAGCCAGGGGAATGTTGCCGGCCAAGGGGGCTGCGACCCACACCACGGCCAGCAAAGTCAGCGCATGCACCATGCCCGAAATCGGGGTGGTGCCCCCGCTTTTGATGTTGGTGACGGTGCGGGCAATGGTGCCTGTGGCGGGCATGCCGCCAAAAAAGGGCGTGACGAAATTGGCCACACCTTGGGCCATCAGTTCTTGGTTGGGGTTGTGTCGGTCGCCCACCATGCCATCGGCAATGCGAGCGCAAAGCAAAGACTCAATAGCGCCCAGCAAGGCCAGTGTGAGCGTGGGCATGAGTAAAAACCGGGCACTGTCCCAGCTGAATTCGGGCCACTGAAATCCGGGCAGACTGGACGGTATGCCGCCAAATTTGCTGTTGATAGTTTCCACGGGCAAAGACAGACCCGCACAGGCCAGGGTGGCCAGCAGCAAAACCATGATGGAGCCCGGCACCATGCCGACCCATCGGTAAGGGCTGGTCTCTAATCGGCGGCCCAATCGCATCCAGCCAATCAACAAAGACAAAGAGCCCAGCGCCACCAACAAGGCGGCCAGATTGGTAGTGTGCAAGTTTTGGCCCAGCACCTTCAGGCTGCTAAAAAAGTCTGCGGGCATGGACTGGATTTTGAGACCCAGTAAATCCTTGACTTGCGACAGCATGATCAGCACCGCAATGCCATTGGTGAAGCCAATCACGACAGACACGGGAATAAAGCGAATCAAGCTACCCAGCCGAAACAAGCCCATGAGGAACAGCAAAACGCCCGACATGGCCGTGGCCAAAATCAGATTGGCGAGCCCGTACCGCTCAACGATACCGTAAACAATGACGATGAAAGCCCCTGCTGGCCCACCAATCTGGACGCGACTGCCGCCCAAGGCTGAAATCAAAAATCCCGCAATGATGGCGGTGAACAGTCCGGCTTCAGGCTTGAGGCCCGAGGCTATGGCAAAAGCCATGGCCAGCGGCAAGGCCACGACCCCGACCGTGAGCCCGGCTGCAATGTCTTGGCCCAGGCGTTGGCGGTTGTAGCCTTCAAGCGCGTCCAGCAGTCGCGGTCTGAAAAAATGGGTTGCGCTCTGCCAGTTCATCTTCTGTTGCCCTTTGTTCAGGTCAGGCATGACCGGCGGTGAACGCGGCTACGCAGGGTTTCGTGGGCATTTGTTGCACAGGCAAGCGTTCGGGTATGGGAGGCGTCATGTGCAGTTTGACCGCATTTTTTGTCAGTGAATCCGCATGCCGGGCTTGGCACCCGGCCAAGGGTGCAGCACATGAATGCCGGGTTCGGCGCTTTCGTCAGCATGGCTCGCGGCCAAGACCATACCATCAGAGACGCCAAATTTCATTTTCCGTGGGGCCAGATTGGCCACCATCACGGTCAGTTTGCCAATCAAGTCTTCGGGTTTGTACATGCTGGCGATGCCGCTGAACACGTTACGTGTTTTTCCCTCGCCCACGTTCAGGGTCAGTCTGAGCAACTTGACTGATCCCTCTACGGGCTCGCAATTCACGATTTCGGCGATACGCAGGTCGATTTTGGCGAAATCATCAATTGAAATGGTCGGGGCAATGGGTTCGCCGCCGGGGATCAGTGCGGGCACCACGGGCTCAGGGGCTTCAAAAAGGGATTCAAGCTGTTGCATTTCAACCCGCTGCATAAGGTGTTGGTAGGCCTGAATGCTGTGACCCGCACCGAGCAGCGTCTGTGCTTGGGCAAAGGTGAACGGTGAGACATTCAGGAACGCTTCGACCTGGGCAGCCAAAGCGGGCAGGACGGGCTTGAGTTGCAAGCAGAGCAAGCGGAAGGCCTCAATGCAGGCCGTGCAGACATCGTGCAGTCGTTCACTTTGGCCCTCGAGTTTGGCCAGTTCCCACGGTTTGTTTTGGTCAACATAGGCGTTGACCTTGTCTGCCAACAGCATGATTTCTCTTAGAGCCTTGCCGAATTCGCGTTCCTCATAAAAGGAAGCAATGACAGGTGTCGAGACTTGCAGAGCAGTTAACAATGTTTGCCCATCGTCACTGACCTTGCCCAGCTTGCCCTCAAAGCGCTTGGCAATGAACCCGGCCGAGCGAGAGGCAATGTTGATGAATTTGCCCACCAAATCGCTGTTCACCCGTGCCATGAAGTCTTCGGCGTTGAAGTCGATGTCTTCGTTTCGGCCCGAAAGCTTGGCAGCAAGGTAGTAACGCAGCCACTCGGGGTTCATGCCCAGGCTGAGGTATTTGAGGGGGTCGAGGCCCGTGCCCCGGCTCTTGCTCATCTTTTCGCCGTTGTTCACCGTCAAAAACCCGTGGACATTGACTTTGTCGGGTGTTTTGCGGCCACTGAAATGCAGCATGGCAGGCCAAAACAAGGTGTGAAAGGTCACGATGTCTTTGCCGATGAAGTGGATTTGCTCCAGATTCGGGTTGGCCATGTAGGCCTCGTAATCTTCGCCGCGCTTGTCCAGCAGGTTTTTGAGCGATGCCAAGTAGCCCACCGGGGCATCAAGCCAAACATAAAAATACTTGCCTGGGGCATCTGGAATCTCGATACCGAAGTAGGGCGCGTCGCGTGAAATGTCCCAATCGCCCAAGCCTTCGCTGGTGCTGCCATCTGGGTTGGTGCGCACACTGAACCATTCTTTGACCTTGTTCGCCACCTCGGCTTGGAGCTTGCCGTCTTGTGTCCACTGGCTCAGAAACTCGACGCAACGCGGGTCGGACAATTTGAAGAAAAAGTGCTCCGAGGTTTTCAGCTCGGGCTTGGCGCCGGACAAAGCTGAAAAAGGGTTTATCAAATCAGTTGGCGCATACACCGCACCGCAGACTTCGCAGTTGTCACCGTATTGGTCTTTAGCGTGGCATTTGGGGCACTCGCCTTTGATGAACCGATCGGGCAGGAACATGTTCTTTTCGGGGTCAAAGAACTGTTCTACGGCGCGCACCTCTATCAAAGAGCCCCCCTGGCTGGCAGGAATGTCGCGCAAATCACGGTAAATCTGGCGCGCCAAATCGTGGTTTTCTGGGGCATCGGTGCTGTGCCAATTGTCAAAAGCGATGTGAAAACCGTCCAAATAGGGCTTTCGGCCAGCGGCAATGTCGGCCACAAACTGTTGGGGCGTTTTGCCCGCTTTTTCGGCCGCAATCATGATGGGCGCACCGTGCGTGTCGTCGGCACCTACAAAGTTGACCTGGTTGCCCTGCATGCGCTGAAACCGCACCCAAATGTCGGCCTGGATGTACTCCATGATGTGGCCGATATGGAAATTGCCGTTGGCATAGGGCAATGCGGTGGTGACAAAAAGTGCGCGCGGGACGTTGGGGGCTGACATGGTGGGGCAATTTGTAGGGGAATCCATGATTTTAGGGGGTGTGCGTCCGGTTATCGGTAAACTGCCCTCCATTCTTTAAAAGCACCCGAGATACCCTATGGCGACTACTGAACAACTCTTGCAAGCCCTTCAAGCTGTTATTGACCCCAATACCGGCAAAGATTTCGTTTCCACCAAAGTCCTGAAAAACCTCCAAGTCGAAGATGGCAACGTTTCTTTCGATGTCGAACTGGGTTATCCCGCTAAAAGTCAGATTCCTGGTCTGCGTCAGGCCTTGATTGCAGCGGCCAAGGGCGTGGCGGGCGTGAGCAACGTGTCGGCCAACGTGATCAGCAAGATTACCGCCCACGCCGCACAACGTGGTGTGGCGCTGTTGCCACAGGTCAAAAACATCGTTGCTGTGGCCTCAGGCAAGGGTGGCGTGGGCAAAAGCACCACCGCTGTCAACCTGGCGCTGGCGCTGGCCGCTGAGGGGGCCAAAGTTGGCTTGCTGGATGCCGACATTTACGGTCCGAGCCAACCCATGATGATGGGCATTGAGGGTCGCCCCGAAAGCGAAGATGGGCAAACCATGGAGCCCATGGAGAACTACGGCGTGCAGGTCATGTCGATTGGTTTTTTGGTCAATCAGGACGAAGCCATGATTTGGCGTGGCCCCATGGCGACCCAGGCGCTGGAGCAATTGCTGCGCCAAACCAACTGGAAAGAACTGGATTATTTGATCGTCGACATGCCCCCCGGAACCGGTGATATCCAGTTGACACTGAGCCAGCGCGTGCCCATGACCGGGGCAGTGATCGTCACAACCCCGCAAGACATTGCCCTGCTGGACGCCAAAAAAGGCGTCAAGATGTTCGAAAAAGTCGGCGTGCCGATTTTGGGCTTAGTCGAAAACATGGCAGTACACGTCTGCACCCAGTGTGGTCATGTGGAACACATTTTTGGTGCCGATGGCGGCAAGAAAATGGCCATCGAATACGACATGGACTATTTGGGGGCCCTGCCCTTGAACATGCAAATTCGGGTTCAGGCCGACAGTGGCAAGCCCACCGTGGTGTCTGATCCGGATGGTGAAGTCGCTCAAATCTACAAAGCTGTGGCCCGACAGGTGGCAGTCAAGATTGCCGCCAAGGCCAAAGACTTTTCAGCCAAATTCCCGACCATCAAGGTCAGCAAAGACACCTGAGTGTGCGCACATGGGCAGGCTTTTGGTCTGCCTGAGAACTTTGGGAGCTGGCAACCCCCTGATTCGCACTGAGGACGCAATTCTCACTCCCTTCATTGCAGGGTTTGTTGTGAACACTTCAAGCCCCTTGTTATCATTCATTGCAACTAATAGGGATTAAAGTGAATGCTCTGGGGCGTCTGTCTTTTTTGATTCGCCAATGCTTCTTGCGCTGGCCCATGGAGTGGCTGGGTGTGCTGTTGGGGGTCATGGGCTTGTGGGTGGTTTTCTACACTTACCAGTCTAGCGAAGCTGTCGTGAGGCAGTTCGCCACCGAAAGCGCTCAGGTGCATGCCAACTCGGTAACCCAGTTTCGGAACTTCTATACACAAGAGCTTGTGCCGCGGGCCATTAATGGTGGCATGTCGATTACGCACGATTACAAGTCGCGCGACAACGCCTTGCCCTTGCCGGCCACTTTGACGATTGATCTGGGCCATTACCTGTCTAAAAGCGAGGGGGGCACCCAGGTTCGTTTGTACAGCGACCAAGCTTTTCCCTGGCGTGTGGCCGAGCGTTCGCTGGATGATTTTCAAAAGCAGGCCCTTGCGCACCTGAAAAAAAATCCCGATGAGCCTTTTATTCGCGAAGAAGTCATGAATGGTGGGCGTGTGTTGCGCTTTGCCCAATCCGATCGCATGCTGGCCAGTTGTGTGGCTTGCCACAACCAATATCCAGGTTCTCCACGCACCGATTGGAAGGTGGGCGATGTGCGGGGTGCTCTGGAAGTGGTTCTCCCCGTTTCGCAATGGCAGCTTGCCAGTTCGGGGGTATTGAATCGCACCTTTGTTGTCTTGCTGTTTTTGTTGTTTGTGGGGTTTTTGCTTATTTGGTATTCCATCAGCCGCATTCGCGCCGCTTTAAAGACGGCACGTGAACTTTCAGCCGATCGGCAAAAGGCCATCAGCCAACTCAACAAAGAGATTGCCGAGCGCAAGCAGGTGGAAGGGTATTTGCGGCTCAGCGAAAGCAAGCTCCAAAGCCTGTTCAGATCTGTCCCTGAAGCCATTGTTGTTGCCAATGCCGAGGGAAAGATGGTGCAAGCCAATGACGCGACTTGTGCGATTTTTGGCTACACCATGGAGGAGTTGATCGACCAGCCGATCAGTCTGCTGGTGCCCATGACCGATCCGGGGCAGGATGTTCGATTCATGTTGAGCGCGCTGAGCAGCGACCAGAAGGGGTTGCTTAACCAGCCGCAGGTTTTACAAGGTCGCAAACGCAATGGCAGTGGTTTTCCAGTCCGCTTGATCATCAGCGAGACCCACCTGGACAATGAGCACTTCTTTATTGGGGTCATGCAAGACTTTACCGCCCTGCAGAGTGCGCAAGACGTGCTGGTGGAAGCCAAAGAAAAGGCCGAGCAGGCGAACCGCCTGAGGGGTGAGTTTTTGGCCAATATGAGCCACGAAATTCGCACGCCCATGAACGGCATTGTGGGCATGACCGAGTTGGCACTCGACACCACCACCCCTGAGTTGCAAAAAGAATATTTGAACCTGGCCCTAGATTCGTCCAAGCATCTGCTGAGAATCATCAACGAGATCCTTGATTTTTCCAAAATCGAAGCCAAAGCCTTGGAGCTGGATCTACTCGATGTCAACCCCACAGAGTTGATCAAAAACACCGCCCGCTCACTGGAGCCGCTGGCCCGCGCAAAAGGCATTGACTTGTTGGTTCAGACTGCCACCGATCTCCCAGAAGGGGTTTGGATGGACCCCGTGCGTGTGCGCCAGGTCTTGACCAACCTGATGGGCAATGCCATTAAATTCACAGACCAAGGTCAGGTCCTTGTTCGGGCCGAATTGTTGCCCGAGATGAACGAGCAAACGGTGCTCCTGCGCATCAGCATCATCGACACCGGTATCGGTTTCGAGCCCGAGCGCATGGAAGCCTTGTTCAGTCCGTTTACCCAGGCCGATGGGTCGGTGACACGTTCTTATGGCGGTACCGGCTTGGGCTTGGCCATCAGTCGCAGTTTGGTGCAGTTGATGGGCGGCTTCATTACAGCCGAGGGGCGGCCCGGCAACGGGGCCACTTTTGTGGTGACATTGCCGGTCAAAAAGGTCATTTCAAGCGCGAACGCGTCTGCAGTGACCCTGCCGACAGAGGTAGAAACGTCCGGGGTTCCCTTAAAGCCGGTTTCCCCGATCACCGCGCCTGTGGACGCGGGATGTTCGGTTCTGTTGGTCGAAGACCATGAGATCAATCGCAAGTTGGCGCAAATCCTGTTGGAACGCATGGGCTATCGCTGCGCCATGGTCAATGACGGTCAGCAAGCTTTGGAGCGTTTGGCGCTGGAGCACTTTGATGTGGTGCTGATGGATGTGATGATGCCTGTGCTGGACGGCTTGTCTGCCTTGCGGGAGTTGCGTACCAGAGAATCCTTGCTGGGCTTGCGCACCCCCGTGCTGATGGTCACGGCGCATGCCATGACGGGGGACAAAGAGCGGTTCTTGGCCGCTGGAGCCGATGGGTATGTCTCGAAACCGCTATCGCAAGAGGCTTTGAAAAAAGAAATCACCCGGGTGTGCAACATCACGCCGGGTGCCGGCTAGCCAGAGCAAGTGGGCCGTTAGGCAAGCCACTTGCGCTGAGCTAGCAGCTTGTCAGTGGGCTGTTTTTTCGAGGTCACGCAAACGGAAACGCTGAATCTTGCCCGTGGCGGTTTTGGGCAGTTCCGCCACAAATTCAATGAATCGGGGGTATTTGTAAGGGGCTAAGCGTTCCTTTACAAAAGCTTTGACTTCGGCTTCGGTCAGGCTTTGGCCTTGTTTCAGCACGATAAACGCCTTGGTTTTGGTCAGGCCGTCGGTATCTTCTTTACCGATGACTGCAGCCTCCAGGATGGCCGGGTGTTGCACCAATGTGGCCTCCACCTCAAAGGGTGAGACATAAATGCCGCTGACTTTCAGCATGTCATCGTTGCGCCCGGCGTAGGTGTAGTAACCGTCAGCGTCGCGCGTGTATTTGTCACCGCTTTTGGTCCATACCCCTTGGAAGGTGTCGCGCGTTTTTTCCCGGTTGTTCCAGTACATCAGTGCGGCACTGGGGCCTTGAATGTACAAGTCTCCAATCTCGTTGTCGCCTGTGATGACACTGCCGTCTTCGTTGCGCAGTTGCACTTCATAACCCGGTACAGCTTTGCCCGTGGTGCCGTAGCGCACGTCACCGGGGCGGTTGGACAAGAAAACGTGCAGCATTTCGGTCGAGCCGATGCCGTCGATGATTTCGCAGCCAAAGTGGGCTGACCAGCGCTCACCAATATCACGGGGCAGGGCTTCACCTGCGGACGAGCACAAACGCAAGGCCACGGCATTTTTGGAAGGTAAATCTGGGCTGGCCAGCATGCCGCCGTAACCGGTGGGCGCACCATAAAAAACAGTGGGTTGGTGGTCGACCAAGCGTTTGAAAGTGGCTTGAGGTGTAGGGCGCTCGGCCATCAACACCACACTGGCCCCGGCACTCAAGGGGAAAGTCAGGGCGTTGCCCAAGCCATAGGCAAAGAACAACTTGGCGGCCGAGAACACCACATCGCTTTCGCGCAACTGCAACACCCCCGAACCATAAAGTTCGGCCGTCCAGTAAAGGTTGCCCTGAGAGTGTACGGTGCCCTTGGGTTTGCCTGTGGAGCCGGAGGAATAGAGCCAGAAAGCGGGTTCATCAGCCAGTGTTTGTGCTGGCAATGCGGGAGTGCTTTGCGCAAGCAATTGGGCCATGTTGAACTGGCCCTGCGCCAACTCGGCCACCGGGCGAGAGACCACCACATGTCGCACCTCGGTTTTGACCAAGTCCAATGCGGTTTGCAGTGTCGGCAACAAGGCGCTTGATACCAAAGCCGTTTGCGCCCGGCTGTTGCTGAGCATGAAGGCGTAGTCATCAGCCGTCAGCAAAGTGTTCACGGCGACAGGGACAACGCCCGCATAAAGCGAGCCCAAAAAGGCCACCACCCAGTCTGTGCTGTCTTGCATCAGCAGCAAGACACGCTCTTCGCGCTTGAGTCCCATCGCTTTGAGTCCACCTGCAAAGCGACGTATCTGATCTGTCAATTCACCATAGGTCAAAGAACCCACGTCATCGATCAGCGCGGTTTTATTGGCGCGACCGGCATTGGTGGCGATCAGGTGTTGGGCAAAGTTGAAGTCAGTTGGGGGGGGCGTTATGGGTCTCATTTTTGTCTCCTCGGTAAGGGTTATCTTCTGTCAATTCAGGTGGGGCTGCTTCGGGTCAATTCTGGAAGGCCTTGATTGGTTATTAAAAAGTCAGGGTGGCCGCTTGCGCTGCCAACAAGTCCAGCGCCAGTGAACTGCCTTGCACGGCACTGCGGCGGTGGTAGAAATGGAGTGCCCGCAAGCCCCCCAACTCTTCACCTCCTCCGGCCCGGCCGGGGCCGCCGTGCAAACTCATGGGCATCACGTTGCCATGACCACTGTGCAAAGCTGCTACATCCGGTGAAATAGCGTGCACGCGGCCGTGGCTGCTGGCCAGTTCAATAGAAGCTTGGGCGGTAAAGGCCGGGTCTTCGCTGTAGACCGAGCAGACCAAAGACCCTTCGCCCAGACGAATCATGGCGTAGGCCTCTTTGATGCTGTCGTAGGGCATGAGGGTGGACACCGGACCAAAAACCTCCACCGCGTGCAAAATTTTGGCGTTCATGGGGTTTTCTGTTCCCAGCAACACCGGGGCCACGCAAGCAGACGTCGCCTCAGCGTCGACCAAAACTTGGTTATTGCCGTCAAACAAGACGCTTGCCTCTGATTTAAGTTGAGCCAGACCTGCCAGCACGCTGGCTTTCTGTTCTTGGCTGACCAGCGCACCCATGCGTACAGTCTCGTTGCGCGGGTTACCCACACTGATTTTGGATAATTTGGCGGCAATCGCCTCGGCGGCAGCCTGATAGACGGCGCGAGGCACAAAAATGCGGCGAATAGCGGTGCATTTTTGGCCGGATTTCACGGTCATTTCGCGAACCACCTCACTGACCAGCAGTTTGAATGCTTCACTTTCAGGGGTCGCATGGGGGGCTAGCAAGGCCGAGTTCAGGCTGTCGGCCTCAATGTTGCAGCGCACCGACATTTCAGTCACGGCGCGGTGGCTGCGGATGATCTTGCCCGTCTCAGCCGAACCGGTAAAGCTGACCACATCAAAAGGTTTGAGCTGGTCCATCAGCCCGGCTGAAGAGCCGCAAATGACCGACAAAGCCCCTGCGGGCAAGATACCGGCATCCACCACATCCTTGACCATGCGCTGGGTTAACCAAGCTGTGGCGGTGGCCGGCTTGATGATGACGGGGACCCCTGCCAGCAAAGCGGGAGCGGCTTTTTCCCAAAGCCCCCAACTGGGGAAATTGAAGGCATTGATGAAAAGCGCCACGCCTTGTATGGGCACCTGAATGTGCTGGGTCTGAAAGGCCGGGTCTTTGGCCATGCGGATGCGAGACCCGTCCAAAAGCAATCTGGCTTCGCCCAAGGCCTGCCCCTGTTTGGCGTAATAACCCAGCGTAAAGATGGCGCCGTCGATGTCAACCGCCGAGTCTTTGGCCACGGTGCCACTGTTGGCGGTAGCAATTTCGTAATAGGCGTCCCGGTGGGTTTGCAGCACGGCCACGATGGCGTTGAGCAACGCAGCGCGCTGGCCATAGCTCAAAGCGCGCAGTGCAGCTCCGCCTTGATCGCGCGCAAAGGCAAAACCCGCTGCCAAGTCAATGTCGGCGCTGGAGACACGCGCCAACTCGGACCCCAGCACCGGGTCAAAAAGGGGGGTGCCCTCACCCGAGCCGGTTTGCCAGCGACCGGCCATGAAATTGGGGAGCAGGGGGGCGTGTGTCGGTTGCGTCATGAAGAGGTCTTTCTGTGAGTAGTTTCTTGTTGATATGAAGGGTCATGCAACAAAAAACTTTTCGAGGGGCTTGGTTGGCTGTATAAACAACACTTGATGCACTATTGTGCTTGCCACCGAGTATGCATTAAAGTGCATGTTTTGGGGTTGTTGAAATACAAGGGTTTTCCCTAGTTTTTATGAAAGAATCAGCATGACAAGCGATGAGTCCACTTTGTTGGAGTCTGGCGAGAGCGATTCAAAGCGCCATCCGTTCTTGCAAGCGCTGGGCGATCGGGTGCGTAACTTACGCTCGCGCAAAGGCATGACGCGCCGCGCCGTTGCCCTAGCGGCCGATGTGTCCGAGCGCCATTTGGCCAACCTCGAATACGGCACGGGCAATGTGTCGGTGCTGGTCTTGTTGCAGGTGGCTCAAGCCCTTCAATGCTCCTTGGCCGAGTTGCTGGGCGACATCACCACCACCACGCCTGAGTGGTTGCTGATCCGTGAACTGCTTTCCAAACGCAGCGAGTCCGATTTGCGGCGTGCCCGTGTTCAACTGGGCGAAATGTTTGGTGAAGGCGGGGACGCTCAAGAGCGCAAGGGCCGGATCGCCTTGATTGGTTTGCGTGGGGCGGGCAAAACCTCTCTTGGGCAGCGCTTGGCCGACGATCTGGGCTTTCCTTTTATAGAGCTCAGTCGTGAGATCGAGCAATTTGCGGGTTGCCAAATCAGTGAGATTCACAACCTGTATGGGGCCAATGCTTACCGCCGATACGAGCGTCGCGCCCTTGAAGAGGCCATTCAAATCTACCCTGAAGTCGTCATCGCCACGCCAGGGGGCTTGGTGTCCGAATCGGCCAATTTCAATTTGTTGCTGTCGCATTGCACCACCGTCTGGCTTCAGGCCGATGCCGCAGATCACATGGGCCGGGTCGCTGCGCAGGGCGACATGCGCCCCATGGCGGCCAGCCGCGAGGCCATGGAAGACCTGAAGCGGATCTTGGAGGGGCGTGCTGCTTTTTATTCCAAGGCGGACATGGCAATCAACACCAGCTCACGCACCGAAGACCAGGCATTTGATGCTTTGAGAACTTCGGTTCGCCAGTTTTTGCAGCGCCCCGCTTGATCTGTGGATTTAATTTCAATTCCTAGGGTAAATACCTATAGAATGAATTAAAGTGCATATTGATTCGATTTAAAACATGCAATAAAATTCACCTAAGCATGCAGTGAAATGCATTTTTGATCGAAATCAACATCCACTTCCAGTTCAGGAGACAACTATGACGACAGCACCACAGGTTGACTATCAAACCAACCCCTCCCAATACAAGCACATCCATCTGGCCTTTGATGGTGAGATCGCCACTTTGTCGATCAACATCAACGAAGACGCGGGCATCCGCCCCGGTTACAAACTCAAGCTCAACAGCTATGACCTAGGCGTAGACATTGAGTTGCACGACGCATTGCAGCGCATCCGTTTCGAGCACCCCGAAGTGCGTTCGGTGGTGGTCACTAGCCTGAAAGACCGCGTGTTTTGCTCTGGCGCCAACATTTTCATGCTGGGTGTTTCCACCCACGGCTGGAAAGTCAACTTTTGCAAATTCACCAACGAAACCCGTAACGGCATTGAAGACTCCAGCAAGCACGACGGCCTGAAATTCGTGGCTGCTTTGAACGGCGCTTGCGCCGGTGGCGGCTACGAGCTGGCGCTGGCCTGCGACGACATTGTCTTGGTCGACGACCGTTCATCGGCTGTCTCACTGCCCGAAGTGCCATTGCTGGGCGTGTTGCCTGGCACTGGCGGTTTGACCCGCGTGACCGACAAGCGCCATGTGCGCCACGACTTGGCCGATATTTTCTGCACCAGCGTGGAAGGTGTGCGCGGTCAAAAAGCTGTGGACTGGCGCTTGGTGGATGCGATTGCCAAACCTGCTGTCTTTAAAGACGTGGTCAAGCAGCGCGCCACCCAGTTGGCAGCAAAAAGCATCCGTCCGGCAGACGCCAAGGGCGTGACTTTGACCCCCCTGAATCGCAAGCACAGCGCTGATGGCCTGAACTACACCAACGTCACCGTGGAAATTGACCGTGCCAAGCGCATCGCCACTTTCACGGTCAAGGCCCCCGCTACGGTACAGCCCACCGACATCGCTGGCATCGAAGCCGCAGGCGTCAACTGGTGGCCCCTGCAAATGGTGCGCGAACTCGACGACGCCATCCTGCACATGCGCACCAACGAACTCGACATCGGCACTTGGGTCATCAAGACTGAAGGTGATGCCGCCGCCGTGCTGGCCTCTGATGCCACCCTGCTGGCGCACAAAGACCACTGGTTTGTGCGTGAAACCATCGGCCACCTGCGCCGCACTTTGGCCCGCATGGATGTGACCTCACGCAGCCTTTTCGCCTTGGTCGAAGAGGGGACTTGTTTTGTTGGCACACTCGCCGAACTGGCTTTTTGCGCAGACCGTGCCTACATGCTGGCGCTGCCTGATGACGAGGCCAAGGCCCCCAAAATCCAGTTGAACGAGATGAACTTCGGTTTCTTCCCCATGGTCAACGACCAGACCCGCTTGCAGCGTCGCTTTTATGAAGAATTGCCCGCCATGGAAGCCGCTCGCGGTGCCATTGGCAAAGCACTGGATGCCGATGCCGCCTTGGCCCTGGGCCTGGTGACCGCAGCACCGGACGACATCGACTGGGCCGACGAAATTCGCCTGGCTCTGGAAGAGCGTTCGTCCATGTCGCCAGACGCCCTGACCGGCCTGGAAGCCAACCTGCGTTTTGCTCAGAAAGAAAACATGGCTACCCGTATCTTTGGTCGCCTGACCGCTTGGCAAAACTGGATTTTCCAGCGCCCCAACGCTGTTGGCGACAAGGGCGCCTTGAAGGTTTACGGCAAAGGCGAAAAAGTTCAGTTCGACATGAACCGCGTTTGAGGTTTTAGACGTTGTGCAGCGGGCTTCCCGGTGGTGCCCGCTGTAACCGAAATTTGTCCCCCACCGTTGCTTTAATTTCTGGAGACTTTCATGTCCGGTATCAACTACAGCGAAAAAATTCCCAACAACGTCAACCTGTCGGAAGACCGCACTCTGCAGCGCGCGTTGGAGCAGTGGCAGCCTAACTTCATCAACTGGTGGGACGACATGGGCCCCGAAGGCTCGACTGACATGGATGTGTACCTGCGTACCGCCGTCAGCGTGGACCCACAAGGCTGGGCCCAGTTCGGTCACGTCAAGATGCGCGACTACCGCTGGGGCGTTTTCATGAACCCCGGTGAGCAAGACCGCAAAATTCACTTTGGCGACCATATTGGTGAAAAAGCTTGGCAAGACGTGCCTGGCGAGCACCGCGCCAACCTGCGTCGCATCATCGTGACGCAAGGCGACACCGAGCCTGCATCGGTTGAGCAGCAGCGCCACCTCGGCCTGACCGCGCCCAGCATGTACGATTTGCGCAACCTGTTCCAGATCAACGTGGAAGAAGGCCGCCACCTGTGGGCCATGGTGTATTTGTTGCACAAATACTTCGGCAAAGACGGCCGTGAAGAAGCCGATGCTTTGCTCCAACGCAACAGCGGCAACGAAGACAACCCCCGCATCTTGCAAGCCTTCAACGAGAAGACCCCAGACTGGTTGTCTTTCTTCATGTTCACGTACTTCACCGACCGTGATGGCAAGTTCCAGTTGTGCGCTTTGGCCGAGTCGGCTTTTGATCCATTGGCCCGCACCACCAAGTTCATGCTGACCGAAGAAGCACACCACATGTTTGTGGGCGAGTCCGGCGTGAGCCGCACCATTCAGCGCACCGTGGACGTGATGAACCAGCTCAAGACAGATGACGTCAACAAACTGCGTGCAGCCGGTGTGATCGACCTGCCCACCATCCAGCGCTACATCAACTTCCACTTCTCGGTGACCATCGACTTGTTCGGTGCCGACGAGTCCTCCAATGCCGCCACTTTCTACAGTTCCGGCTTGAAGGGCCGCTACGAAGAAGGCAAGCGCGGCGATGACCATGTGCTCAAGGGCAACAGCTACAAGATTCTGTCGGTTGAAGACGGCAAGTTGATCGAAAAAGAAGTCCCTATGCTCAACGCCTTGAACGAAGTGCTGCGCGATGACTACATCACTGACTCTAAAGGAGGCATTGATCGCTGGAACCGTGTGATCACCAAGGCCGGTATTCCTTTCACATTGACTGCACCCCACAAGGCGTTCCACCGCAACATTGGTTCTTTGTCCGGCAGCAAGATCACGCCCGACGGCCGTGTGGTGACCGATGCCGAGTGGATGTCCAAAGTGGGTGAGTGGTTGCCCACCAATGAAGACCGTGCCTATGTGGCCAGCCTGATGGGCCGTTGCGTCGAGCCAGGCAAATTTGCCAACTGGATCGCGCCTCCTGTCATGGGCATCAACCGTCAGCCAGTGGACTTCGATTACGTCCGTTTTAACTGATGCGTTGAGTCTCTGATTTGACTGCTGCCTTTGCTTTGTTGCGGGGGCGGCAGTTGACAGAGGAAGGGGCGGGTTCCTCATACTGGGGTACCAGAAATCGTCTCCCGCCCCTTCCTCTGTCAACTGTATGGATTGCCTGAACCACAACCCATGCCGGTAAACTTGCAGACTAAAAAATGGCACAGAGCAATGCAATGGCCGGGGCCGGGCACCGATTTTCCGGTACCCCGTATGAGGTGACCGGCCCCGGCCATTGCGTTGCGGAACCTGCGAATCAGAAGCTGAGCCAAGCCAAGCCAAGCCAAGCCAAGACAAAAACACCAAACAGAAAGCCTGAGGAGGCATTCCATGAGCACAGAAGCGACCTTGATCAAACAACACCTGATCGACCCAGAAATCTGCATCCGCTGCAACACCTGCGAAGCGATCTGCCCCGTGGGGGCCATCACCCACGACTCGCTCAACTACGTGGTCAAAGCTGACATCTGCAACGGTTGTATGGACTGCATCTCGCCATGCCCCACTGGCTCGATTGACAACTGGCGCATGATGCCCAAGGCCCGTGCTTACAGCATTGAAGAACAATTGAAATGGGACGAATTGCCCGCAGAACTCAGCCCCGAAGAGATCGCGGCTGCAGGCGGGCAAGACAGTGATGCACCACAAACTGCTGCATCAGCCGCCGAAGCCTCCACGGCATCGGCTGTCAGCACGGCAGTGGCTTCAGGCTTTAACTCGGCCCAATTTGGTGCGGTCATTCCGCCATGGTCTGCGGCCCACGCCTATACCAACCTGTACGGACCCAAGGCGGCTGAAAAAACCATCACTGCAACCGTTACAGGCAACGTGCGCGTGACGGAAGTCGGTAAAACGGCAGGCCACGACTACGACACCCACCACATCGTGCTGGATTTTGGCAGCATGCCATTCCCCGTACTCGAAGGGCAATCCATTGGCATCATCCCGGCGGGAACCGATGCCAACGGCAAAGCACACCATGCGCGTCAATACTCCATCGCCAGCCCGCGCAACGGAGAGCGTCCGGGTTACAACAACCTCTCGCTCACCATCAAGCGTGTGCTGGAAGACCACCAAGGCCAGCCTGTGCGCGGCGTGGGCTCCAATTACATGTGCGATCTGAAAGTGGGGGACAAAGTGCAGGTGATTGGACCGTTTGGTGCCAGTTTCTTGATGCCCAATCACCCCAAGAGCAACATCGTCATGATCTGCACGGGCACGGGCAGTGCGCCCATGCGCGCCATGACCGAATGGCGGCGTCGGCTGCGTGCCAGTGGCAAGTTCGAGGGGGGCAAACTGATGCTCTTCTTTGGCGCCCGCACGCCGCAAGAGCTGCCCTATTTTGGGCCGCTGAACAGCCTGCCCAAGGACTTCATCGACATCGAATTTGCCTTTTCCCGCGAAACGGGCAAATCCAAGCGTTACGTGCAGGATGCCATGCGTGATCGCGCGGCCGACATTGCTGCGCACTTAAAAGACGGCAACACCAGTTTCTATGTCTGCGGGCTCAAGAGCATGGAAGAAGGCGTGGTCATGGCTTTGCGAGACATTGCACAAAATGCCGGACTCGATTGGGATAGCGTGGGTGCAGCCCTCAAAAAAGAAGGCCGTTTGCACCTTGAAACTTATTAAGTATGCTGACTGGCCCGCAATGCCCACCTCAATGGGCATTTGCTGGGATTGCAGACAGACGCCCCCAGCAGAGGTTTTTGTTTTTTCAGGGACCCCTTGAGCGGAAATTTACCCCATGCAGGCCACAACCCTTATAGAAACGCGCATTGATCTTGGGCAAGTGCGTGACGCCTTGCGGCAACCGCGCAAACAACTCAAAGGTCGTCAAGCCTTGCCAGAGGCCCGAGTCGAAGTGCAGGCACTCATCGGTATGCCGCCTGCTGAGGGCCATCGACGTGACCTCTTGATCGAACACTTGCATGTTTTGAACGACCATTTTCACGGTCTGTTTGAACGCCACATCGTGGCGCTGGCTGCCGAGATGCGTTTGCCCGTGGTCGAGGTGTTTGAGGTGGCTTCTTTTTATCACCACTTCGAGCTGCTCAAAGACACCGACACCGCCCCTAGTGTGACCATACGTGTGTGCGATAGCCTGAGCTGCAGTTTGGCGGGGGCCCAAAGTTTGCTGGACAAGCTGCCCGGCTTGCTGGGTCCCAATGTCAAGCTGCAAGCGGTGCCATGTCTGGGCCGTTGTGAGCAAGCCCCAGCGGCGCAAGTGGGTCAGCAAGCAGTGGCGCACGCTACCCCGGAAATACTGGTCGAACGCTTGGCCTTGCAGCAGACGCAAGCGCTTGCATTGCCACAAGCCCAAGGTTTCGAAGCTTATAAAAAAGCCGGAGGCTACCAGTTGGCATTGCAGGTGGCCGCTGGCCTGAAAGACCATGAGACGCTTATTCAGACCCTGGAGGCTTCTGGCCTGCGGGGTTTGGGGGGCGCAGGGTTTCCTGCCGGGCGCAAATGGCGCATTGTGCGCAACCAGCCCGGACCGCGTTTGATGGCGGTGAACATCGATGAGGGCGAGCCCGGGACTTTCAAGGACAGGGTGTGTTTGGAGGCCGATCCGCACCGCTTTTTAGAAGGCGTTTTGATAGCCGCCAATGTGGTGGGCTGCGAGTCGGTTTATATCTACCTTCGTGACGAATACCATGAGGCCCGCAACTTGCTGACCCAAGAACTGGCCTCATTGCAGGCGAACCCGCCATGCGCTTTGCCACACATCGAGTTAAGGCGAGGTGCTGGGGCTTACATTTGCGGCGAAGAGTCCGCCATGATCGAAAGCATTGAGGGCAAACGCGGTGAACCCCGTATGCGCCCGCCCTACATTGCCGAGGTTGGTTTGTTTGGCCGCCCCACCTTGGAGCACAACTTCGAAACGCTATTTTGGGTGCGTGAACTGCTAGAGCAGGGCGCAGACAGTTTTGCCACGCAGGGCCGCAACGGTCGCAAGGGGCTGAGGCGCTTCAGCGTCAGTGGGCGGGTGAAGCAGCCGGGCGTCAAACTCGCACCCGCAGGCATCACCCTGCGTGAATTGGTGGACGAATTCTGTGGCGGCATGGCCGATGGGCACTCGCTTTATGCCTACCTTCCCGGCGGGGCCAGCGGCGGCATTTTGCCCGCCCGCCTGGCCGATGTGCCACTGGACTTTGACACCTTGCAGCCCTATGGCTGCTTTATCGGATCGGCTGCCGTGGTGGTGCTCAGCCAGCAAGACAGCGCCCGCGAAGCCGCGCTCAATGTGATGAAATTTTTTGCCCACGAAAGCTGTGGCCAGTGCACCCCCTGCCGGGTCGGCACCGACAAGGCGGCCCAACTCATGGTCTCCCCCATCTGGGATGCTGATACTTTGCAAGACTTGGCGCAGGTCATGGGCGATGCTTCTATTTGCGGTTTGGGCCAAGCCGCACCGAACCCGATTCGGTGTGTGCTGGACTATTTTCCGCACGAAGTGGGAGGTCAGCCATGAGCACGGTCGAATTCACCCTGAACGGTCAAAGTGTGCAAGCGCCTGCTGGCAAAAGCATCTTCAATATTGCCAAAGAGCTGGGCATCCATATTCCGCACCTGTGCCACAAAGAAGGCTTGGAGCCCGATGGCAACTGCCGCGCTTGCGTGGTCGAGATCGATGGCGAGCGCACCCTGGCCCCCAGTTGCTGCCGCAGTGCCACTGCCGGTATGAAGGTGCAGACCGACAGCCCGCGCGCGCAAAAAAGCCAAGATATGGTGTTGGAAATGTTGCTGGCCGACTTGCCCGAGCAAGGCTACAAATGGCTAGAGGATGACGCCACTGCGCCCCATGGGGAGCTTAGCCAGTGGGCCCAATCTCGCCAGGTGCAAGTTAGACCGCAACTGGCAGCACTGCGCCGCGAAGCGGTGCCTGCCGACCTGTCGCACCCGGCCATGGCCGTGAACCTGGACGCGTGTATTCAGTGCAACCGCTGCCAACGCGCTTGCCGCGATCTGCAAGTCAACGACGTGATCGGGCTGGCCTTCAGGGGTGCGCACACCCAAGTGGTGTTTGACCTGGCCGATCCGATGGGCGGCAGCTCGTGTGTGGGGTGTGGCGAATGTGTGCAGGCCTGCCCCACAGGCGCCCTGATGCCCAAGACCCACATGGGCCCACAAACGGTGGACCGCGAAGTGGACTCGGTGTGTCCGTTTTGCGGGGTGGGCTGCCTGGTCACCTACCAAGTCCGGGACGAAAAAATCATCAGCGTCAAGGGGCGTGAAGGCCCGGCCAACGAAGGGCGCTTGTGTGTCAAGGGCCGTTTCGGCATGGACTACATCCACAGCCCTGACCGCATCACCCGGCCACTGATTCGCAAACCGGGCGTGGCCAAAGATGTGGCCTTGCTGAATGGCCAGACCGATTGGCGCGAGGTGTTTCGTGAAGCGACTTGGGAGGAGGCGCTGGACGCTGCCGCCCATCCTTTGCGCGATTTGCGCGATCAGTTTGGGGCCAAATCTTTGGCCGGCTTTGGTTCAGCCAAGGGCAGCAACGAAGAAGCCTATTTGTTCCAGAAGCTTGTGAGAACCGGTTTTGGCAGCAACAACGTCGACCATTGCACGCGTCTTTGCCATGCCTCCAGCGTGGCCGCCTTGTTGGAGGGCGTGGGCTCCGGGGCCGTGAGCAACCCTGTGCGCGATGTCGAGCACTCTGACTTGATCTTGGTGATTGGCTCCAACCCGACCACCAACCACCCGGTGGCCGCCACCTGGATGAAAAACGCCGCCAAGCGCGGCACCCGCATCGTGCTGGCCGACCCACGCGTTACCGACATCGGGCAACACACTTGGCGCACTTTGCAATTCAAGGCCGACACCGATGTGGCCCTGCTCAACGCGATGCTGCACGTCATCGTGACCGAGAACCTCTGCGACGAGAACTTCTTGCGTGAACGCGCCGACAACGTGGCCGAACTCAAAGCCCATGTGCTTGATTTCACGCCCGAAGCCATGAGCGCTGTTTGTGGCATTCCGGCCGACACCATTCGTGAAGTGGCGCGTGCCTACGCCAAGGCCAAGGCCGCCATGATCTTGTGGGGCATGGGTGTCAGCCAGCATGTGCACGGCACCGACAACGTGCGCTGCCTGATTGCACTGGCCAGCATCACCGGGCAGATTGGTCGCCCCGGCACTGGCTTGCATCCGCTGCGTGGCCAGAACAACGTGCAGGGTGCCAGCGATGCGGGTTTGATCCCAATGATGTACCCCAACTACCAGCGGGTCAGCGACAAATCAGCGCACGACTGGTTCGAGAAATTCTGGGACACCCCGCTGGACGACCAACCGGGCTATACCGTGGTCGAAATCATGCACAAGGCACTGGCCGATGACAGCGACCCGCACAAGGTGCGGGGCATGTACATCATGGGCGAAAACCCAGCCATGAGCGACCCCGACCTGAACCATGCGCGCCATGCCCTGGCCAGTTTGCAGCATTTGGTGGTGCAAGACATCTTCTTGACCGAAACCGCTTGGCTGGCCGATGTGGTGCTGCCCGCCAGTGCTTGGCCCGAAAAAACCGGCAGCGTCAGCAACACCGACCGCACGGTGCAAATGGGCCGACAGGCGGTGTTGCCGCCGGGGGATGCGAAAGCAGATTTGTGGATCATCCAAGAGTTGGCCCGCCGCATGGGACTGGACTGGCAATACACGGGTGAGCACCAAGGTGTGGCCGCTGTATATGAAGAAATGCGCCAAGCCATGGCGGGTGCGATTGGTGGCATCGATTGGCAGCGCCTGAATTCGGGTTCGGTCACTTACCCCTGTGTGAGTGCCGACGATCCGGGGCAGCCTATCGTGTTTCATGACCACTTTCCAACGGCCGACGGGCGCGTTTGGCTGGTCCCTGCCGACCTGATTCCTGCGGCAGAACAGCCCGACGCGGACTACCCCATGGTGCTCATGACCGGCAGGCAACTTGAGCATTGGCACACCGGTAGCATGACGCGAAGAGCCTCTGTTTTGGATGCTTTGGAACCTGCAGCGACCGCCTCTATGTGCGCTGCCGACATGGCGCGCATGGGCTTGGTGCCTGGTCAAAACATCCGCGTTGCATCCCGCAGGGGCGCAGTTGAACTGCAATTGCGTCAAGACGAAGGTACGCCAGAGGGCGTGGTGTTCATTCCGTTTGCCTATGTGGAGGCTGCAGCCAACGAGCTGACCCATGCCGCCTTGGACCCCTTTGGAAAAATCCCCGAGTTCAAATATTGCGCGGTGAAGATCGAGGCGGCTTTGCCCGTTTGAACCCCCTGTTGGGCAGGGCAGAACAAGGTGCGGTATTCTTGCCGCACCCGTCAACCCACGGTCAAAAGCGGGTGTTGACCGGTTCATTTTTTCTGGGGTGTTGCCTGACATGTCTTTAAGACCGCAAATTGATGTGGCTGTTCTGATGCGCCGAGAGGCTGTGCAAGGCCCAATGGCGCGCTGGCAAGCTTGGCGTTGGGTGTTGGCCGATGTGGTGCCGAATGAAGCTGGTTTTGGAACCACGCCTCGACCCTTGCGGCAAACCGAAAACGAATCACTTTGGATTTACCCGGATTGGCCGGTCGCCCTGTTCACCGACGATGCCGAGGGGTATTGGCTCAACGCCACCTCGCCAACCCCTTGCTACTTTGTCATGTGGCGTCTGGTGGAGCCAGACGATGGAGGCGAGGCGGTGGCCACCCCCCAAGCCGTGAGCCTGAGCTATCACGATGCCGGGCGTTGGTTAGATGCACAGGAAACCGTGGAAACTGTGCCTGTTCCCCCTGAAGTGCTGGCCTGGTTGCAAAGTTTCGTGCAACAACATTTTGTTCCCGAAGAGAAAAAGCGTCAGCGCCCACAAAGTTTTCAGCGTTTGACAGACCGTTTTGGTCAGCCGGTGTCGGTCAGCACAGACACCAAACGCAAAGGCGGAAGGCAGGGCGCATGAGCGACAATTTTTTCAGCCGCTGGTCACGCCGTAAACAAGGCTTGGAATCAGAGGCCGAGTCAAATAAGCCCGCTCAAGAGACTTCGGCCTCGCCCGCCGCCCGTGTCGACGCGCAATCCACTTCGTCCAAGACGTCCGGCACTGCGCAAGACCTGCCCAAAGCTGAGCCGCTCCCCACCCTGGAAGACGTGCAACAACTCACCCCCAAGTCTGATTTTCAGTCGTATATGCGACAAGGTGTGCCGGGTGAAGTGCGCAATGCGGCCATGAAAAAACTCTTCACCGATCCCCACTTCAATGTGATGGATGGTTTGGACATCTACATTGGCGACTACAACACCCCGGACCCCTTGCCTGCGGGCATGTTAGAAAAAATGGTTGGCGCAGAGTTGTTGAATTTATTCACCAAAACACAGGAAAACCCTGATCAAAGGCCTGACGCCCCGGAAACCCCGTCAGTTGTGGCACAGTCGCCAAATTCGCAAGCCACATCGGCCTTGCCGGCGGACACACCCTTAGAACATGACCACCCTGATTTGCAATTGCAACCAAACCATGCCCCTGCAAGCCCAGACTCTGGGCAAAGCACTGGGTGAAAATTTAAACCTGCACACCACGCTGTGCCGCCGCGAGGCTGGGCAATTCCAAAAAGCCATCAAGACCGGCGAAACCGTGGTGGTGGCCTGCACCCAAGAAAAGCGTCTTTTTACCGAACTGGCCGAGCAAACCGAGGGGGCGATCTCCCCCATTCGCTTCGTCAACATTCGCGAAACTGGCGGCTGGGGGCGTGAAGCCGAACATGCCATGCCCAAAATGGCGGCTTTGCTGGCAGCAGCCCGCTTGCCCGAACCCGAGCCGGTGCCCACGGTGACTTACAAAAGCGCAGGCCGTGTCTTGATCTTAGGGGCACTGGATGCTGCCGAACGCGCGGCGACTTTCTTGTCCGACGCGATGCAAGTCACCCTATGGGCGGAGGGCGCTGGCGCCGTGGGTGGGAGCCAAGAGCGACGTTTCCCGGTACTTTCCGGACGTTTGCAAAGTCTGACCGGCTGGCTGGGGGCATTCGATGTGTCATGGGACGCCAGCAACCCGATTGATCTGGACCTCTGTACCCGCTGCAACGCTTGTGTGGCCGCTTGCCCCGAGCAAGCCATTGGCCTCGATTACCAAGTGGACTTGTCCCGCTGCGGCGCACACCGTGAGTGTGTCAAGGCATGTGAGGCCGCTGGGGCCATCGATTTCACTCGCGACGCCCGCCCGCAAACCGAACGTTTCGATGTGGTGCTCGACTTGCGGGGCCAAAACGCCGCGCCCGGCTTTGGCTCGCATGCTTTGCCTCAAGGTTATTTCCAATGGGATGGGCAAGACCTCGCCACCTTGGTCAAGGTGCGCGGCTTGGTCGGAGAGTTTGAAAAGCCCCGTTTCTTTGCCTACAAGCAAAAGCTTTGCGCGCACAGTCGCAACGAGCAAGTGGGCTGCAATGCTTGCGTCGACATTTGCTCGGCAGAGGCCATCAGCTCGGAAAAAAGCCGCCAGCAAATCAAGGTCAACCCGCACCTGTGCGTGGGCTGCGGGGCCTGCACCACGGTTTGCCCCACCGGCGCTTTGACGTATGCCTACCCACGTCCGGCAGAGCAGGGGGCCAAAATTCGCAGCTTGCTCTCGGCCTATCAGGCTGCAGGCGGCAAGGACGCTGCTTTGCTGCTGCACAGCCAGGACAAAGGCCAGACCTTGATCGACGAGCTGGGCCGTGCTGCGCAGCTCAAACGCTTGCAGGGCGTGCCTGCCCGTGTGATGCCCGTTGCCTTGTGGCACACGGCCAGTGTGGGCCTTGACTTGTGGTTGTCGGCAGTGGCCTATGGTGCGCGTCAAGTCATGGTGTTGTTGACGCACGAAGAAGCGCCGCAATACCGCACCGCCCTCATGGAACAAATGGCGGTGGCCCAAAGCCTGTTGAATGGCCTGGGCTACACCGGAGTGCATTTCCAGTTGATCGAGGCCCAAACCCCGCAGTCTCTGGATGAGAGCTTGCAGCGCTTAGCCGCCCGTGGCCTGAAAACCTCGGCCCTGCCGGTAGGCCCAGAGGCGCCTGCACGCCATGCGGTGCAAGCCGACAAAAGGACCAATCTGGAGTTGGTGCTGGACCACTTGATGGCCCAGTCTCCGGTCATGGCCTTGAACGAAGAAACCCGACCCAAGGCATTGGACTTGCCGCGCGCCGGATCGCCCTTGGGCAGCATCGTGGTGGATGGTGGTAAATGCACCTTGTGCATGAGTTGTGTTGGCGCGTGTCCTTCATCTGCCTTGCAAGACAACGCGTTGCAGCCCGAAATCAGGTTCATCGAAAAAAATTGTGTGCAATGTGGGTTGTGTGCCAAGACTTGCCCCGAAGACGCGATCACGCTTCAGCCGCGTTTGTCACTTTTGGCCGAGCGCCAGCAATCTCGTGTCTTGCATGGCAGCCCGCCATTTGCCTGTGTGCGCTGCCAAAAACCCTTTGGCACGCTCAAGGGCATCGAAACCATGTTGGGCCGTCTGGCCGGCCACAGCATGTTCCAGGGCGCGGCACTGGAACGGCTCAAAATGTGCGGAGACTGCCGCGTGGTGGACATGTTCACCGACGAAAACCAAGTCCGAATCACAGACAGCCAGTTGCCACCTAAAACCCGATAAATTGTTGCCATGAGCCAAGACCAGAACCAGTCCACCCGCACGCACGCACTGGACGAAGAAACCGCCCGTGCCGAGATATATGGTCTGCTGTCGCAGTTGTTTTACGCCGCGCCCAGTGAGGAGTTGCTGGGCCAATTGCGGGTGGCCGTGACCGAAGCGCCAGACGCCGGGGCCTTTCTTGAGGAGCCTTGGCGCGAATTGGTGTCCTGTGCGCGCAACCTGAATCCGCAGCAAATTGCCGACGAATACACCCAGCTGTTTGGCGGGGTTGGCAAACCCGAGGTGTACTTATTTGGTTCGCATTACCTGAGTGGCTTTCTGAACGAAAAGCCCTTGGTCAAGTTGCGTAATGATTTGGCCGACCTGGGCTTGGCACGCAGCCAAGACATGTCGGAAACCGAAGACCATGCGGCCTATGTTTTTGAAGTGATGCGTTATTTGATTGCTGGCGATGATGTGGCGGTGTCTAACTTGACGCATCAGATGGCTTTTTTCAATCAACATGTGCAGCCTTGGGTGTCGCTCATGTGTCAGGCTTTGATGGCCCATCCGAGGGCTGTTTTTTATGCCCGAGTGGCTAATTTCACCACCGCTTTTATGAGTGTGGAAGCACAAGGTTTTGATTTATTGTCGTAATTGATTTTTTGGTGTTTTTGGCTGAAATTACCGATAACCATAATTCGGGTTTTTACTTAGCAGTTTCAAAAGGTGCCCTTGCATAATGCATGACCATTCGGTAATTTTTCGTTCTTGCAAGTTCAACTGGAGACAAACCATGACCCCGTCGCAGAATAATGTTTCAACTCAATTGACTGATGCCCCGGAGGCAAGCCGTCGCCGTTTCTTTGGCAAAGCCGCCACTGCAGCCGTTGCTGTTCCACTTGCCGGTATGCCCATGATCGCGGTAGCTCAAGCGCCGATCGTTTTCAAGATGCAAGGCTCTTGGGGAACCAATGAGATCTTCAGCGAGATGGCTCAACAGTACGTCACCCGTGTCAACGAAATGTCTGGCGGTCGTCTGAAAATTGAATATTTGCCTGCAGGTGCTGTGGTCAAACCTTTTGAAATCATCGATGCCGTGAGCAAAGGTGTGCTCGACGGTGGACACCACGTTTCGGGCTACTGGTACGGTAAGAACAAATCTGCTTCTTTGTTTGGCACAGGCCCTGTGAGCGGCGCAACCCCTGAAATCGGTTTGAGCTGGATTCAGGCAGGGGGCGGCCAACAGCTTTGGGACAAACTTGTTGCCAAGATGAACCTGAACGTAGTGGGGTTCTTCTCGTTTCCAATGCCTTCTCAGCCTTTGGGCTGGTTCAAAAAGGCTCCACCCAAAAAAGCGGCCGACTTGAAGGGTTTCAAGTACCGCACCATCGGTTTGGCTGCCGACATGCTTCAAGAGATGGGTATGGCTGTTGCGCAGTTGCCAGGCGGGGAAATCGTGCCAGCTATGCAGCGCGGTGTGATTGATGCCTTCGAATTCAACAACCCAACAGCTGACATGCGCTTTGGTGCACAAGACGTGGCCAAGTTCTACTCTATGGGTTCCTTCCATCAAGCCCAAGAATTTTTTGAAATTATCTTCAACAAAGACAAGTACAACGCCTTGCCCGCTGATCTGAAGGCAATCCTGAAGTACGCTGCTGAAGCCGCGTCCACTGCATCTACAGCGTTGGCGCACGAAAACTACTCTAAGGATTTGCAGGAGCTCATCGTCAAGCACAAGGTGCAGGTCTCCCGCACGAGTTCAGATGTCTACAAAGGCCAGCTGGCAGCATGGGATAAGGTCACTGCTAAGCTCGAAAAAGAAGTCGACATGTTCAAGGAAGTAAACGACTCTTTCAAGGCCTGGTCGCGTCGCGTGGGCTTCTACCACTTTACCAACGAAGCCAACTACCGTATGGCTTACGAGCACGTCCAAAAAACCAAACTGCCAGTCTGATTTTGGCGTAAGCTTTGAAGACTGCCGAGATTCGTTTCGGCAGTCTTTATTTTTGTCTGAAATAGGTGATTCACATGGAATTTTGGATTCGAAGGATTGACGTCCTCAACAAGTCGATTGGTCATGCCTTCTCATGGTGTGTGCTGATTCTGACCGCATCTACCTGTTTCGAGGTGTTCATGCGCTATGTTCTAAACAGCCCCACCGTTTGGGCGTTTGACATGAGCTACATGTTGTACGGTGCCTTGTTCATGATGTCTGGGGCTTATGCCCTTTCGCGTAACTCGCACGTACGCGGTGACTTCTTTTATCGAAACTGGTCTAACCGTACCCAAGCCAAAGTGGATTTGGCTTTGTATTTCGTATTTTTCTTTCCAGGCATTTTTGCCATGGTGTTCACTGGAGGTCAATACGCTTACGAAAGCATACGAATTTTGGAGTCCAGCGTGAACAGCCCAGCAGGCGTGCCCGTTTGGCCCCTGAAGTCAATTATTTTTGTAGCCGGCATTACGCTTCTGATTGCGGGTGCTGCTGAAGTTATGCGTTGTCTGGTGTGCATCCGCACTGGCGAATGGTTGTCGCGCGGCAGCGATGTCGAAGAACTTGAACAAGTGTTGATTCAACAACACGCCGAGAAAGAGCCATCATGAGTGATCCGTTTGTTGCCCTGCTAATGCTGGGACTCTTCATAGTCTTTATTTTCTTTGGATTCCCGATCGCCTTCACGATGATGGCCATGGGGATGGGCTTTGGTTTTTACGCCTACTTCACGCCTGACCAGTTGATATGGGACAACCGTATCTTGTATTTGTTCACACAAAACACCTTCAGTGTGATGAACAACGATGTGCTTATATCTATACCCTTGTTTCTCTTCATGGGTTACATCATTGAGCGTGCCAACATCCTAGACAGGTTATTTTTGAGTTTGCAAGTCGGCTTGCGCGCACTTCCTGGATCTATGGCAGTTGCTGCCTTGGTCACTTGCACGCTGTTTGCAACAGCCACCGGCATTGTGGGCGCTGTGGTGGCCCTGATGGGCCTGATTGCCTTGCAGGCAATGCTCAAAGCCGGTTATGACGAAAAGCTGGCCGCGGGTGTCATCACGGCAGGTGGCACTTTGGGAATCTTGATTCCGCCCTCTATCTTGCTCATTGTTTATGCTGCCACAGCCAGCGTTTCGGTGGTCAAGATGTACGCTGCAGCCATCATCCCTGGCTTCACATTGGCTTTTCTCTATCTGTTGTACATCATTGTGCGTGCCACGCTGAATCCCTCTTTGTGTCCCAAGCCCAAAGATGTAGACCACTACAGCGTCTGGGAAAGCATTGTCATGGTGTTGAAAGCCTTTTTGCCTTTGGCCGTCTTGATCATGTCGGTGTTGGGCTCTATTCTGTTCGGTTTAGCGACACCCAGCGAAGCGGCCGCCATGGGCGTTTTGGGAGGCATCATTTTGGCCATCGTCTACCGAGCCTTCACTTGGCAACGGTTGCGCGAGTCGGTTTACCTCACGGCTCGCACCTCGGCCATGGTTTGTTTCTTATTTGTTGGTTCGGCCACTTTCGCATCGGTTTTTGGTTACTTGGGCGGTGAGCATTTGGTCAAGGATTTCATGCTGTCATTGAGCCTCTCGCCTTTACAGTTCTTGATGTTGTCCCAGTTCCTGATTTTCATTTTGGGCTGGCCTTTGGAGTGGAGCGAGATCATCATCATCTTCGTGCCCATCTTCCTGCCTTTGCTGCCCTTGTATGGCATCGACCCGATCTTGTTTGGCATCTTGATCGCTGTGAACCTGCAGACCGCTTTCTTGACTCCGCCGATGGCGATGTCGGCCTATTACCTGAAAGGGGTTGCACCTAAAAGTCTGCAGTTGAACACCATCTTCAAAGGATGCATGCCTTTCGTGTACATCATTTTGTTCACACTGGTCATGACCTATGCGTATCCTGCTATGGTCACTTACCTTCCAGATCATTTCTTTAACCAATCGGTTGAGATGGAGCGTGATGTCAACGATGAATCGATCGTTAATCCGGACTTTTTCAAAGCGCAGTAATGTCAGACATCCACAAAAATGTATCTGAACTCACGGCACATGAAATCCGTGAGCACCTGCTAAGTGGTCAAGAGACGGTCGAGGAGTTTTCAGCCAAACTGGGTCGCTTTGCCGATGCAGTGGATGAAAAGGTAAAGGCTTTTGCCCACCGAGATGATCGCGTGGTCTCTTTGCAGGCTGATCACTTGCAGCGCGAACGTGCCGCCGGGCATTTGCCAGGACCACTCTATGGTGTTCCCGTGGCTGTCAAGGACATTATTGATACGTTTGACTTTCCCACCGAATACGGCAGCCCAATTCACAAGGGCCGCTATTCGGTGAGTGATGCCACGGTGGTCTCGCGGTTGCGTGCTGCAGGTGCTTTGATCTTTGGCAAAACAGTGACCACTGAATTTGCCACGACTGAACCTGGCCTTACCTGCAATCCGCACAACACCGCCCACACCCCGGGCGGTTCGTCCAGTGGGTCTGCCGCAGCCGTGGCCGCGGGCATGGTGCCGGTGGCATTGGGGACTCAGACAAACGGTTCGGTTATTCGCCCAGCCTCCTTTTGTGGTGTATACGCATTTAAGCCTTCACGCGGATTGTTGCCGCGCACAGGCGTTTTAGATCAATCGCCCTCACTTGATGAAGTGGGTGTTTTTGCCCGCAACATCGAAGATATTGCCAAGGTGGTCGAAATCATGTCAGGTGACGACCGGCATGATGCGGCTACGGCGCGGCAGTCACCTCGTAGATTGTTCGATGTAGCCGTGTCAGACCCTCCCTTGCCCCCCAAGTTTTGTTTCGTCAAAACACCTTGGTGGGATCAAGTTGATCCTGAGGCCCGTGAGGCCTATGAGGCTTTTGTGGATCACCTCGGTGATTGCGTAGAGTTTGTCGATTTACCGGACATTGTGAAAAAAGTTGCCCCTTGGCTTCAAACCGTCAATGAGATTGAGCTGGGTTTTTGCCTTCAAAAAGAATGGCATAACAACAAAGATCAGTTAAGCGAAGTACTGCGTGCAAGAGTGGAAAAATCTATGACGATACCGGCCATAGATTATTTAACGGCCAAAGATCGAATGGCGCACGTCATGAGTGCATTTGACGAATACTTTGGTACTTACGATGCCATTTTGTGCCCATCGGCTTTGGGCACGGCACCTTTGGGGCTGGAGTCCACCGGTAACCCAATCATGCAAACCCCCTGGAGTTTTGCAGGTTTGCCCGCTATGAATTTACCCCTGATGACTTTGTCCAATGGCTTGCCTTTGGGTGTTCAATCGGTGGGTTCTTACCAAAATGATGCCCGTTTGATGCGATCTTCGCGTTGGCTTGTGGCTGAATTCGTCAAAAGGAATATGGCATGAAATCCCTTGAGCGTTATACGGGGCTGATAGGTTTAATTTTGATGGGCGCTTTTTTGGCACCCTACATCTTTAAGTTGCCCCAACTGGACATCACCCTGATTTTGTTGGGCGGACTGGGGTTGGCAGTTTTTGACTACATCTCCTCTGGTAAAGATGACAGTCCTAAGTGAGTGGTGTCCCCTGTTTCATTGATCTCAGTGTGCCACGACACCCAGTGACATTGCGTAAACAATCAATTGAGTCACCGAGTTGACAAAGATCAATTCGAACCAAGGGTTTTCACCTTGAGGGATCACTACAGGCTCGTTTATATTTTTTGGTGTGCAAGTCGTTCCACTTGCTGGTTTGTTTTTTGAAACTCTATTTGGAGTCTTCGATGTCCTCAAAACCCTCAACCGTTTCGCGTCGTAGCCTGTTTTCTGGGGTGGCTACTGTCGGTGCTGTGGCTGCAGCTACAGCGGTATTGCCAGGTGTCGTCAAGCCCACCGCGCCCGTGGCGTCGGCCTTGCCCAAACCACTTCGCGGTGGCGGCTACACCTTGAGCGAACACGTTCAACAGTATTACAAGACCACCCGGGTCTGATCGTCCCCCTCCCACGCATTCTCTGTTCATTCCCAACTGGAGCGCTCCATGTTGCTGATCAAAAAAGAGACCGGTACTTCCGGTACAGCTTCTTCTCCCTTCATTCACAGTTTGCGCCGAGGCCTTTCGCAGGCCCTGCCCACGCTTGATCGGCGCAGTTTTCTGCGTCGCTCCGGGCTGGGTGTTGGCGTGGGGCTGGCGGCTTCTCAGCTGAGCTTGGTGCAAAAAGCCCAAGCGGCTCCAGGTGTTTCCAACATGGGGGCAGGCAAGGTCGAGGTCAAACGCACCATTTGTACCCACTGCTCTGTGGGCTGCGCCATTGATGCCGTGGTTGAAAACGGTGTTTGGGTGCGGCAAGAGCCCGTGTTCGACTCGCCCATTAACCTGGGCGCGCACTGTGCCAAGGGTGCTGCCATTCGTGAGCATGGCCATGGTGAGTACCGCTTGCGCTACCCCATGAAGTTAGTCAAAGGCAAATACGAGCGCATCAGTTGGGACACGGCCCTGACCGAAATCAGCGCCAAGATGCTGGAGCTGCGCAAAGCCAGCGGCCCGGACAGCATTTATTACGTGGGTTCGTCCAAGCACAACAACGAACAAGCCTATTTGTTGCGCAAGTTCGTCAGCTTCTGGGGCACCAACAACTGCGATCACCAAGCCCGTATTTGCCACTCCACCACGGTGGCCGGGGTGGCCAACACTTGGGGTTATGGTGCCATGACCAACTCGTACAACGACATGCAAAACAGCAAAGTCGCTTTGTACATCGGCTCCAACGCAGCCGAAGCGCACCCCGTGTCCATGCTGCACATGCTGCACGCCAAAGAAAACGGCTGCAAGATGATTGTGGTCGATCCCCGCTTTACACGCACAGCCGCCAGAGCCGATGAGTTTGTCCGCATCCGCTCTGGTACTGACATCCCGTTCTTGTTCGGATTGCTTTATCACATCTTCAAAAACGGATGGGAAGACAAAAAGTACATCAACGACCGTGTGTACGGCATGGAGGCCGTCAAGGCAGATGTACTGGCCAAGTGGACCCCCGACAAAGTCGAAGAGGCCTGCGGGGTCAAGGAAGACCAGATGTTCAAGGTCGCCAAAATGCTGCACGACAACAACCCTGGCACCATTGTTTGGTGCATGGGGCAGACGCAGCACACCATTGGTAACGCCATGGTGCGGGCTTCGTGCATCTTGCAACTGGCTTTGGGTAACGTGGGTAAAACCGGTGGCGGCACCAACATTTTCCGGGGCCACGACAACGTGCAGGGCGCGACCGATGTGGGCCCCAACCCTGACTCATTGCCTGGCTATTACGGCTTGGCCGAAGGCTCTTGGAAGCATTTCGCAAGCACTTGGGGTGTCGACTTCGAGTGGATCAAAAAGCAGTTTGCCAGCCCCGCTATGATGGGCAAAAATGGCATCACCGTGTCCCGCTGGATTGATGGCGTACTTGAAAACAATGAGCTGATCGACCAAGACAGCAATCTGCGCGGTGTGTTCTATTGGGGCCACGCGCCTAACTCACAGTCCCGTGGTCTCGACATGAAACGGGCCATGGACAAGCTTGATTTGCTGGTGGTGGTTGACCCGTACCCCTCGGCAACTGCGGCCATGGCGGCCATGCCCGGCAAGGCAGAAGACCTGAACCCCAACCGTGCTGTTTATTTGCTGCCAGCGGCCACGCAATTTGAGACCAGTGGTTCTTGCACGGCCTCCAATCGCTCGATTCAGTGGCGCGAAAAGGTCATTGAGCCATTGTGGGAGAGCCGCAGCGATCACATGATCATGCACCAGTTGGCTGAAAAATTGGGCTTTGCCAAAGAGCTGTCCAAGAACTACAAGATGCAAAAGGTCAAGGGCATGGACGAGCCTGTGCCCGAGGACATCCTGCGCGAGATTAATAAGTGCGTTTGGACCATCGGTTACACCGGACAGAGCCCTGAACGCCTGAAGGCGCACATGCGCAACATGAATGTGTTCGATGTGAAGACCTTGAAGGCAAAAGGCGGCAAAGACAAGGAAACGGGATACGACTTTACGGGTGATTATTTCGGTCTGCCTTGGCCCTGCTATGGCACTCCGGAACTCAAACACCCGGGTTCGCCCAACCTTTACGACAACTCCAAACATGTCATGGACGGTGGCGGAAACTTCCGTGCCAACTTTGGCGTAGAGCGCGAAGGCAAGAGTTTGTTGGCCGAAGACGGTTCCCATTCTTTAGGTGCAGACATCACCACGGGTTACCCTGAGCTTGACCATATCTTGCTCAAAAAGTTGGGCTGGTGGGATGAGTTGACTGAGGCTGAGAAGGCCAAAGCTGAAGGTAAAAACTGGAAAACAGATTCGTCTGGCGGCATGATTCGCGTCTTCATGAAAGAACACGGTTGCCACCCCTTCGGCAACGCCAAGGCGCGTGCCGTGGTTTGGAACTTCCCTGATCCGATTCCGCAGCACCGTGAGCCGTTGTATGGCACGCGTCCCGACATGATGGCCAAGTACCCGACGCACGACGACCGAAAGGCTTTCTGGCGTCTGCCCACCTTGTACAAAACGGTGCAAGACAAAAACTTGGCCGACAAGGTGCACGAGAAATACCCGCTCATCCTGACCTCTGGCCGTTTGGTCGAATACGAGGGCGGTGGCGAAGAAACCCGCGCCAACCCTTGGTTGGCCGAGTTGCAACAAGAAGCCTATGTCGAGATCCATCCGAAGACGGCTGCCGATCGCGGCATTCGAAACGGTGATCGCGTTTGGTTGACGGGCGCCACCGGAGCACGCTTGGATGTGCAAGCCATGGTGACTGAGCGTGTGGACGTTCACACGGTGTGGATGCCTTTCCACTTCTCGGGCCGTTGGCAAGGTGCTGACATGCTGGCGCATTACCCCAAAGGGGCTGCACCCATCGTGCGCGGCGAGGCGGTGAACACCGCCACCACCTACGGTTATGACAGTGTCACCATGATGCAAGAAACCAAGACCACGGTTTGCAACATCGCAAAAGCCTAAGCAGCAGGAGAACACGATGGCACGAATGAAATTCATCTGCGATGCAGAGCGCTGCATCGAATGCAACGGTTGCGTGACCGCTTGCAAAAACGAACACGAAGTTCCCTGGGGCGTGAACCGTCGCCGGGTGGTCACCCTGAACGACGGTGTGCCCGGAGAAAAGTCAATATCGGTGGCCTGCATGCATTGTTCCGATGCGCCTTGCATGGCTGTTTGCCCGGTCAATTGTTTTTACAAGACCGATGAAGGCGTGGTGCTGCACGACAAAGACATTTGCATTGGCTGTGGCTACTGCTCTTATGCCTGTCCTTTCGGCGCACCGCAGTTTCCATCACAAGGCACCTTTGGTGTGCGCGGCAAGATGGACAAATGCACCTTCTGCGCGGGTGGCCCGGAAGAGCATGGCACCCAGGCTGAATTTGAAAAATATGGACGCAACCGTTTGGCCGAGGGCAAGTTGCCTGCATGTGCCGAAATGTGCTCGACCAAAGCGCTGCTGGCAGGCGATGGCGACGTGGTGGCCGACATATTGCGTGGCCGTGTGGTCCAGCGTGGCAAGGGAGCAGAAGTCTGGGGTTGGGGGACTGCTTACGGCAACCAAGCCAAAGGAGCCTGAACATGAAAACCGCCTTCATCATTTGCAGTGCTGCCTTGTTGGTGGCTTGCGGCGAAAAACCGCAAGACACCTTGGGTGCCCGCTCTGACAAACCTGCCGTGAGCGGCACAGGCGTCGCCGCCTTCACCGATCCCGGCTGGAAAGCGGGTGACAAAGACGGTTGGGCCAACCACCTCAAAGCCCGTGCCTCTTATGGCATGAACGACCACGCCCGCGCTCCAAAGTAAGCGCCAAGGAGAAGTTCATGCGACGCTTCTTATTGATATTTACCTTGGCCTTGGCCGCATTGGGTGTGTCTGCCCAGACGCCAGCGCCAGCCACGGCGGCGGCTGCCAGCCCTGCTGCTCCGGCCGCTCCAGCGAATGCAGCCCCGGGCGTCAAGAGTGCCAACAACTTTCAGATTGCGCCGGGTGCCGATGCCGATCCGAAATACAAAGACCAAAGCAATGCCGAACGCGCGCAGGTGCAACCTGGCAACAATGCGCCCATGTGGCGTGCAGTGGGGCAGGGGGTCACGGGTTACACCAGCTTGCCCAAAAGTCAGGCCCCTGAAGCGGGCAACCTGATTCAGCCCTTTGTGCAATACCCAGGCTCCCGGCTTTCCTCGGCGGGCGAGTCATGGCGGCAAGTTCGCAACAACCTCATCATTCCCTATGGCGGGGCGCTGCTGCTGATTTCATTGGGTGCGGTAGCGTTGTTTTATATGAGCAAGGGCACCATGGAATTGCATGGTCAAGAAACCGGCCGCAAGATCGAACGTTTTACACCATTTGAGCGATCTGCCCATTGGTCCAACGCCATTGCTTTTTGCTCATTGGCCATATCGGGTGTGGTCATGGCCTATGGCAAATACTTTTTGCTGCCCATCATTGGGGGCACGCTCTTTGGCTGGCTGACCTATGCACTCAAAAACCTGCACAACTTTGCAGGGCCTTTGTTTGCGGTGTCCTTGGTGGTGGTTTTTGTCACCTTCCTCAAAGACAACATGCCCAGCAAAGACGACATGGTCTGGCTGCTCAAAGGCGGTGGTTTGTTCTCGGGTACCGAAGTTCCCTCCCACCGTTTCAATGCCGGAGAAAAAGTGGTGTTTTGGGGTGGAGTGTTGATCTTGGGGTTCATTGTTGTGGCCTCTGGCTTGGTTCTCGACATGCTCATACCGGGTCTGATTTATGAGCGCAGCACCATGCAAATCGCCAACATGGTCCACGGCGTGGCCACCTTGATCATGATGGCCATGTTCATTGGACACATCTACATGGGCACCATCGGCATGCGAGGTGCATACAAAGCCATGCGCGAAGGCTATGTGGACGAAACCTGGGCCAAAGAGCACCACGAACTTTGGTACAACGACATCAAGGCAGGCAAAATTCCAACCCAGCGGTCAAACGCCGGACCCGCCCCTGCTGCCCCCGCTTCAACGGCTTCGGTTTGAGCCAGGAGATCTTCATGAAAAAGTACCTGCTTATCCTGTCTGCAATGGCCATCAGCTTTGGTGCCACCGCTAAGTTGCCCGCACTCAGCGACGAGGCCAAAGCCAAAGCAGCCGAGGCTGCTGCAAAAACTGCGCATGGCAACAAAGTGGCCGACTTCCAACTCTGCAAGTCACGCGAAAAGGCGGCGGCTCACTATTACAAAACAAAGGGTAAGGGCAAGCCAGCCCCTACGGCTACGCCTGCTTGTGCCGATCCTGGGGCTTATAAACCGGCAGAGCAGGCTGCTGCAAGCCCGGCAGCGCCCGCAGCGGCCAAACCGGCTGCAGCGCCTGCCAAAAAGGGCTGACGTCTTTTTTTTGTTGACCGACAACCCCCCGTTCAGAGGGAGCAGGGGTTTTTGCGATAGGCTTAAGCCATGTCTGTAGTAATGAACGCCCCTGTCGCCCCTTTGGTTCCCCCCGCCAACAAACCTCGTATTACCCACGCGCGAGCGCCGCTGACGCGCACAGTACCTGTGCGTAATGAATTCGGGCAGCCCTCAGAAACACAGATACCTGCGGAACGCGCGCTCACCATTTATTTGGACAAACAAGAACTGGTGACCTTGATGACGCTGGGGGCTGAACCCGAATGGTTGGTGCTCGGTTTTTTGCGTAACCAACGACTGATTGATTCAGTTGACCAGATCGAATCTATCACCGTGGACTGGACCCTCGGCGAAGGCGAAGTCGGCGAACCCGGCGTTGCGGCGGTCAAAACACACCCTCATGCCAACTTGCGGGTACAGCGCAGCGCAGACCGCGTGGTGACCACGGGTTGCGGACAGGGCAGTGTTTTTGGCGATTTGATGGCACACGTTGAAGACATCAATTTGCCTGATGCGCAGATCACCCAATCCCAGTTGTACGGACTGGTCAACGCCATTCGTTTGCAAGAGACCACCTACAAGTCGTCTGGTTCGGTGCACGGTTGCGCGCTTTTTCAGGGCGACCAAATGCTCATGTTCGTAGAAGACGTTGGTCGTCACAATGCTGTGGACACCATTGCGGGCTGGATGTGGATGAACGATGTGGATGGGAAAGATAAGGTTTTTTACACCACAGGTCGCCTCACCAGTGAGATGGTCATCAAATCCGCCCAAATGGGTGTGCCGGTGGTCGTTTCCCGCAGCGGCATCACACAAATGGGCCTCGATGTAGCCAACCGCCTCGGCCTGTGCGCCATCGGCCGCGCAACCAACAAACGCTTTTTGTGCTTCAGCGGCGAAGACCGCCTGATCTGGCAACCCGAACTCGCCACACCCTAACGCCCTTCGTGTGACTTTCCCCTGTAGGAAGCCGCCTCTGAGGCCGAATGCATGATTTGGCGCTGAGGCTTTTCCCTGTAGGAGGCTGCCCCTTCAACCGAATGGTGAAACTGGCGCTGAGGCCTCTCCCTGTAGGAGGCTGCCCCTGCGGCCGAATGGTGAAACTGGCGCTGAGGCCTTTACCTGTAGGAGGCTGCCCCTGCGGCCGAATGGTGAAACTGGCGCTGAGGCCTTTACCTGTAGGAGGCTGCCCCTGCGGCCGAATGATTGCAGTGGCTCCGGCCAACATTCGCGAGCAGGGGCTTTCTATTGCTCCGAGTCGTCATACCCGGCTTGACCGGGTATCCATGGAGACGCGGGCCCAGACCCGCCGATTGGGTCGGGGTTGACGGGTTCCCGGTTCGGGTGAGAACGCTAAGCCACCCTCATTCCCCTGAACACCGCCGTGTTTTCTTTATGCGGTATGGTTTAAACATGAATGATCAAGGTTGGATGCATGGCTTGCGGCTGGGCGGGCGAAATTTGTGGCGTGACTTGCGAGCGGGGGAGCTGCGTCTTCTCATGTTGTCGGTGGCGCTGGCTGTGGCTGCGCTCACGGCGGTGGGCTTTTTGGCTGACCGAATGCAGTCGGGCCTGTGGCGTGATGCGCGTCAACTGTTGGGGGGCGATGCGGTGGTGGTCAGTGACCAACCGACACCTCCCGCTTTTGTCCAGAAAGCCCAAACTCTGGGTTTGCAGGTCAATACCAATGTCACTTTTCCCACCATGGCGCGTGCCATGGCCGAGCAAGGGGGGGCTAGCCGATTGGTGGCCCTTAAAGCCGTAGAGCCTGGCTATCCTTTGCGCGGCAAGTTGCAGATTTCTGCCGGGGCAGGTTCTGCACGCGTTCCACCCGCTGGCGAGGTCTGGGTGGATGCCGGTTTGCTGGAAAACCTGAACCTGCAAATTGGCCAGATGCTGGCGCTGGGCGATCGGCAGTTCCGCATGTCGGCCTTGATCGAGCGTGAACCCGACCGGGGAGCGGGTTTCATGACCTTTGCCCCGCGTGTCATGTTGAATGCGGCTGACCTGGCTTCAACGGGGTTGGTGCAACCCGCCAGCCGGATCACTTGGCGCATGGCAGTCGCAGGAGAAGCCGCAGCGGCGGAGCGCTTTTTGCAATGGGCGCGGCCTGAAGTTGAGCTGACTCATGTGCGAGGCGTGCAAATTGAATCGCTCGAAAGTGGCCGTCCCGAGATGCGCCAAACCCTGGACCGCGCGTCACAGTTTTTGAATCTTGTGGCTTTGTTGGCGGCTTTGCTCTGCGCTGTGGCCGTGGCTTTGGCGGCCCGCAGTTTTGCCGAACGACAACTGGATGCTTGTGCTTTGCTCAGGGTTTTAGGGCAAAGCCAGCGCACACTCACTTTGAGTTACGGATTGGAGTTTTTGGGCGCAGGTTTGTTGGCCAGCGTTTTGGGTGTATTGGCAGGTTATGCCGTTCACCTGGGTTTTGTGGTCTTGTTGACCGGTTTGGTCGATTCGCAATTGCCCGCCGCCTCTTTGCAACCCGCCTTGATGGGTTTGGCCATGGGCCTCACTTTATTGGTGGCATTTGGCTTGCCCCCTGTATTACAACTGGCAAAGGTCCCGCCATTGCGCGTGATCCGCCGCGACTTGGGCAGTTTGCAGGTCCGTTCTGGCTTGGTTTTGGTCATGGGCTTGGTGGGTTTTGCACTGACCTTGCTCATGGTCAGCCGCAACCTGACCTTGGGCTTGATCACGGTGGGCGGCTTTGCGGTGGCTTTGCTGGTGTTTGCCGGTTTGGCTGCGGCGGCCTTGTGGCTGCTTCGGCGCACCATTCCCGGTGAACAAGCGCCGCGTTGGTTGCGATTGGCCACCAGACAAGTGGCGGCACGCCCGGTGTTTGCGGTGGTTCAGGTCAGTGCTTTGTCGGTGGGTTTGCTGGCGCTGGCCTTGTTGGTATTGCTGCGCACAGATCTGATCGCCAGTTGGCGGCAAGCCACTCCCGCAAACGCGCCAGACCGTTTTGTGATCAACGTGCAACCCGAGCAAGCCAACGACTTTTTGGCCAATCTGAGTCAAGCCGGGGTGCAATCTCCGGATTGGTTTCCGATGATCCGTGGCAGGCTGGTGGCCATTAATGGCCGTGAAGTGGGGCCCACCGACTTTGAGGTCGAGCGCGCCAAACGCCTGATTGACCGCGAAATCAACCTCTCACATTCAGCCATATTGCCCGCCCACAATCCCTTAACCGCAGGGCGATGGGTGGCAGAAGAGGCCGATGGTGTTAGCGTGGAACAAGGCATTGCCGACACCCTTGGGCTAAAGCTGGGCGATCAATTGCGCTTTGACATAGCAGGCCAAACCCGTGAGGCCCGCATCACCTCATTGCGCAAGGTGGACTGGACTTCCATGCGGGCCAATTTTTTCATGATGTTTCCGGTCTCGCAAATGCCGGATCTGCCTATGACCTACATGGCCGCCTTCCGTTCGCCCAAAGGCCCGCCGGGTTTTGACAACGCACTGGTCAACCAGTTTCCCAATATCACCAGTGTGGACATGCGCAGCACCATGGCCCAAGTGCAGCGCGTCATGGACCAGGTGATCCGCGCGGTGGAGTATTTGTTTGCTTTCACCTTGGCTGCGGGTCTGATGGTGTTGTTGGCCGCGGTGGGTGCAAGCCGCCAAGCGCGCGAGCGTGAATACGCCATCATGCGGGCGCTTGGGGCCGGGCGCACTTTGTTGGCCCAAGTGCAACGCACCGAACTGCTGGGCTTGGGTTGGCTGGCGGGTTTCATGGCCAGTGCCATGGCCTTGGTGGTGGGCTGGGCGTTGGCCCGATATGCCTTCGATTTCCCTTGGCAACCACCGCTGTGGGCCCCCTTGGCGGGCGGCGCATTGGGTGCCTTGCTGGCCTGGAGCGCCGGTAGCCTTAGTTTGTCAGGCGTGTTGCGACAACCCGTGATGCAAACCCTGAGACAAGCTGCGGAGTGAACGGCTCAACCAGTGGATTAGATCAAGCCGTTGCAGATGGATACCCGGTCGGAGCCGGGCATGACAGATGATGCGGGGCCGGGCATGACAGATGATGCGGAGCCGGGCATGACAGATGATGCGGGGCCGGGCATGACAGATGATGCGGGGCCGGGCATGACAGATGATTCAGGGCCGGGCATGACGCCATAAAACAAAGTCCAACTGCGGCCTGTCACCCCCGACCTGATCGGGGGTCCATGTTTGCAAACCCTAGTTCCCGGCACAATACCAACCTATGCAAATTGAAGACAAACCCCTGTTTAACACCCCATTCGAGTGGATGGGGGGTGAGAGCCGCGTACGGGTCTTGGCCGACCGCTTTTATGACCTGATGGACTTGGAGCCCGGCTACCAGGCGCTGCGTGCTGCACATGGCAGCACCTTGCAAGATGCCCGCGACAAGCTGTTTTGGTTTTTGTGTGGCTGGCTGGGCGGCCCAGAGCATTACACCGAACGCTTCGGCCATCCGCGTCTGCGCATGCGCCACATGCCTTTTGCGATTGGCATCATTGAGCGAGACCAGTGGTTGGCTTGCATGGACCAAGCCATGCAAGAAACCGGGGTTGACCCCGTTTTGCGCGAACGCCTGAAGGCCAGTTTCTTTAAAACAGCCGACTGGATGCGCAATCAGGGCGCTTGAAGTTTGTGTTCCACCCGAGCAACAATAGCAAGACCGTGCATGGGGTTGATCAGAGCTTCAAGCCCTTGAGGTAGTCACGAAACGACGCACCCACTTGCGGGTGTTGCAGGGCCAGCTCGACCGTGGCCTCCAAAAAGCCTTCTTTGCTGCCGCAGTCGTAGCGTTTGCCCTCGTACTGAAAGGCATACACCGCTTCGCGTTGCATGAGCCGGGCAATCGCATCGGTCAGCTGAATCTCGCCGCCCACACCCGTGGGTTGGTTGCGAATCTCGTCAAAAATACCCGGCGTGAGGATGTAGCGGCCCGCCACGCCCATGCGCGAGGGGGCGTTTTCGGGACTGGGCTTTTCCACGATTTTCTCGATGCGCATCAGCTGTTTGCCTGCCGGTTCGCCTGCCACGATGCCATAGCGCCTAACGTGCTCCAGGGGAACTTCTTGCACCGCCAGAATCGAGCGGCCTTGTAGCGTGTGGGCCGCCACCATTTGGCTCAGCACCGAAGGCCCGCCTTGCAAGCCCACCATCAAATCATCGGCCAGCAACACCGCAAAGGGTTCGTTGCCCACCATGGCTTCGGCGCACAACACCGCGTGCCCCAGACCCAAAGAGCGGGGTTGGCGCACGTAGGCGCAGACCATGTCGTCCGGCTGGACCGATCTGACCAAGGCCAGAAGTTCTTCTTTGTGGGCGGACTCGAGTTCGTTTTCGAGTTCGTAGGCGGTGTCAAAGTGGTCTTCGATGGCACGTTTGCTGCGGCCTGTGACAAATATCATGTGGCGCACGCCTGCGCTGTAGGCTTCTTCAACCGCGTATTGAATCAGGGGTTTGTCCACCACGGGCAACATTTCCTTGGGCGCGGCCTTGGTGGCGGGCAAAAAGCGCGTACCCAAGCCTGCGACCGGAAATACGGCTTTGCGAACGATGTTGTGGGCCATGGTTTTTCCTGGGGTGACTGGGTTTCAGCCCAGACGTTGAAGTTGTTGGTGAATTTTCTCGAGGGTGGCACTGAAGTCTGCCACGCGTTTTTTGGCTTCGTCGATCACAGCAGGGGGGGCCTTGGCCACAAAAGCCTCGTTGCCGAGCTTGGCGTTGGCTTTGGTGATTTCGCCTGCCAAGCGATCCGCTTCCTTGGTTAGACGAATTTTTTCTGCAGCCGCATCCACTTCTATGAACAGGCACAGACGTGCTTCGCCCACCACGGCCACGGGTGCGGCTTGTGCAGCGGCGATCCATTCGGCTTCGGTGTCAAAAACCTTGACCTCGCTCAGTTTGGCCAGTGACTGCAACACCGGGGCCACGCTTTGCATGAAGGCGGTGTCGCCCAGCACGTACATAGGCATGCGGGTGGCGGGCGAGACGTTCATCTCGCCGCGCAAGTTGCGGCAAGCATCGACCAGAGTTTTGAGCTTGGCCACATGCGCTTCGGCTTGTTCGTCGATGCGCTCAGGCTGGCTGACGGGATACGCCGCAATGCTGACCGACTCGCCCCCACGCCCGGCCACCACCGACACTTTTTGCCAAAGTTCTTCGGTAATGAAAGGAATGATGGGGTGGGCCAAGCGCTGAATGGTTTCAAGCGTGCGGATCAGGGTGCGGCGCGTGGCGCGTTTTTGCGCGTCATCGCCTATGTTGATTTGCACCTTGGCGATTTCCAGATACCAGTCGCAAAACTCGTTCCAGACAAAGTCGTAAATCGTGTTGGCCACGTTGTCTAAGCGGTATTCGGCAAAGCCTTTGGCCACTTCAGCTTCCACTCGCTGCAGTTGCGAGACGATCCAACGGTCCGCTTGACTGAAGGACAAATAACCGTGCATTGGACCTGCTGACGTGCTTTGACCGTTGGCATCGGTTCCCGGGGCGGCGCATTCGACTTTGGTGTGCTCTTTCAGGCCGCAGTCTTGGCCTTCGCAGTTCATCAGCACAAAGCGGGTGGCGTTCCAGAGTTTGTTGCAGAAGTTGCGATAGCCTTCGCAGCGTTTGCTGTCAAAGTTGATGCTGCGGCCCAGCGATGCAAGCGCCGCAAACGTGAAGCGCAGCGCATCGGCACCATAGGCCGGAATACCTTCGGGGAATTCTTTTTCGGTTTGCTTGCGCACCTTGGGCGCAGTCTCGGGTTTGCGCAGGCCTTGGGTGCGTTTGTCCAGCAGCGGGGCCAGCGTGATGCCGTCGATCAGGTCCACCGGGTCCAGCACGTTGCCCTCGGACTTGCTCATTTTCTTGCCCTGCGCATCCAGCACCAAGCCGTGGATGTAAACGTGTTTAAAGGGCACACGTCCGGTGAAGTGGGTGGTCATCATGATCATCCGGGCGACCCAGAAGAAGATGATGTCGTAGCCCGTGACCAGCACGCTGCTGGGGAGATAGAGGTCGTAATCGTTGGTGTTTTCGCTGGCCTGTGCGTTGGCGTTGGCGCTTGTTCCGCTGGCGAGCGTACCGGGCTCGGCCTTGCTCGTACTCGCTTCGCTCGCCATGTCGCTGCGTCCGAGCCCGACACCCTCGCCAGCTGCATCGGCGCTCCATCCCAGCGTTGAGAAGGGGACCAGTGCTGATGAATACCAAGTGTCAAGCACGTCTTCGTCACGTTTCAGGGTTTTGCCGGGTGCTTGGGCTTGTGCTTCGGCTTCGTCGCGGGCCACGTAAACATTGCCGTCTTCGTCGTACCAAGCGGGAATTTGGTGACCCCACCACAGCTGACGCGAAATGCACCAGTCTTGAATGTTGTTCATCCACTGGTTGTAAGTGTTGACCCAGTTTTCAGGGACAAAGCTGACTTGGCCCGACTGAACCGCGTCGATGGCTTTTTGCGCAATGCTTTTGCCAGTGGCGTCTATGGGGCTGACCTTGTTCATGGCCACAAACCACTGGTCGGTCAGCATCGGCTCAATCACTTGTCCGGTACGGGCGCAACGCGGCACCATCAGCTTGTGTTTTTTAACCTCGACCAACGCACCTGCCGCCTCCAAATCGGCCACCACGGCCTTGCGGGCCACAAAGCGGTCAAGACCCTGGTACTTTTCGGGGGCATTCTGGTTGATGGTGGCGTTCAGGTTCAGCACGCAGATCATGTCCAGTTTGTGGCGCTGGCCCACGGCGTAGTCATTGGTGTCGTGCGCTGGGGTGACCTTGACCACGCCAGTGCCAAAGTCCTTGTCCACATAGTCATCGGCAATCACCGGAATGGTGCGACTGCACAAAGGCAAGTTGACCTGTTGGCCAATCAAATGTTTGTAGCGCTCGTCTTCGGGGTGCACCATCACGGCCACGTCGCCCAACAAAGTTTCAGGACGGGTGGTGGCCACGGTGACAGAGCCACTTCCGTCCGTCAACTCATAGCGGATGTGCCACATGGAGCCGTCTTCTTCTTCGCTCTCGACCTCTAGGTCCGACACGGCGCTCATAAGCACCGGGTCCCAGTTGACCAAGCGTTTACCCCGGTAAATCAGGCCTTGCTTGTACAGCTGCACAAAAGTCTCGGTCACGGTCTTGGACAGTTTGGGGTCCATGGTGAAGTACTCGCGGCTCCAGTCCACGCTGTCACCCATGCGGCGCATTTGGCTGGTGATGGTGTTGCCGGACTCTTCTTTCCATTCCCAGACTTTGCTGACAAAGTTTTTGCGGGCTTCGGCAGGGGTGGGGCCCATGTCGTGGCGGCTGATGCCTTGGGCTTGCAGTTGGCGCTCCACCACAATTTGGGTGGCAATGCCCGCGTGGTCGGTGCCCGGAATCCAAGCGGTGTTAAAGCCCTGCATGCGGTGGTAGCGCGTCAGGCTGTCCATGATGGTCTGGTTGAACGCATGGCCCATGTGCAAGGTACCCGTCACGTTGGGCGGCGGCAACTGAATGGAAAATGCCTGGGCATCGGTTGCCGGGTTGCCTGTGCCGCGGAAACCCGCCACGCCGTAGCCACGCTTTTCCCACTCGGGGCCCCAATGGGCTTCCAGTGCCGCGGGCTCGAACGATTTGGACAGGCTTTCAAGGCCGGGCTGAGAGACCGGGGTAGCGGATGCGTTGCTCATGGCGAATCTTCACAAAATGAAAACGGCACCTCGGCAGGTACCGTGCAGGACGTTCAAAGTCCCAAAACGGCTGATTTTACCCAGCCTACCGGGGTGGTCTACCCAGTGGCCACAGGCTGCCATGGAGCACAGGGGTACCGCAGTTGTTGATTTTTATCAACAAGCGGTGGTCAATAGCCTGCACTAATCCAGCCCATTGCATCAATCAATTGGGCGTACGGCAACTTTGGGGCTAATCTGCTCCCGCTTTGGCGATTCCGTCAGGGCAATCCACATAAAACCCACTAGGAGATATCCATGGCAGCACTCAAAGGCTCGCGCACGGAACAATGTCTGAAAGACGCCTTTGCAGGCGAATCACAGGCCAACCGTCGCTATTTGTACTTCGCGAACAAAGCTGACGTTGAAGGTCAGAACGACGTGGCAGCCCTGTTCCGTTCCACCGCCGAAGGTGAGACAGGTCACGCCCACGGCCACCTGGAGTTTCTGGAGCAATCCGGCGACCCAGCCACTGGCATGCCCATTGGTTCCACACGCGACAACCTGGCTTCTGCTGTGGCTGGCGAAACCCACGAGTACACCGACATGTACCCCGGCATGGCCAAGACCGCTCGCGAAGAAGGTTTCGACGAAGTGGCCGATTGGTTCGAGACCCTGGCTAAGGCTGAGCGTTCACACGCCAACCGTTACCAGAAAGCCTTGAACGAACTGGTGGATTGATTCCCCGGAACGTCCAACCCGCTGCATTTTGCAGTGGGTTTTTCTGAGGTTTTTGTTTTTCAAAAACCTCAAAAAAACCCTATAAATTTTCCGACAGGAGACACCCCATGGCCAAAGAAGGCAACCTCGAAGCCCCCACACGGCACGCGCTGGCTTGGGAAACCCCTGACTTTTACAACGAAGAAAAGTGTCTGGACGAACTGGAGCGCATATTTGACATTTGCCACGGCTGCCGCCGCTGCGTCAGCTTGTGCGGTTCATTCCCCACCTTGTTTGATCTGGTGGACGAGAGCAGCACCATGGAAGTTGATGGGGTGGACAAAAAGGACTACTGGAAGGTGGTGGACCAGTGCTTCATGTGCGACCTGTGCTACATGACCAAGTGCCCCTACACCCCACCGCACGAATGGAACTTGGACTTTCCACACACCATGTTGCGCGCCAAAGCCATCAAGTTCAAAAAGGGTGAAGTCGGCATGGCCGAAAAATTGCTGGCCTCGACCGATGTGCATGGCTCGTTTGCCGGTATCCCGATCGTGGTGCAGGCGGTCAACGCCATCAACAAAACCCAGGCGGCCCGCAGCGTGATGGAAAGCGTGGCCGGCGTCGACAAAAACGCTTGGTTGCCCTCGCTGGCGACCCGCAAGTTCCGCTCCAGCGCCGCCGAAGCCAAAACCACCCAAGTGGTCGACGGCGAAAAGACCCCCGGCAAAGTGGCCATTTATGCCACTTGCTACATCAACTACAACGAGCCCGGCATTGGCCACGACCTGCTAAAAATCCTGGACCACAACGACATTCCGTATGTCTTAGTCGAAAAGGAAAAATGCTGCGGCATGCCCAAATTGGAGCTGGGCGATCTCGACTCGGTCAGGGAATCAAAAGAGGCCAACATTCCGATATTGGCCAAATACGCCAAAGATGGCTTTGCCCTCATGGCCGCAGTGCCCAGTTGCGCACTGATGTTCAAACAAGAAATCCCCCTGATGTTCCCCGACTGCAGCGACACCCAGTTGGTGAAAAGCGCCATGTGGGACCCGTTTGAATACTTCATGGCCCGCAAGCGCGACGGCTTGCTAAAAACCGAGTTTCCACAAAAGCTGGGCAACGTGAGCTACCAGATCCCCTGCCACGGCCGGGTGCAGAACATCGGTAAAAAGACCGAAGAAATGCTCAAGATGATCCCGGACACCGAGATCAACACCATCGAGCGCTGTTCCGGGCACGCGGGCACCTATGGTGTCAAAAAAGGTTCACACGACATGGCCATGAAAATCGGCAAACCCGTGTTCAAGGCCATGGCCACCATGAAAGACGGCTCCAAACCCGACTTCATCAGTTCGGACTGCCCACTGGGTGGTCATCACATTGCGCAAGGCTTCGAGGTCAATGGCTTGGGAGCCCCCGAGCTAAACCACCCCCTGACCCTGGTGCGCAAAGCCTACGGCCTCAAATAAGGAAGATTCAAATGCAACTGACCGGAAAAATCACTCCTGAGACCCTGATGTCGCTGGAGGCCTATACCAAGTGGCGCAAAGTTCACAAGCCTGAAGTCATCGCGCACCGCAAACTGCGCAGTGTGCAACTGGGCGACCACATCAACGTGCAGTTTGAAAGCGAAACCACCATTCGCTACCAAATCCAGGAGATGTTGCGCATCGAAAAAGTCTTCGAAGAAGAAGGCATCTTGCAAGAGATTGAGGCCTATGCCCCCTTGGTGCCCGATGGCAGCAACTGGAAAGCGACCATGATGATCGAGTACACCGACATCAATGAACGCAAACGCGAGCTGGCCAAACTGATCGGTGTCGAAGACCGCATGTTTGTCGAAGTCGAAGGCCACGGCCGCGTCTACGCCATAGCCGACGAAGACCTGGACCGCGAAACTGCAGAAAAAACCTCAGCCGTTCACTTTGTGCGCTTTGAGCTAAAGCCAGCCATGTGCGCGGCCGTGAAAGCCGGTGCTGGCGTCAAGATGGGCTGCGACCACACACACTACCCCTCACATGTCGAGATGGCCGCCGAAACCCTGGCCAGTCTGGCTGGGGATTTGAAGTAAAGGCTTGGTAGATTTGCAGTCAGATCGAGCTGCGGCTTCTTAACATGCTGCTCCAGTAGCCGAACGTGTTTCCCCGTGGGAGGCTACCCCTGCGGCCGAATGCCTGCAGTGGCTCCGGCACACATTCGCGAGCAGGGGCTCGCTCCTACAACACTTTGTCATACCCGGCTAGACCGGGTATCCATCTCCGCCGAAGTCATGGACCCCCGATCAGGTCGGGGGTGACAGGGTAGGACGGGTAAATCCGCTGCCTGTGAAAGATCCCCGTGGGAGGCTGCCCCTGCGGCCGAATGCCTGCAGTGGCTCCGGCACACATTCGCGAGCAGGGGCTCGCTCCCACAACACTTTGTCATACCCGGCTAGACCGGGTATCCATCCCCGCCGAAGGCATGGACCCCCGATCAGGTCGGGGGTGACAGGGCAAGGACGGGGAAATCCGCTGCCTGTGAAAGATCTCCGTGGGAGGCTGCCCCTGCGGCCGAATGCCTGCAGTGGCTCCGGCACACATTCGCGAGCAGGGGCTCGCTCCTACAACACTTTGTAGGGGCTCGCTCTCACAACACTTTGTCATACCCGGCCAGACCGGGTATCCATTCCCGCCGAAGTCATGGACCCCCGATCAGGTCGGGGGTGACAAGGCAAGGACGGGGAAATCCGCTGCCTGTGAAAGATCCCCGTGGGAGGCTGCCCCTGCGGCCGAATGTGTTTCCCCGTGGGAGGCTGCCCCTGCGGCCGAATGGTTTTATTGGCTCCAATCAAGATTGGAGACTGAGTCGCCCACTTTCCAAAAAGCACTCCTCTTGACTTCGGTGTATAAACACCCAAACACTCAAACACCCAAACACTCAAACACCCAAACACCCAAACACCGGAAAAATCATGGATTCAGTTCGTTGGAACATCGCTGTGTCGCCAGACACAGACCAATCAGTTCGCATGTTCATTGCGGCGCAGGGCGGGGGCCGTAAGGGCGACTTGTCACGCTTTATTGAAGAAGCCGTGCGTTCCTACCTTTTTGAGAAAGCAGTTGAGCAAGCCAAGTCTGCATCGAGCGGCATGGGCGAGACAGAATTGAACGACCTTATTGACGAGGCGGTGCAATGGTCGCGTGAGCATTGATGCGGGTCATTTTGGACACCAATGTGCTTTTGGGTGCGCTGATTTCGTCGCTTGGACCCCCAGACATCATTTACCGCGCATGGCGCGCAGCCAGATTCGAACTGGTGACCTCAACTGCTCAGCTTGACGAATTAAGGCGCGTAAGCCGCTATGCAAAACTCAAACTCATCTTGCCTGCTCACCGTGTGGGCACCATGGTCAACAACATGCAGCGTGCAATTGTGCTGGGCGATTTACCTCCCCCCACGGAGACTATGGACCTGAATGATCCCAATGATGTTTTTCTGCTTTCCATGGCATTTGCCAGCGAAGCCGATTACCTGGTGACTGGAGACCGTCGCGCCGGTTTATTGCAACGGGGTAACGCAGGTCGTACACGCATTGTTTCCCCGGCCACTTTCTGTTCCGAAGTACTCTAAGCAAAGGCCCAGGCATTAGCCTTTGAGAAGTTTCCCCGTGGGCAGTGTGTTTCCCCGTGGGAGGCTGCCCCAGTAGCCAAATGTATTTCCCCGTGGGAGGCTGCCCCTGCGGCCGAATGCCTGCAGTGGCTCCGGCACACATTCGCGAGCAGGGGCTTGCTCCCACAAAACTTTTAGGGGCTTGCTCTCACAACACTTTGTAGGGGCTTGCTCTCACAACACTTTGTCATACCCGGCTAGACCGGGTATCCATTCCCGCCGAAGGCATGGACCCCCGATCAGGTCGGGGGTGACAGGTTAAGGACGGGGAAATCCGCTGCCTGTGAAAGATTCCCGTGGGAGGCTGCCCCTGCGGCCGAATGTGTTTCCCCGTGAGAGGCTGCCCCTGCGGCCGAATGTGTTTCCTGCTCAATCCAGCTTGATGTTCGCGGTCTTGATGGCTTGGGTCCAGTCGGCGATGTCGCGGTCTAGGAGTTTGGTCATTTCGGTGGGGGCGACAAATCGCACTTCGATGCCTGCTTGGTCAGCGCGTTGTTTGCTTTCTGGCGTGTCCAGGGCGCGTTTCACGTTGTCGGCCAGTTTGTCTATGGCTGCTGCAGGCGTGCCTGCGGGGGCGTAAAAGGCCACCCAAGATTCGAGGTCAAAGTTGGGGTAACCGGCCTCGGCCATGGTGGGCACTTGGGGCATGCCTGCGTGGCGCTTTTTGCCGGTCACGGCCAGTGCTTTGAGCTTGCCTGCCTGAATGTGTTGCATCACCGATGGCGGTGTGGTCATGAAGACTTGCACTTGCCCGGCCAGCACATCGGCAATGGCTTGGCCCGAACCTTTGTACGGCACATGCACCAGGTCGATGCTGGTTTGTTGCTTAAAAATTTCGGTGCCAATGTGCGACACCGAGCCATTGCCTTGCGATGCGTAGTTCAGCTTGCCCGCATTTTGTTTGGCGTAGGCAATGAACTCTCTCATGTTGTTTACGGGGATAGATGGGTGAACCGCCACCACGTTGGTGGCCACGGTGATGAGGCCGACAGGCGTCAGGTCTTTCAGCTCCCAAGGCAGCTTGTTCATCAAGATCGGGTTGGCAACGTGATAGCCCGAGTACGACACCAGCAAGGTGTGGCCGTCTTTGGGGCTGCGTGCCACTTGTTGATAGGCCAGGTTGCCGCTGGCGCCGCCTTTGTTTTCAATCACGATGGACTGTCCAATCAGCCTGCCCAGCGGTTCCGAGATCAACCGGGCCGAAGTGTCCACCAACCCACCCGGCGGCACGGGCACGACCAGTGTGATCGGCTTGCTGGGAAAGGCTTGGGCCATTAGGGCCATGGGGGCGCACAGGCTGGCCAGCGCGATCAGGCGGGTGAGTTGTCGGCGAGTGTTCATGTTTGTCTCCGGGGGGTTGAGTTGAAAGGTTTAAATTGAATTGAAAGGGATAAATAGAGGCGTGAACCTGCTGCGCTCAGCGCATGCCAATGCGCACCGTGCCAAAAATGGCTTGGGCTTCGCGCGGCAGGCAACGCCAATAGGGGCTGCTGGCCGTGACTTCGCCTTGGAGCTCGGCGGCTGCTTTCCATGCCCAGCGCGGGTTGTACAAAAAGCTGCGGGCTAATGCCACCAAGTCGGCATCGCCCCTTTGCAGCACGCCCTCGGCTTGTGCGGCATCGGTGATCAGGCCCACGGCAAAAGTGGTCAGGCCCGAGCGTTCTTTCACGGCTTTGGCCAAGGGCACTTGGTATTCGGGGCCGACCGGTATTTTTTGCAGGGGCGACACACCACCCGAAGAAATATGCACAAACTGCGCGCCTGCTTTTTTGAGCTGCACCGACAACTCAACAGTCTCATCAATCGTCCAGCCACCGTCTACCCAGTCGGTGCCTGAAATGCGCATGCCCAGCGTGCCGCCAAAAGCTTCGCGCACGGCTTGGAACACTTCCAGTGGGAAACGGATGCGGTTTTCAAATGAGCCGCCGTATTGATCGGTTCGTTGGTTGGACAGGGGCGACAAAAACTGGTGCAGCAAATAGCCATGTGCGGCGTGCAGTTCGACGGCCTCAATGCCCAGCGCGTGGCTGCGGCGGGCTGAGTTGACAAAGTCGGCCTTAATTTGTGCGATGTCTGCCAGCGACAACTCGGTGGGCGCTGCCTCTTGGGGCAAGTGGGGCAGGGCGCTGGGGGCCACGGGTTGCCAGCCACCGTCTTCAGGTGCGATCAACATGCCGCCGTGCCAAGGGGCTGCACTGGATGCTTTGCGCCCCGCATGGCCGAGTTGAATGCACACGGGCACAGCGGGGGCCAAGCGGCGGGCGCGGTGCAAATTGTCGGCCAGAGCGGCTTCGGTGGCGTCGTCCCAGAGTCCCAAACATCCCGGGCTGATGCGCCCAACGGCAGAAACGGCCGTGGCTTCGATGGTGAACATGCCCGCGCCACTGTTCAGTAATTGGGACCAATGGGCCAGATGCCAGTCGGTGGCCTGGCCGTTGTCAGCCGAGTATTGGCACATGGGGGCCACCACGATGCGGTTGGGCAAAGTCAGCGGACCCGAGGGGGCGTCGAAAGTGAAAGGCGTGAATAAAAGGCTCATGGGGCTTGTTGTTGTAGGTGGTCTAGTCGTGGGTGTTGCGGTGCAGTTTGGCAAGCGATAACGGCCAAAACACCGAATCTTATGGAAAACCCCGGAAAAGCTTATCCGCTGGGTGACATCACCCCTGTCACCCCGGACTTGATCCGGGGTCCATGTATTGGTTTTTTTCAAGGATGATGGAAAAACGGGGATGGATCCCGGGTCAAGCCCGGGATGACAGAAGGTGGGGCAGGGGATGGATCCCGGGTCAAGCTCGGGATGACAGAGGGTGGGTCAAGCCTGGGGTGACAGAAGGTGGGGCAGGGGATGGATCCCGGGTCAAGCCTGGGGTGACAGAAGGCGGGGCGGGGTCGGGTTGGCTTCCCAAAGTGCCCATTCTTTGGGCAAGGGCGACTCCAGTTGCAGGGCTTGTCCGCTGACCGGGTGGCGCATGTCCAGGCGCAGTGCATGCAGCCACAACCGCTGCTGCCCAACGAAGTCGGCAATGGCGCGGTTGAGTGGGCCTTTGCCGTGTGTTGCGTCGCCCAAAATCGGGTGGGCAATGTGTTTCATGTGCCGCCGCAACTGGTGACGCCGCCCGGTCAGGGGCTGCAAAGCCACTTCGGCGCAGCGGGTGCTGGCAAAACCTTGGTACGCCAGCGGCAACTCAAAGCGCCGCAAAGTGCTGAACAGGCTTTGGGCAGGCTGGATTTCCGTGCGTTCGGTGCGGGCATCGTCGGGCATGCGTTTCAGGGCATGGTCAATCCGGCCAGAATCGGCGGGCCAGCCACGCACCACCGCGCGATAGGTCTTTTGCAGGTTTTCACCGCTCTCGAAGGCTTGCCCCAGCAATCGCGCCGTATCGGCAGACAAGGCAAACAGCAGCACGCCGCTGGTGCCTTTGTCCAGTCGGTGCGCGGGCCACACCGGGCGGCCCAGTTGGTCGCGCAGCATTTGCAGGGCAAACCGGGTTTCACCCGCATCCAGACCAGTGCGATGCACCAGCAGGCCCGGCGGCTTGGTCACGGCTGCAAGATAATCGTCAAGGTAAAGGATATCGAGCATGTTGTACTTATTGTCACCCGCAAAATCACTGGATTACGAAACACCGCCTGGCGCAGTGCCGCACACGCTGCCGCAGTTTGTGCCGCAATCGCAGGCCCTGATCGAGGTGTTGCGCCAAAAATCGCCCCAGCAAATTGCCGAGCTGATGGATTTATCAGACCCTTTGTCGGCCCTGAACGTGGCACGTTATCAAGCCTGGAGCCCGAAGTTCACGGCTAAAAACGCCAAACAAGCCGTTCTGGCCTTCAATGGCGATGTCTACGAAGGGCTGGACGCCAAGACTTTGACGCCCAAAGACCTGGACTGGGCGCAAAAGCATGTGGCCATCTTGAGCGGTTTGTATGGCGTGTTGCGCCCACTCGACTGGATGCAGCCCTACCGCCTGGAAATGGGCACCAGCTTGCAAACCGACAAAGGCAGTAACCTCTACAAGTTTTGGGGTTCGCAAATTGCCGACTACCTGAACCAAGCCCTGCAATCCGACAAAAGCCCGGTCATCGTCAATTTGGCCTCGCAAGAGTATTTCAAGTCGGTGGACCGCAAAGCCCTCAAGGCCCGCGTGATCGAGTGCGTGTTTGAGGACTTCAAGGGCGGCAAATACAAAATCATCAGCTTCAACGCCAAGCGGGCAAGGGGTTTGATGGCGCGCTATGCCGTACAAAACAAAATCAGCCACCCCGAGGGCTTGCAGGGCTTCGATCTGGAGGGCTACGCCTTTGATGGCGCTGTGTCAGAGCCCGACCGCTTGGTGTTTAGACGCAAGGTGCAAGCATGAGCGCTAATTCTTCAGATCACACCCCCGAGCAATCTCAGCTGGGCAAAACCAGTGCCTACGTAGACCAATACGATGCGGGTCTGTTGTTCCCCATTCCCCGCGCCACCAAGCGTGCCGAGATTGGCGTTGTCGGGCAGCCCGTGTTTTTTGGGGCCGACTTGTGGACCGCCTTCGAGTTGTCTTGGCTCAACCTGAAGGGCAAGCCGCAAGTGGCCTTGGCCCACATCACGGTGCCGGCCGAAAGCACGCACATTGTGGAAAGCAAGTCGTTCAAGCTTTACCTGAACAGCTTTAACAACACCCGCCTGGACAGTGCCGATGCGGTGCGCGACCTGATTCGCCGCGACATCAGTGCCGCCATTTGGCATGGCGGGGCCATGCAGGCCAGCGTGGGCGTGAAATTGTTGCTGCAAGAAAAGTTTGACGCCGAACCCGTGCATGAGTTGGACGGGCTGAACCTGGACCGCATGGACATTGAGTGCAGCCTGTACCAACCTGCGCCGCACCTGCTGACCGCCAACGCCGAAGAGCAACCCGTGACCGAAACCCTGGTGAGCCACTTGCTCAAAAGCAACTGCCTGGTGACTGGGCAGCCCGATTGGGGCAGTGTGCAGATCAGTTACAGCGGCCCCCAGATCGACCAAGCGGGTTTGCTTCAATACATTGTGAGTTTTAGGAACCACAATGAATTTCATGAGCAATGCGTGGAGCGCATCTTCATGGACATCTGGACGCGCTGCAAACCCACCAAGCTGACGGTGTATGCCCGCTACACACGCCGTGGCGGGCTGGACATCAACCCCTGGCGCACCAGCCACCCGGGCACGTTACCGCCGAATGTGCGGACGGCGCGGCAATAAAGTTGCCGCCGTGGCTTGCCTAGCTGGGTCATTGGCATGGCTCCCGAGCTTTTGACTTTGTTCAACCCAACCCAGCCCAAGGTCGGGCCTCACCCCCTAGACGGCCTGGTGCGGGCCGCCATTGCGCATTTGTGGTTCGAAACGCTGCACCCGTTTGACGATGGCAACGGGCGCATAGGCCGGGCCATTTTGCAACTGGCACTGGGCCAAGACATGGGCCAGCCTGGCCGAATCGTGACGCTGTCGCGGCAAATCGAGTCCTGCAAAGAGCAGTATTACAGCGAACTGGAGCGTGCACAGCGTTCCACAACGATGGACGTGACGGCATGGGTCGAATGGATGCTGGCGCAATTTTCACTGGCCAGTGAATTCGCCAACCGCAGCATTGATTCCGCCGTTCAACGCATTCGGTTTCAGGCAAAAATGGCCTTGTTCTCACTCAATGAACGTCAGCAAAAAACAATGCAAAAACTCTTGGATGCTGGCCCCAAGGGTTACGAAGGCGGTATGACGACCCGCAAGCACGAGCGCATTGCGCAAACCTCCACACCCACGGCAGCCCGAGACCTCATCGATCTTGAACGGCTTGGGCTGCTCACCCGATATGGTGACGGGCGCTCGACGCGGTATTACCCCGCGATTCAAGGCTGGGCCGAGGACGATGCCAAGTTGACCAAAGCCAACGGCCAAGCTGACGGAGCTACTGATTGAGCGCCCAAGACCTAATCCCCACCGCCTCTTGCGCTGTTCAAAATGAGTTGCGCCATGTGCGTGCGCTCATGCAACTTGAGCAAAAAGAAGACCAGGCGCAATTCAAACTCAAAAATGCCAGCGCCAGCATCAAAGAGCGCCGTCGGCGTGGCCTGACCTGGTACCCCGTCACCATTACCCAAGAAGACATCGGTTTTGGTGGCAAGGTGGTGCTGGAGCTAGAGCGCCCGGCCATTCGGCAAGACCTGCATTTGTTTCAGGTGGGCAAAAACGCTTGTGTGTTCAGCAACGCGCCCGGCTACTCAGGCCCAGACCGGCCCGTGCTGAGTGGCGTGGTGACCAGCGTGCGGCGCAACAAACTGCTGTTGGCCACCACCAAAGAAGCGCTGCCCGACTGGGTGCTGAACAGCAGCAACCTAAACGGAAGCACGCTGGGCATTGACCTGACTTTTGACGAAGTGAGCTACCGCGAAATGCACCAAGCCATGGCGGATGTCATGGGCGCACACGGCAACCGCTTGGCCGAACTGCGCGATGTGCTGCTGGGCGCGCGGCAGGCCAGTTTTAGGGAGCACAAGGCCGACGATCTGTTTTACCCCAGTGCCCTCAACGACTCGCAACTGGCGGCTATGCGCCATGTGATTGCGGCCCAAGACGTGGCCATCATCCACGGCCCACCCGGCACGGGCAAAACCACCACACTGGTGCAGACCATTTTGGAAACCGTCCGGAGAGAGCGGCGCGTGTTGGTGTGCGCGCCCTCCAATACCGCCGTGGACCTGCTGACCGAAAAGCTGGCCGAGCGCGGTGTGAACGTGATCCGCATGGGCAACCCCAGCCGTGTGTCGGACCTGCTGCTCAAGCACACGCTCGACGCCGGTGTGATGGCCCACCCCAGCTACGCCAAGATGCACGCGATGCGCCAAACCGCTGAGCAGCACCGAGACACGGCCAGTGAACTGGCCAAAGAAGGCGTCCGCCATTTTGGTTTTGAGGGGCGACAGCACCGCCAAAAGCTGCGCGAAGAAGCGCGCACGCTGCGCCAAGCCGCCGACGACTTGGAGCGCTTCATGACCGAAGACGTGCTCGAATCGGTGCAAGTCATCACCTGCACGCTGGTGGGCGCCAGCCACCGCCACATGCGCCACCTGAGCTTTGAGACCGTCTTCATTGACGAAGCTGCCCAGGCCCTGGAGCCGGGTTGCTGGATTCCCATTG
>Ga0315903_10000140_pt1 | contig 103085 bp, 175 predicted proteins | sample LakEriMetagenome_7_FD_203524 | JGI IMG/M metagenome (GOLD analysis project Ga0315903, IMG submission 203524) | Freshwater fungal communities from buoy surface, Lake Erie, Ohio, United States - Buoy 2 MA119 | ecosystem: Environmental > Aquatic > Freshwater > Lake | place: USA: Lake Erie, Ohio... | reverse complement strand
AATAACCCTCACTTAAAAGTGGGGGTTTATTATTTATATCTATGAAAGATTTACTAACTATTGTAATCCCTTGTAAAAACGAAAAAGATAACATTTATGAATGTATTTCATTTATTGCAAAGCAAGTTGGAAGTGCAGGACTTAAAGTTATTATTGCAGATACTTCCGATGAGGGAGATAGTTTAGATTTTATTGAATATACGAAAAGAGACTACCGATATTCATTAGATATTGAACTAATTGAAGGTGGATTTCCTGCAAAAGCCCGTTTAGAGGCTAGTAAATTAGTAACCACTCCTTACATACTATTTTTGGATGCTGATATAATGTTAAGAGATAAATCTGTTTTGAAAAAATGTTTAGAGTATAATACGGATTTAGTTACTGTTCCATTTCAAACTGAAACGGGATTTAATTGGATATTTAGGTTATTCGATATTCAACAAAGATTGAGTAATTGGTTGGGCACTCCATTTGCAGTTGGTGGATTTCAATTGTGGAAAACCGAAGCATATTGGAAGACCGGTGGATATGATGAAACACATTTATTCGCAGAAGATTATTGGGTTTCACAAAAAGTAGATGTAATGAAAATACACAAAACAAAAGGTGTATGGACATCTGCAAGAAGATTTAGGAATAAAGGATTTTTTTATATGTTTTGGTTGAGTATTAAATGTTACTTTAATAGAAACAATTCTGAATTTTTTAAACAACATCACAATTATTGGAATTAAAAATGGGCACTATATTTCCTTGGATTTTCTCAATTGCTATCGTTGTATCTTTGTGTATAATTGGATTGATTGTAGATAATATAACTAAAAAAAGATAATATGAATTATCAGGCTATTATAGTATCAGATTTACATTTAGGAACTAAAGATTCTAAAGCAGAAGAATTTATAGAATTTTTGGAAACACATCCAACTGATTTACTAATTCTTAATGGAGATATAGTCGATGGGTGGGCTTTGAATAGAGGAACTAAATGGAAAAAACAACATACTAAAGTTATATCTAAATTATTACAATTATCAAATACAACCAGAATTATCTGGATAAGGGGGAATCATGACGAATTTATACAAGAATTTATCGGAACACATTTGGGTTCGATTGAAATTAGAGAAGATTATAAGTTGGACATCAATAATACTATGGAGAGTTACTATATTTTCCACGGAGATGTTATTGATGTTTTTATAACCAAATACAAATGGTTATCAAAGATAGGTGCGGTAGGATATGATTTTGCACTTTGGTTAAATAGAGTATATAATTCATATCGTAAATGGAGAAAGTTACCCTATATATCCATATCCCAAAAAATTAAAGAAAGTGTTAAGGTGGCAACAAATTATGTAAACGATTTTGAAGTTACCGCATTGAGCATGGCCACTAAAAAAGGGTGTAATGGAGTTATTTGTGGGCATATCCATCAACCAGCTGATAGAATGATTGCTGGAAAACGATATTTTAATAGTGGGGATTGGATTGAAAATATGAGTGCTATTTGTATAAATAATGCCGGAAAGGTATATTTATATCAAAGATAACACTATGAAAAATTTAATTATATTATTGTGTTTAGTTCCAAGTTTAACTTTTTCACAAGTTAGTAATTGGAGAAGTAATCCACCACAACCACAAAGAAGTACACCATCAGTACAACAATCAATTCCACAAAGAAACGATGTTAGTAGTTGGAGAAACGAATCACCTAGAGAGTATAATAGACCGAACAGAACAAGACCTGGTTCTAATATTATTATTAGAGACCCATATTGGGGTATGAACAATTGGGGTTGGGGTTGGAATAGATGGGATATGTGGGGTGCACCTGCATTTGGTTGGAACTTTTGGCAACCATCTTGGTATTGGAACGATTGGGGATACCGTCAACCACAAAGAATTTATGTTTATGATGATGGTAAAAGAGATACCATTAGAGGTAAAAAACCTGTAATTAGTTTTGGTATTCAGAAAACAACTGATAAACAAATTGGAGGATTTTTTACAATAGGAAATAAGGGATACTTTATAATGGAATACAATTCAAGTGTTGAAAGAGATAATTCAACATTCTTCCCATATGGTAATATAACACAAATTGATTTTCCATTGGTAAATGATTTAGTTCAACGAAATAGTTTTTACATCGGTGCAGGTAAAAGAATAAAGAGAACGGGTATTCACTTTATGGTTGGAACTGTTTCTGAAGATGTGAAATGGAGAGGTAGAGATGATTTGGGATACATTACTTTTCCAAAATATTTAGATAGATTTACTACATTCAAAATAGGTGGGTTACATGATTATAAAAATTTCACAATAAAGGGTGATTATGACCCTATAATTAATACCGGAACTTTTGGTTTTGGTGTGAATTTCTAAATGAAAAAATGGATACTACCTTTACTGATAATTGTTATATGTCTATTCGCTGAAAATGCGATTGGGCAGACTTATACACAAACTTATATCGATAAATGTACCGGCGAGGTTAAGGTTGCAACTACAACTTTTATTAATGGTAATGCAGTAGTTTCTTTTTATAATGAAGTAAGAAGTTTTTCACCATTTGAAGTTCAGAGTGGAGCTACACAAGTTTGGATTAAAGCCATACAATTAAAATACCAACAAATGGGATGCCCAACTGCTGTTGTAGTTCAACAAACAGTTCAGCAAGCCGTTTCACAAGCAGCATCACAGGCTGCAAGTGCCGCAGCTTCACAGGCGGCAAGTTCAGCGGCCTCATCAGCGGCGAGTAGTGCTGCTAGTGGTGCAGCAAGTTCTGCGGCATCATCATCAGCGAGTTCTGCTGCAAGTTCTTCGGCTTCAACCGCCGCGAGTTCATCTGCATCAACTCCACCACCCACATCATCTTCAACATCATCTACACCGCCTGCAAGTTCATCTTCGAGCAGTAATAGTTCATCATCTTCATCATCGAGTAGTAGTTCATCTTCATCATCAGAAACCAAAACTGAAACGAAGGCAGAAACTAAATCAGAAACAAAGAGTGAATCTAAAACCGAAGAGAAGAAAACTGAAACTAAAAGTGAGGAAAAGAAAGAGGAGAGCAAATCTGAAAGCAAAGAAGAAAAAAAGGAAGAATCTAAATCCGAAGAAAAGAAAGAAGAGAAAAAGGAAACAAAAAAGCAACAAAATCTAAACCCACTATTAGTAGCTTCTGATTTAACGGTGGCAGATGATCAGGAAGGTAAATTTACAACCATTGCATCAGTAGGTGTTTCTAAATCATCTCTAATGGGTGATAAATCTTATAGTGCTAACCTAATGGTGTGGAGCACTCTTAATCAATTTGCACTTACTACCGGAACTACAAAGATGGATTTTAAAGATGGTAAGTTAAATTCAATCAGTTCGTATTCTTCTACCGGTGCGTATCTTAAAGGTAATTGGATGGGTTTATTGGGATACACTTGGATTAAACCACACCCTAAATGGGGAACATATGGATATAATGTTGGTGCGATAGTATTGTTGTTAAAAAATGCTGAAAACAAATTCACAACATCTCTATCAACATCAGCAGTTGTATTTTGGACAAAACCTTATTCATTCAGCAAAAAACTTACACTATCTCCACAAGTATTTATTATGAATTCCCCTATAAATTATGATACTTATAATGGAACTACTTTAGTAAATAGACATTTTGGTGGATTAGTTGGAACATCTTTTGATTATAGAATAAGTAAAAGATTTGGATTTAGTGCAAACTACAAATTAAATGTGAATACTATGGGGGGTATTAAGGCTACCCATATGTTTATGATAGGAAGCCGAATGATACTTTAGATTTCCTTATCTAATTGTAAAGGTTGTGTGTGTTGCCTTTGTTTCTTTACACCAGATTCGGTTTGATTTTTAGAAATAAAGATACCAAATGAGCTACAAATTGCTAGAATACCAAAAATTAAGTTTATCATATATTATATTATTTTAATATATATATTTGTAAAAAAATTGAAAATATAACAAAAATTGTATTTTCCTAAGAAGTTGATAAAAGTTCATAAAATTATACAATTACATATTTATACACAAAAATAGAATTATGAAAAAGTACTTGAACATTAAAAATATCGCTATTGCGGTTTTAGTAATTATCATCTTATTACAATTTATCAACCCAAATGGAATTATACCGGGTAGAACAATTAAAATAGATGGAAAGAAATACGAAGTTGTGAAACATGAAATTGATACTGTGGAAGTTGAGAAAGTAAAAGTTGTAACTAAACAAGGTAAAGACATTGTGCATGAAGTTGTGGATGTTGATACATTAGTTTTAAAAGAACTACAATCAGTTGATAGTTTGGCAATCCTTAAAGACTATTTAGCAAAAGTAACTTACAAAGATGTATTAGTATTGCCTGATTCATTAGGAACTGTGGCGGTAACTGATATAATCCATAAAAACCGAATCGAAAGTAGAACCTTTGATGCGAAAGTAAAGGAAAGAACAATAAAAGAAACTACAATTGTTAAGGAATTACCAAAGAACCAATTATATTTTGGATTTGATGGCGGATTTAACAAAGCAGATGTTGTATCACATATTGGAACAGGATTGGTTCTTAAAACTAAAAAAGATAAATTGTATCAGTTAGGAGTAGGTGTGGCAAATAGAACAATCGATGGAACAAATGGTTCTTTATCACCATATATTGGAGCCGGAGTTTATTGGAAGATTAAATTAAAAAAATAACAAAGAACAAAATAATTTAAATGGCTATTAACAAATAGCCATTTTTTTTTATTTTTATAATATATAGATATAAAATTGAATTATTATGTTAGATAAACTAAACAAAATTTTAATAGCATTAGAAGATGCCGTAGATTCCGAAGATTGGTCTTTGGTTCAACATGCAATTGGTAAGTTGGAAGAATTGTATGAAAAATTAGAAATGGAAGATCAATTTGGTGATTACGAAGATTAAACAAATGAAAAACATCTTAATCCACTGTGAAAAGAAGTTCGTTGATGCCCTTCTAAATAATTCTCCATTTTTAGAAAAAGATTATTACTCTTATTCAACTGATGAAATAACAAATTTATTAGAAGGGTATAACATTAAAATCGCAAGTGGGAAAAAGATAGAGAACGAAAGTGAGTATAGTGTTATAATAATTGATGAGTTATCCGATTATAATATACACAATACAACATCGGTTTATTATTTTATACCTCCCATAGATTTTAACATTTCCGACCCATTCATAATGAGTAGGTGGCCAGAATCAACATTAGATTCAAAAAGTGAAAATAAAGTTAAATGGGCAGAATCATTATATCCTAATCTAAAGTTTTTGGGTTCTAATTTATATCAAAGCGAAAATCAGATATTTGATTTATCATTGGTTTTAAATTTGAATAATCATAGCGGTAATTGGGGTAAGTATCATTTTGCAGCAGATAGATTATTTAAAGCAATTAATCAAAAAGCGTATAGATTGGATTATACCTTTAGAGAAGTTAAAAAAGAAAATAGAGTAAAATTTTTATTTGATTTAATAAATACATTAGATGAAAAGGAGATAGAGGAAATAAAAGTTTCTATGCATGGTGGATTTTTAAATAACGAAACTTATTATAAAGATGTTGAAGAGTTTTTTAAATCACAACAAAATTACTCTCTTTTTTTAGAATTGATAAAGTTAGATAGAAGATTTTTTAGTTTTGATGAATTATTAAATCCAAAAGCTGGATACGAAGCATGGCCGGTAAACAAATTAATTTATAACACCCTTTCATCCGACATAGCAATCTATTTTGAAACTGCTAGGGAAAAGCCTGGCATTCTTAATACTATGAATCATTTGATTACCGAAAAAACTATCGATTTATTAAATGTTAGAAAACCATTCATTCATATGACAAAAAATGTTGATGAATTTTTAGAACGATTTGGATTTTATAATTACAATAAGGAAATTTTTGATAGTATTGAGGTGGATAAGCCTAAATTGATTAAAAAGATACTCAATATGGAAATTCAGTATTTTGAGGTTTTAATCGAAAAATTGAAGAATCTGGCCGATAAAAATAAGGATATATTGGATTCATATTACAAAAAAAATACATTTTTATACAATTTAGTTCATAACTAATTGATTTTCAATATAAAAGTTTTTTAGAAAAAGCTTGTTTTTTTCGATTATTTTTCATAATTTAGACGTATAAAGTTTGAGAGTTATGAAAAAATACAACAACTACCACTCCTCCTTCTGGTTAGAGGAACATGATTTTGATGAGGATATCGTTTTCTCATCCCTTTCCGAACAAAGTGTAGATACTATTAAAAAATATCGTTTATCTTCTGCTCGTAAGGCCATCTCCAATTTCGTTTCAATTGCTACTGGAAAAAACATTCCGGTCACATTTGCTACTAACAACTCCTATACCGATGGTAAATCGGTTGTTATTAGTGGTGACATTGATAAGGCAGAGAAATTTGACATTGGTGTTGGTTTGGCATTGCATGAGGGTTCTCACATTCTTCTTTCGGATTTTGAATTACTTCGAAATTTGGATTCTAAAATTCCAACTTCGTTGTTTGAATTGGCGGCTACTAAAAATTTAGGTAGATACCAAGTGATTGATATGGTGAAGAATTTAGGTAACATTGTAGAAGATAGAAGAATTGACAACTATATCTACAAAAATGCACCTGGATATAGAGAGTATTACCTTAAACTTTACGAACATTACTTTGGTGATAAGGCCATCGAAAAGGGTTTGGAAAGTGATGATTTCAAAAAAGAGAATTGTGAATCATATATGTTTAGGTTGATTAACCTAATGAATAAAAAATCAGATTTGACTTCTCTTAAAGGTTTAAAAGAGATTTGGAAACTATTGGATTTGAAAAACATAGATAGATTAAAAAACTCTATCGATACACATAATGTGGCCTTAGAAATCGCTAGCGTAATCTTTACAAACATCGATGTGGTTGAGAATCAAAATAATAATCAATCTGCCGGACAGGGTGAGCCTGATGAGCAGGGTGAGGGTAATCAACAAGATGGTGATGCTGGGGATATGAAAGGTGATGAAAATGAAACACCCTCTTCAAATGGGCCTTCAATGAGTTCTGACGCTGATGGTGGTAATAGTATGAGTGAATCTTCCGAAGGTGAATCTTCCGAAGGTGAATCCGATTCTAATGAAGGAAAATCATCTAATTCACTTTCAGATAGTGCTTTGAAGAAACTTAATAGAATCATCAAACAACAAAAAGAGTTTTTAGATGGTGATGTTAAGAAAAAGAAAATCACTAAAACATTAGAGAATGAGATTACTTCGGTTGAATCGCAGGGTGCTGAGATTGTGCATGTTGGTGAGGGACTTCATAACTCCAAAGGTTGTGATGTAATCGTTCTTAAAAACCTTACCAAAAAAATGCTTGAAGATGATTCTTTCGGTATGGCATACGCATATCAAGATTGGAAGACAGGTAAAAAGAGTTTAAATCAAGTAATCAAATCTGATGATTTTTCAAAGGCAGAGATGATGGGAACCGTAATGGGTAAAAAATTGCAGGTTCGTAACGAATCCCGTAACACCATCTTTAATCGCCAGAAAAATGGTAAGATTGATGGTAGAATGATTGCTACTTTGGGATTCGATAATGAAAATGTTTTCTCACAAACATTTGTTGATAAGTTTAAGAAAGCTAACATTCACCTTTCTATCGATGCTAGTGGCTCAATGGGAGGTAGAAAATGGAGAGAAACGATGATTAACGCAATTGCACTCGCAAAGGCTACCTCAATGATTTCGAATTTAGAATTACAAATTACATTTAGGTATTCAGATAATGATTTGCCGGTAATTGTATTCGCTTACGATAGTAGAAAAGATTCATTTCAGAAAATCAAAAGTATCTTCCCTTATCTTAAAGAGTGTGGGACTACGCCAGAGGGATTGACATTCGAAGCAATCCAAAAGATGTTAGTTCCGGCATCAAACGATGTGGATTCATTCTTTGTAAATATATCAGATGGTGAACCTACCTTTGGTAATAGAAACATTCAGTATGGTGGAATGGCAGCCTGTGAGCACACTAAGAAGCAGGTTAATAAGATTAAAGCAAATGGTATTGGAGTTCTTTCTTACTTCGTTTCAGATAACGATTACTACTCCGAAGGTTCTAAAACTAAGTTTAAAACGATGTATGGGGCTGATGCGAGGTTTATTAACATCAACTCAATCGGTGAAGTAACCACCACGCTAAATAAAATGTTCCTTTCTAAATAATTGATTATCAACGGCTATAAACCGTTGATTCTCAATAAGAAAATTTTCAAAATAATTGATAAATTGCTTGGAAAATTCAGAATTATTTCGTAGTTTTACTATGTAATCAGTTTGAGAGTTAAAAACAAAAATAGAGTTATGAAAAAATCACAAAAAGTTTATGAGGCAGGTTTCACTAATGAAATCTACAAAATCGAAAAAGTTGGAAATCGATACCTTTTGGTAAATACCGAAGGTGAATACTCCAATACATTTGTTGGCTCGGTAATGAGACGTGAAGCAGGTGAAAATGGTAAAGCAATTAGAGGCTATGTAAATTCAAAGGGTAGTAATTCTTTTAGAATGGTTGAGATGGCCGAATACAATATGCTTGTTAAACCATTAAAAGAAAATGGTGAGGTGAACATTGAGGCCACAAGTGAGCACTCTGAATTACTTCGTATTATCCACGAGGATTCAATCAAATTAAAACCTGATAATCTAATTATCAAGGATATAAAATGGAAATACCTTATTCGTTCTGCCGTTAGAGGTAAGAACATTATGATGACAGGGCCGGCGGGTTGTGGTAAAACTATGGCGGCTAAATTCTTAGTTACCCAATTACAACGACCTGATTTTTACTTCAACTTAGGTTCAACGCAAGACCCGCGAGCAACTTTGGTTGGTAATACCCAATTCAATAAAGAGACAGGAACTTACTTCTCTGAATCGGCTTTCGTTAAGGCAATTAAAACTCCTAACGCAATTATCCTTTTGGATGAGTTAAGTAGAGCTCACCCTGATGCTTGGAACATTTTGATGACAGTATTAGACCAAAACCAACGATACCTTCGTTTGGATGAGGCAGAGGGTTCACCGATTGTAAAGGTGGCAGAAGGTGTTACTTTCATCGCTACCGCAAACATCGGTAATGAATACACCGCGACTAGGGTATTGGATAGAGCTATCTTAGACCGTTTTGTTACAATTGAAATGGATGTGTTGAATAGTGAAGAAGAATTCACACTACTTAAAAAGATGTATCCTGAGGTGAGTGATGATGACCTTAAAGCGATTGGTGAGATTGCTCACAACACAAGAGAGGTGAGCCGTTCAGAGGTTGCTAAGTTGAGTAATATGGTTTCAACGAGAGCATCGGTAGAAATGGCAGGATTACTTTACGATGGATTCTCCCTTATGGAGGCCGCAGAGGTTGCTATCTTACCTTTCTTCTCTAATGATGGAGGATTGGAAAGTGAGAGAACTTATGTGAAGCAGTTGGTTCAGAAATACATCAAAACAACTGACCAAAATCTTTTCAATGAAATGAAAGATGAGAAGGTAGAAAATGAAGAAACTATTGTGTGGTAATTTTTCATAACTCGGGAATTGGGGGGAGTAATCCCCTCTTTTCTTATAAACCCAACCTATGATTAAAACTAAAAAGGAATTACAATTTATTCAGTTTGTAAAAGATGAGTGTAAAAAACATAATGTAAAATGTTCGCTCCGACCTTCAAAGTATGTTATAATGGATGGAAATGTAAAATGTAGTGGTTGGTTTGATGAAGAAGTACCGGAATTAGTTGTTGCTACAAATAGACCCGATTGGATTGAAATACTTGCACATGAATATGGGCATCTAACACAATGGGTAGAACAAGTTCCGATATGGAAAAAGGCAGAAGTTTCATTAGGGAAAGTGTGGGAGTGGTTAGATGGTAAAAATTGCAGAAGTATCCAAAAGCATATTGGGGTTGCGAGAGATTTGGAATTGGATAATGAAAAAAGGGCAGTAAAGATAATTAAGAAATTTGGATTGAAGGTTGATTTAGAACATTATGTAAAAAAGGCAAATGCTTATGTTCAGTTTTACAATTGGATGTTGATAACTAGAAGGTGGAGTAAACCTAAAAATTCTCCATATAAGAATAAAAATTTGGTAAACGCAATGAGTAGTAAGTTTAATATGAAATACGACTCACTAACTCCTAAATTGGAAAAAATATTCCAAACCGAAAACATTTAAAATGATACTAATAGATTATAAAATAATAGAAGTAAAACCCAAACTATTCGCGGTAATTGTGCCAGATGATTATCATAGGCCAATGCTATTTTGTAGAGTGCAGGAATACTATGAATCACCTAATCCGCAATTTAAGGGAAAGAGTTTCGATATGTGGGATTATATTGAATGGTATAGTAGAAATCACAGCGATGCCTTTACATACGCATTTGATTGGGGTGGGTTCAATATACCATTAGAAATTGCATACACCTGCTATGATACTCTTACCGAACCATACACACCATATGATAATATAATGGAGGAGATAGTTCAAAAGGTATATGAAATGAATGATTATAGTTGTGATGGGTATATCATTGGGGCAGGAGATTTAGTAGGAGAAACATTTAAGCATGAAGTTTGTCATGGTCTTTATTCAACTAATCCTTTATATAAAGAATTAGCAGATGAAATAACGCAAATGATACCTACAAAATTATATAATCAATTTGTAACCAATTTGGTTGATTATGGTTATACATTAGAAGTTATGGATGATGAAATTCAGGCATACCTAATGACTAATTGGGAAACCACTTCATTCAGTAAAAAAACAAATAAAAAAGAAATAACAAAATTTAGTAAACTTTATAAACAAACTTTAAATTCATTTTTAAATTAATAACAATGCAAACATTAAAAAAATACAAAACCGCAATTTTCAACTTCATTACAATTTTTCTAATTATAGAATTTGTAATTTTTCCTGGTCTTACAACTGCTAATACTTTTTTAAATATTATGGCAGGAATAGGCACTTTACTATTAGTTTTATGGGGTGGTATTTCTCTTTATGAATATGTAAAGAATTCGGAAGGATTAGTTGATTCCGAAGAATTAAAAGAGGCAAAGCAAATGATGGAACAATCCAATGAAGAATTTGCTCAAAAAGATGAATTTCAAATTAAAGCAGGTATTAAGGGAGATTTTTATAAATCAAAAAATATACCACCTGAAATATTAAAAGAAATGGCGGATAGCTGGAGAGAGAAATTAGAAGATGCTGATCCATTGGCTGCAATTCCAATGAGTAGAGTATCAGATGAAACAAAAAAATTGATTGCTCAAATGGCTAAGGATGATATTCAGAGGCAATTGGAAAAAAATGAAGTAAACTTTTCAAAAATTAAAAATATTGCAGTGAATAAAACTAAAACAAAGTAATATGATAGATAGTATAATGGTGTGGGTTATTTCAATTTCTGTATTAGTATTTTTTGGTAAGTTGATATACGATAGAGAACAAAGAAAAAATAAATAATATAATATATGGAATCATTTGAAGAAAGGTATGCTCGCCAAACTAAAGAACGCGAGGAACAACAATTAAAACAACAATTAAAAATCAAAAAAATGGTCAAAACAACAATCATTGGAATCGGAGTATTCCTATTATCAATTATCTTTTTTAAATCTTGTGAAAGAATTGATGCAGGGCATGTGGGTGTCAAAGTAAATCTTTATGGTGATAACAAAGGTGTGGATGATGTAGTAGCAGTTACGGGAATGGTATTTTATAATCCAATCACAACTGCAATTTATGAGTTCCCTACATTTATTCAACACAAAGAATATAGAAAGACAGAGGATGAGGATAATTCATTCATTGTAAACTCAAAGGATGGTTCGGAGTTTAGTGTATCGCCTATTATGAACTATTCAGTACAAAGAGAAAAAGTACCGGCTATATTTAGTAAGTATCGTAGACCATTGGTTGATATTGAGGAAGGATTCTTAAAGACAGCAGTATATGATGCATTCAGATTAGCAACTAACAAATATACGGCAGATGAATTGATTAGTAATAGAGCAGTATTCGAAATCGAAGTTCGTAGATTATTAGATGCACAATTACTAAAAGAAGGATTTGTTATCAATCAGTTCACATCGAATTTGATTTATCCTGAAACATTTAAGAAATCAATTGAAGCTAAGAATAATGCAGTTCAGGCAGCATTAAGAGCAGAGAACGAAGTTAAAACGGCAGAAGCACAGGCTAAGATTAAGGTGGCAACTGCGGAAGGTAACGCTCAGGCTATGTTGACATCAGCAAAAGCAGAAGCTGAATCAAATAGAATGAAGCAACAAACATTGACACCATTGTTGTTACAATTAGAGTACATTAACAAATGGGATGGTAAGTTACCGGTATATGGACAAGTTCCTCAGTTATTCAAAAATCTCCAATAATTTCATAACTCTAACTCTCAAATGGAGGTTTTTAGGGGGGTAGAAATACCCCCTTTTTTATTTGGTAAATTGCCATTTTTTTCGTATATTTAACCTATAATTAAATCACTTATGAAAACATTTAAAGATTTACAATTTGGAACTCATCCTATGGGTATGGGTATCCTAGCGAGAGAAGATTTCGATAATGGTTTTGGGGTTACTGTTGTAATGACACCTTACACCTATGGTGGTGATAAAGGGTTGTATGAATTAGCCGTTTGGAAAGATGGGGAAATTCATTATGATAATTCGGTTGCAAATGGAGATGTTGTTGGTTATTTGAGAGAGGAAGATGTAACCGATGCGATGTTAGTAATACAAAAATTTTAATTATGGGATATAATCCGTATAGATGGTGGACAAAAGGTAGACCTAATAAACCACTAAAAGCAGATGCTCCTTTACTATTGAAGATACGAAATGGTGACTTTGATTATTCTTATATGTTTAGTGAAGCTAAAAGTGTTAGGAAATCGGCAGAGAAGGCGTATTCTGAGGCTTATTCTAACTATGGTGGAACTGATGAAAAGAATAGGGAACAGGCGGCATTAGAAGCCGGTAGAATGAAAAGAGTAAAAGCACTCAAATTGGAAATGGAAGCTGCAAGAGATGAGGAAATGATTTTGTGGAGGCTGAGGGGTGAGTTAAAAAAAGAATTCGAAAAGGATTTGTGGGATAAAGCAATGGAAAGACAGAGAGGAAAGGGAACGTTAGAAGACCTATATGTGTGGTATAAAAAGCAGGTAAAACAAGGAACAACCACATCAGAATTTGATATAAAATACCGAAGACCAAACACTATTGGATTGGAACATCTTATCTAAAAAATTCATACTTATATATGAATTTAAATACATAAGATGAGTTATTTAGTAGCGAACATCCCACCAATTGAGGTTTTAGTAGATAAAAGGTTTCTTTACGATTTTCAAACCGATTCCAAAGGTAAATTATTGGGAGAGGGGGAATATGAGAAAGGGCATTGGGTGACAGTTAAATCCATACCGAATAGGGCCTTACTATTTGAAACCTACATAGATAAGTTCGGTGCGGTATATGATAAGCTACCATTACACGCTTTCCGTTGGAGAGAATTAGAATCAAACGACAGGGTGTTTCCGTTGGATTTCTTACAACTTTGGGATTGTCTATCATATAACATATCAGTAATAGAGAAAAGGGTGCTAAGGGGTTCTAAAACGATTACAACACTCAAAGACCAGACAACTATTGAAGGGGAATACCTATTTACAGTAGATACTGCACATTCAGACCCGAATGAAATAGATGCGGGTTGGAGTGAAACCCCAAATGAACACAAATCATACAACATTTCTAAGCTAACAAACGGTCAATTCTCTGCCCAACCTAATAATCGTACAAGATGGTATCAACCGAGTAGAACCGAATCAATCACCGAAATCCCATACTTTAGGTATTCCACGAAAATTTGGAGATGTGAAGATTTTGGTAAATGGAGACCATCCGAAACAAATTGGGATTACACACTAAATAAATAATCATATATTTATAGAAGATGATACGATTAAAAAGCATATTAAAAGAAGGAAATGCCGATACTGCTATGGTAAATGGCGTTGCTGACATTTTAACTAAAGTGGATGATAAAGAAAATCGTAAAGATATAGCAAATCAAATGATGGATAAATTCGATTTAGAAGATGTTGAATTTGATAAAGATTCATTTCTTAAATTAAGTGGTATAAACGAAGGTGGGTATCCAGAAGACCTTTCATTCGAAGAATTTGCAGCAAAAAGATTAGAAGGAGCAACTAAAATTTCAGGTGATGCGAAAGAAAAGGGTGGAGCCGCTCTACTAACATATCACCACTTTGTAGTTAAACTACCATACTATAAAAAAGCATCGGAAGGTAGCTTTAATTTAGATGAAGCCCAAATCGAATTAAAAAAATATTTGGATGAATTATGTAGCGTTTCCGATGATATGGGGCCGATTCATTTCCAAAGATTAGTTGGTCTAATTGAAGTATTAGGTGAATTAATCATTAAATTTAAATAGTTATATTTTTCAACTAAATAAACCACAGATGGACGAAGGTGATAGTAGAAACAATCAACAAATTAAAAAACAAGCAAAACAGAATAATGCTGTACAAGGATATGGCCTTAATGATGGCTCTATTCTTCAATCCATTTGGATTCGATGCCGTGCAGTATTCCCTTATATTACTGACAGGAAGTTTATGGAAAGCGAACTTCGTTTTGTATTGTATAGCGGGATGTTTTTTTGGTTTTTATATATACTTTTCGAAATTGTTAGATAAAAAGTAAAATCTCTGTATTTATATAAAATAGTGTTTCAACAAAAGTTATAAAAATGGAAAATCTTATTAATCGCAATGGTGAAGAAAGAACCATAGAGCGAATTTCACATGATAGAGTTAGAGTTATGGGAAACTCTGCTTTCATCAGAAAATCCTCCGATAGTGAGGGAATCACAATGTTTGATTTTGAGGGTGGACCTTGTTTAAACGTTGGGGGTAAAATTAAATTTGAAAAATTGGATTGGTATATTCACAACATTATACAAGAAGATACCCAATATAAAGACTTCGCATCAGTCCAATTATTTGTTTCACCAATCTATTAATTTTTAATGAGAGAGATAATTTGTGCAGGGTGTTCCTTCACTAATTTTAATACTCTTAATGAGGATATGGTTTTAAATGGGATGACACCTGATATAGATGGTGTATCTCCATTAGGTTCGTATCCGGAAGCAATTCATCGTAATTATAGAAATAAAGTATATAATGCGGGAATGGCTGGTAATAATATATCTACTTCGGTATTATCTATATTATCGATTGCAGATAGATTACTAAAAGAAGGTAAGAAAATTTCTATTATCTTACAATGCACCGAATTCACAAGAAAATCACATTATTTTCCAACCTCTTTTCAGATTATTAAAAACATTGCAAGTGATAATAGTTCAGTTCGCAATAATAATTATTTATTTGATGGAAGTGAAAACGGATTTTTTCAATTCGGAACATTAAGTGACGTATCGCCAAATTTTTCAACAAATAAAAATTTAGTAGAGATAGCGAAAAGTATCGGAGAAAATTTGTTTAGCATTGAATCAACTTATATAGATTCAATTATACACATATTATTACTACAAAATTATTGTAAGGCTAACAAAATACCATATAAAGTATTTTGCAAAACTGAATCATTTAGTTTGCCATTTGCCCCTCTATTCTATATTGATGATACAACAATAGATTCACAATTTAGATCTATTTTTATTAATAAACAATTTGCCACTAAAAAAAGATTATCGTTTGTAAATTCGGATCCATATATTAAGAATTTATTTGGATTATTGGATTTAGATAATTTTTGGTTTTTAGATGATGAAAATTGTAAATATGGTGGAATAACGGAATGGGTTTATCTGAAAAACATTTATAGAAATGGTGATAGTGAATATACACCATTAGTGGTTGAGGATATAGATGGAACTCCTACCCAAATAAAACCTATGTATCCAATAGAAAGAGTATTTGAGAAATTAGAAAACAATACATTCAATCCAAATGGCCATCCCTCTTATTTTTATTGGGATTATTTTGTAAAATCTGAAATCGTAAAATGGGAAATATTATAAACATATATCCAATAGATTTTGATGAAAATGCAAATGGTAAATTTGTAAAGACAACCGATTTTAAAGATAAAGATTGGGTGTTAGGCAACATTTATTGGTATCCATTTTTAGAAAAGATATACAACTTTACATTTAATTATTCCGAAGATAATACCATATTGTTTCTTACATATAATGGTATGGCCGAATCATTAATTTCTGAAAGGCAATGGTTTTTAGATGTTAAGAGGCAATTAGATAGTGGTAATTATAAAAAGGTTGTAGTTTATCAAAATGAAGTAAATTGGGATACTTTTCATAAAATACTGGAAATAGAAGATTTTTTTTACGAAATTTTTGGAGATGATGAAAGATTTGTATTTGTTAGAAACATTTTCAAATCTAGATTTAACTTCACTAAAATAAATGCTACATATACATTTGGATGTTTTCCATTTCAATTATTCCATAACTATTCGGAAACTTTAGATTTTAATTATGAGATAGAAAAGCAGTTTCATTTATTTTCAGCAAATTGTAATGTAAAAGAAGAAAGACTCCATTTTTATCAATTTTTACAAAAGGGGAATTATTGGGATAAAGTAAATACATCGTTTTTTCTTCCATTATATAATAGGAATAAAAAAAGGTTTGAAATTTCAGATTTTGTAAATGAAAAATTTTTACATGCAAATACCGGAAATACGAACTCTTTTGTTTCTCATTTGGGAGAATTGGATTTAAGTATTGGGTATCATCCCAAAAAATTAAAATATGATGATTTCAATCAAGTAAAAAACTTAGCATTAAATGATAGTGTTGAATCTTTATTTCAAGTAATTTTTGAAACCCGTTATCATTCTCCTTGTGGCATTGTATTAAGTGAAAAGATTTTTAAGGGTTTTTGTTACAAGTCTCCATTTATAGTTTTTGCTCAATATGGTGTAATTAAATTACTCAAAGAATTTGGGTTTAAAACATTTGATTGGTTGGTAGATGAGAGTTATGATAATGAATTGGATGATAAGAAAAGATTTGAAATGGTTTTAGCGGAAACTAAAAAATTATTAGATACACCATTCGATGAACTTAAATCTAAAATAGAAAAAAATTATGATGTATTAGAGCATAATCATAAAATGGTAAATGAATTTGCCTTATCAGAAATAGATAAAATATATAAATTATTCGATGTATAATAAAGAAACATTTTGTGTGATGCCGTTTATGCACTTTTCCGTTTTTCAGGATGGAAAGGTAAAGCCGTGTTGTATGGCAAGTGATTTCTTTGAAGAGAACTTTAATGATTATGTTGATTTTGAACAATTTTATAAAAACGAATCTTATGAAAAATTAAGAGAGGATTTAAAAAGTGGAATAAAGAATAAGATATGTGATGCCTGTTGGAAAACCGAAGAAAGAGGTGGGAGAAGTTTTAGGCAAGAAAAGAATACACATTTTCAAAAACAATATGATAAACTTATAAAAGGTGAATCTGATAAAAACGAATTGGTATTTTTAGATGTAAGATTTTCTAATCAATGTAATTTTAAATGCCGAATGTGTGGAGAGAGGGATTCTACAAGTTGGTATGATGAAAGAGCTGAGTATTGGGAAAAGGAAGTTGTAGATCCTGTGAGAGAAAAACTTAAACAATGGAAATTAGACCACAGAGTATATGAACACATTGCTCCATTTAATAAAAAGAAACTTCACATTCTTAAAAATGATTTTAATAAAGAAGAATTAGAGCATTTGGAATATGTTTATTTAGCAGGAGGAGAACCATTGTACACAAGAAAAGTATGGGATTTCATAGAAATTATACCACATCCTAAAAATGTGACACTACAATTTCAAACAAACTTTTCTATATTAGAATACAAAGATACTTCTATTTTTGAATTCACAAAAGGATTTAAAAATGTAGTTTATTCTATATCATTAGATGGATTGTTTGAGACGGGGGAATTTCAAAGAACTAATTTTAAAACACAAAACTTCTTATCTAATCTAAAAAAATTAAACGAAGAGGTAAAGAATAATCCTAACATTAGCTATGATTTTACCTTTACCGCAACTTTATTAAATGTATTTCAATTTTTTGAAACCTATGATTACCTAATTGATAATGGGTATATAGCAGATTATTCTAACATTAGATTACAAATAGTAAGTTGGCCGAAACATTTAGATGCTAAAAACTTTGGATTAGAAGCTGAAATAGAAGAGTATTTTAGTAGAACTGAAATAAAAGGAGTTGAAAAGAATCCTTATTTATTGGGAGATATAAAAAATTACTTATTACATATTAAACAAGGGATAGAGGGTGATAAAGAAGAACACTTAACAAATCTAAAAAATTACTTAAATTGGTCTTCACTTTACAATAACCTACCGATACCAAAACATTTACATAAATTTTTATAACTATGGAACAAAGAAAGTATTTACCAACATTGGCTGAACTAATTGATAGATTGAGTATAATTCAGTTAAAGGAAGTTTTCATTACCGAACATAAGGAAGAATATGCAAAAGAAATTGCAGACATTGTGCATGATATAAACCTATGTTTGAAAGAAAGTAAAGAGGAATTGACAGGGGAAACGATAAGAGCAATAGTTGTTTTATCACAAATGAATCTACACATATGGACAAACGAAACTAATGTGAGAAATGGTTCGGAAGGGCCAAATAAGTTAGCTCTAACGCATGGCTTAAATGGTATTCGAAACACCGCTAAGAATCGGATACAAGAAGTAGTAGGTGGTAGAAAGGATTATAAGATTGATTGTTTAGCATCAGAATTTAAAGACTGGGAAATCAGTTGGTAAAATATATATCATTATGAGAATTTTAGTTATAGGAGATAGTTGCACCGATATATTCATTTATGGAAACGCAACTCGTTTATGTCCAGAAGCACCTGCACCAGTATTTGAGCCATCAAGAACGGTAACAAACGATGGTATGGCCGGAAACGTTAGGGCAAATTTAGAATCATTAGGAGCAAAGGTTGAGTTAATTACCAACAAAGAGCAAATCACTAAAACTAGGTATGTAGATGTTAAATCAAACCAAATGTTTATTAGAGTGGATACATTGGATAAGGTGAAATCTGCATTTGACATTAATAGAGTAAATTGGGATGTTGATGCTGTGGTGGTATCAGATTACGATAAAGGATTCTTAACCGAAAGTGATATACACTCAATAAGTGGAAGGCATCCTCTTACATTTATTGATACAAAAAAGCCGATAAACCTACAAACCTTTTCAGATTACACTTATATAAAAATGAATGAATTTGAATGGGAGTTGTGTGAAAAGAAAGGAGCTAAGTATGTTGATTGGGCAGATAAACTTATTATAACAATGAGTGAGAGAGGTTGCCTTTATCAAAATGAAGTGTTTCCGGTAAATAGAGATATAGAGGTAAGAGATTTAAGTGGTGCGGGTGATACATTTATGGCATCATTAGTATTCAAATATGTGGAAACAAAGGATTTAAAGGAATCAATTAAATTCGCTAATGAGTGTGCAACGAAAGTTGTTCAAAAAAGAGGTGTCACCACAATATGAAACAAATAGATTTTTTTGGTTGTAGTTTCACCGAAGCACCAATGTGGGAAATGAATCCCAAATTAGGTGAGTTGGATATACTACTATATTCAATGCATACTCAATCTACAAAGCCGGTAAGTAATTTTTTAGAATTTGATTTGGCTTATAATAATCAAAGTGGATACAAAGTAAATAATTTTGGGGGAGGTAGTTTTGGAAATCATGTTATAAAAGAGATTCTTAAAAATAGAATTAAAAACTCCAATACAAAGGAAGGGGTAGCTATTGTTCAATTAAGTGCTTTATTAAGAAATACACAAAGTTATGAAAATATATTTACCTCACCATACTCCTCTTTGACCAAATCCCAAAAGTATGGCATTACTGAATTTAATATAATAGGAGGAAATGTCCGAAATGATTATTTTGTTGAAACTGATAATTTAGAAGATTACTATAATTTACATATAAAAAATATAGAAGAAATTGTAGATTTATTAAAAACAAATTATTCAAATTATTTTATACATTTTGGTTGGGATGTTTCAACAAAAGAATTTGAAAGGTTATGGGGAAAATCTGATATAAAAAATTATGTTCAAACTTATGAATATGAATACCCTATTAATCATCTAGCATATTTTGAAAATCAATCAAAATACAGCATAGTTACGAAAAAATGTAAAGGTAATATGGGGGGGATGTTAGATTATTCCGCAAACCATTTGGAAGAATCTTTAAGATATGTCCATCTGACATTAGACCATCATCCATCATACTTTTCTAATAAAATCTTTTATAAAGGTGTTATAAAACCATTTTTATCAAAACTAATAAATTTAGAAAAGGATTATTTTGAAGAAGATAATTTATTAAAATTTGAAGAATTCTTAAAAGTTTTATTGCCTACAAAAGAAAGCACCGATGGTAAGATTTATGGAGAGATGCAGGTAAAAATAGTAAATTACATTAAAAATTCTATCACAAATAAGTAATATGAAAAATTTGGTATTTTACAAATATGCACCTAATCATAATGAAAATTTAGAATTTGATGATTTTCATTTAGATTCCATCCATCAACCAGAGAGAGAATTTTTTAAAGCAAGAAAAGATTATTTTTATTCTTTTTTATCTGATTACAATATTATAGAAAATGAAAAAGAAATAAATGGGTTAGATAAATTCTATTTAATTATAGGCTTTGATGATTCATTTAGGCAATTATTTTCATTACCAAATAGAAAAGATTTTACTGATTTAGTTTCAAATAATATAACCAAAATAAAAAAGGTAATATTTTGGGAAATGGATACTGATTGGACAAATTATACTTTAATGGAGTATAAAGAAAATTTTGTTAAATTTAATAGTTATTTTTCAGAATTAAAATTACCATATAAATTATTTTCAACTGTTTTTAAATTTAAATATGATAGTGATGTGGGTTATTTTGCAGCTCAGAATGCTATGACAATTGAAAAATTAGATAATGAGTTATTGAAAAATGATTACTTTGATGCTAACTATAATAAAGAAAAAACAAAGTATTTCTATTCTGCGGCTAATAGTATAAACACCGATAGAATGCATTACTATAAATTTGTAGATGATAATAATCTATGGGATAAAAATAATTTGGCATTCTTTTCAACTTATAGAAATAATGAATTAGGGCAAGGATTTAACTACTCACAAATTGTATATGATTACAATAGAGGTAAGGGTGGATTGGTGGAAATCGATGATTCATATATCTTTAAGCCAAAACCATTTGATGATGAAGAGTTTAAAACGATGGAGTATTCGTTATTAACCAATCTAAATAGATATAGTGATTCTCTTTTTGAAATGGTTTTTGAAACTATGTATGAATCATGTGAAGGGCAAATTATACAAACATCGGAAAAAACTTTAAAACCATTTATTCAAAAAAAACCATTTCTTACATTCTCATATACTAATATGTTAAGTGAATTAAAAAAGTTAGGTTTTAAAACTTTTGATTTTATTTTTGATGAGAGCTATGATGAATTGGCAGACCATACAAATCGTCTTTATTACATATTAGACGAATATAAAACTATTTGTGATAGAGATATAAAAGAATTACATAATATAGTGAAGGAGAACTATGATGTTTTAGACCATAATTATAATAATATGATTACGATTTTAAATAAATTCAAATCAGATTTCATAAACGAAATAGAAAATGGGTAAAATACTTTTTTTAGGTGATAGTTTTACTTGGGGACAGGGTTTGTATTTTTACAAATGGAAAGAGGAGGGTAGAGAACTACCAACTAATATAGGAGGTATGTATCCTAGTCATTCCGATTTAATTAGAGAGCAGGATTTAGTATATAAAGATAAATTATCCTTTACAGGTTTAGTATCCGATTACTATAATTTAGAACCAATAAAAAGAAATAAAAATGGCGGTAGTAATACCGATATATTATTAGATACTATCCCTTTAATAGATACTTATAATAATTCTATACAAAAATTAGTATTTCAATTTACAACTATAAGTAGATACCAATTTAGAGATTTAAACATCGTTGATGATGATTCAATAAACCCATCGTTTAATGATATGTTTGAGCAAAGGGCATTTAACTTTTATAAATTTATCGATGGGATACTAAAATACTATTCAGAGCTATATAAATTTCAATACTGTTTTATGGATTGGTTGGGTGATTTTTACAAATTCCAACCACATAAATTTGTTAAGTATTTATATAATGAAAAAAATCATTATTGTTTCAATCCATTATTAAATGAGTATAAAATAGATATCGATATTAATAATCATAAAATTATTGATTTACATTTAAATAAAGATGCACAACATATATTATCAACTTCAATTATCAAACACTTCGGATAACTCAAAAGAAATAGTCTTTATAGGAGATAGTTTCACTTGGGGACAGGGCCTATATTTAGACTATTGGAAAGAAAATAGACCAGAACTATTTGAAAAGTTTTATGCTAATACAATAGAAAATGAAACACACTTACAGTGGATTGATCAGCAAGAATTTATTGGAAAAGAAGAAATGATTATTAAAGATAATTTATCATTTACCAATAAAGTAGGTGAATCGTTGGGTAGAAAAGTATATAAGAAAAAATATAATGGTGGGAGTATAACATCGAATAGACAGCTTTTAGAAAACTTTTATAAATTAGAATCTGAAAAAAGAGATGTTATTTTAATTTTCCAATTTACATCTTTGGGGAGAGAGGATTTTGGTATAATTACTGATGAAGAATTCAGTAGGTATAATTTACTAATACATCGGCCTGATTCTGTTGTAAGAGAAATATTAAAAGATAGAATATACTCAATTTATAAATCCATAGATTCAATTATTGATAATTTAGAAACTGAATTGGGTTGGAGATGCTACTATTTGGATTGGTTAGGAGATTTCTCTGAATTTGATGAAAAAAATAGATTTATTAAAATAAATGATAATACATCCTTTTTTAATTTGGTTTTAAACAATCCAATAAAAATTGAATACAAAGATAAAATTTTCTATGATTATCATTTAAATAGAAAAGGAAATATAATACTCGCGGAATCTATCTTAAAAAAAATAAATTTGGAAAATTCATAATTATTTTGTATATTTGAATAAATGTTTTTTATTATGAAAGAATGGATAAGTAAATACCAAAAGGCGATAGTTGGAACTGGTGCAGTATCAGTTTTATTAATTTGTTATTTTCAACAACAACAAATGGCCAAATTACGAAGTGAATTAAAAGAGCTACGATATCTTAATGGGGGTGATATAGTAAAGGGAAGATATATCGATTCATTGCAGAATGTAACTGATAGTTTAAGTGGTGATAATTTCCATTTAAACACTATAATTTTTAGATATGAATTGACTTTGGAGAATCTTAAAGAGGAGAACCCAAATGCCGCCAAAGAATTTGAAAACTTTTTTAACACACAAACAGAATAGAACAATGAAAAATTTATTAAAAAAGATTGAAAAATGGTATGATTTAAATGTTGTTTATTTCTTATTTAATGGAAATAAAACTTACCGTTATCATGCATACCTAAAAAATAAATACGGAAACGATTTATGAAAAAAGAAAAAATATATCTTTATCTAGATGATGTAAGGATACCAACTGAATTGAGTTGGGAAGTGGTTAGGAATTATGATGAGTTCGTTGCTCATATTCGTCTAAATGGTTTAGAGAATTATGAAGTTATTTCCCTAGATCATGATTTAGGTGAAGGTGCTATGCAGGAATACTATACTAATGTAAAACCAAACTACGAATTGGATTACAAAAGGATTGAAGAAAAGACAGGTATGGATTGTGCACGATTTTTAGTGGCGGAAAGCATTACTAGAGGCATACCATTACCACAAATTTATGTTCATTCTGCTAATCCAATTGGAACTCACAATATATTAGGATATGTAAACAATTATTTGAGAAATCAAAGATTGCCAGAAACTTGTATAAAGGCAAAAATCGAACATACATATACTGAATTCCTTACCGAAGAAGAGAGAGTAAGAAGGTATAAAATAATGAAAGGAGAATAAATGGCTACTAAACCTAAACCAATACCCGGTATATTCCATTTAGGAGATGGAGCACATCTAACCGTAAAAAGTTCGACTGTGGTAGAAATGCGTGACCATTTAAAACTTATGGTTGCGGATAATAAAAGTGTGGATTTAGATGTGGTTATAAGAGCAGATTTTGAAAAGATACCACCAAACTATCACCACCTATTTATGCAGATGATGTCGGTAAGATATGGTGGGATTGTAAATATTTGGGATAACTCACATCCATTTTCTAAACCGGTTGAAAAAAAGAAATGGTGGCAGTTTTGGAAATGATAGTAGTATATATTTAATAGTAAATAAACTTTATGAAACATTTGCTATTAATTTCGTTATTATCCTTCTTTACAACTGTTGGTTATTCACAAGATGTAAGGATTAAAAATAATGTGTTTGAAACACTTTATTCTCAATCATTAGAACAACCATTATGGATTAGGTATCGTTCTATAAATCGACCTACAAATGTGAATAGGGGAACTATGGATTTCTATAAAGAACCTAATGTTAAAACATCGGATGCGGAAGATTATGTGAAGAACATTTATGATAAGGGACATGGAGCACCAGCCGCATCGTTCTCCGATAATATGGAGAACTTAAAGCAAACATTCTCTTATTTGAATTGTATATTACAGGATCAATATCTTAATAGAGGAGAGTGGAGATTGTTAGAGGAGCAAGAAAGAAAGTGGGATGATGTTGAAAATCTGACGGTGTTAATAACATTACACTTTGATAATCCTGTTAGAAGAATCGCAACAAACGCTGCAATTCCAGCTTATTTAGAAAAACACATATATTTTGAAAAATCAGGTAAATGGAGATGTTTTGTGTTTTTGAATGAAAGGCCTAAATATAAGTGGGAACAATTGGAAAAACTTTGCGAAACAAAAGAACATAATAAATAATGGCGTATAGTCAAAAAGTGCTTGGGCACTATGAAAACCCAAAGAATGTAGGAACGTTAGATAAGAGTAAATCAAATGTTGGAACGGGATTGGTTGGAGCACCGGAATGTGGTGATGTAATGAGATTGCAGATTGAAGTAAATGATGGTGTAATAACTGATGCTAAGTTTAAAACTTTTGGATGTGGTTCGGCGATTGCAGCTTCATCATTAGCCACCGAATGGTTAAAAGGTAAATCAATTGATGAGGCACTTACAATTGATAATATGGATTTAGTTGAAGAATTGGCCTTACCACCTGTAAAAATCCATTGCAGTGTTTTGGCGGAGGATGCAATTAAATCTGCGATAAATGATTATAGAGTTAAACAAGGATTAGAACAATTAAATTTTGAATAATGATTACGGTTACAGAAAACGCTTCTAAAAAAGTTAAATCACTTATTGAAGAAAGTGGTAATACGACACCTTATTTAAGAGTTGCTGTAAAAGGTGGTGGATGTAGTGGATTATCATATGACCTTTCGTTTGATGATGATGTTAAACCATCGGATATGCAGTTTGAGGATAAAGATGTAAAAATTTTAGTAGATGGTAAATCGTTTATGTATTTGTTTGGAACTGAATTAGATTTTTCTGATGGATTAAATGGAAAAGGATTTGAATTTAAGAATCCAAATGCAAGTAGAACCTGTGGATGTGGTGAATCATTCTCTTTGTAATGAATAAATACACTCAATTATATATTAATGGAAGTAGTCTAAGCTGTGGAGGGGCATTGGGATACCAATCGGCAGCGTGGAGGTATTATACAACTGAATTAGATATAGAAAATTGGGCTACTCAAAAAGAACTATCCTATGGAAACATATTAGGTTCGATGATGAATTTAGAAGTTATTAACGAAGCAAAAGAGGGTGGTGGGTTAGATAGATTGATAAGAAAAACATATGATTTCATCAGCACTAAAACATTAGAAGAGCTATCTAAAATCCTTTTCATATTTGATATACCATTACAACCTGCCAGATTTGAGGTCTATTCCCGAAAACATAGCGATTATTTTGCCGTTTCCATTTCTTACAAAGGAGGTAGTGATGTAAATCAATATGATGAAATTGAAATTAGTAGAGATTGGCATGATTCCTGGTTTTCAAAAGTATCATTCAGTAGAGATTTTTCTAGCCTACATTCAACCATAACATTTGAGGAACTAAAAGAGAATGATGAATTACTAAATAAGATTGTTGATTTCTATATTGATTATGATGTAGAGACGAAAAGATTATTAAGACAATTAACAATGTTTTATTCATTTTTAGATAAATTAAAAATCTCATACATTAGAGACCCAAATGAAACTATTTTTGCAAGTTCTATTAATTTTGGGGATAGAAACAATACGGCTGAGCTAATTAAAAAACTAAAACTATTTGATTCCACAAATGAAAATGTAATTAATTTACCTACCATATGGAATTTAGCAGAAAAGAAAAAGTGGAGAATATTGGATGAAACGCCAGTTTATGATGCCCATTTAGGTTATTTTGGTAATAAAAAATATGCTGAGTATTTATATGAAAAATTAAAATAATGGCACAAACAAAAAGACAAAAGGTAAATGCAAATCGTAAAAGGATTGCTAAAAAGACCCGTAGAGAACAACAAAGAAAAGGAATCTTTAAAAAGAAAACTTAATAATCAACCCCTTAATTATATAGGGGTTTTTTATTTGGAATTTACACTTTTTTTTCGTATATTTGTAATTACTTAAAAGTATTAGTATGAGTAGATGGCCTGAAAAATCAACTGAAAAACCTCGTAAGTTTCAGCATATCTATAAAGATGATGATGGGGTAGAATCAATATGGAAATACGATTTAGATAAGTTTCCAAATGGGCCTATTTCGGTAGAAAATAAATTCCCCCCTCACTATGAAAAGGCTTTCCAAAAGAGGCAAAAGGAAGCTAAGTTGGAAAAAACTAAATCAACATTAGAATTGGCGAAAGAGGGTAAGTTAGGAGTTAATAAAAAGTTTTGGTAAAATCAAATATTTTTCGTATATTTGATAAATTATTTGGCATGAAGGGATTTATTTTTGTGTTTATTTTGTTATGGATTTGGATAGCATACGAAATGTGGAGAGCACCCCATATGGATGAACAAACGGGAAAAATAATAAAAAAGGCCAAAAGATTTAAAGATTTATTAAAAAAACAATAATGGATATAAAAATTACTGATTCGTTTACACATTCATTGAGAAGATTAATGTGGCATGAACATTGGTTATATCGTTTTTATGCAACTTTTAGATATGATATACCACTATTCTTTAAGAATGTATGGAGATTTCGTAGGGAGTTATATAATCACCAATGGTGGGATTATCGATACACTCTAAATATGTTAGAAAAATCACTTTCAATTTTAGAAAAGGGGATTAGGGAAAAGGGTATTGAGGCCCATCAGAGTAGAGAATCAAAGTTGGTAGCTATGCAAAGGGCATTAGAGCTACTTCGTAATAATAGAGAAGATAATTATTTGGATAGAGCACAGGCTGAATTGGGAAATTTAAGTGAGTGGGAGTGGGAAGTTGATGAAAATGGATTACTGATTGATAAGGATACTCCGGAACAAAAGGAACATAACAAAGCGGTTTTCAAAAGAGCAAATGAAATTCAGGAAAAAGAATGGAAAGAGCTTTGGGAAATAATTAAAGGAACTAAAAATTCAAAGAAATTTGGATGGGCATACGATGGAACTGATATGAGGGGTTGGTGGGATTAAAACAAATAAAAAATGAAAAACTATAAAACAAAATTCTTAGCACTTACAGCAGCAATACTATTTTGGGTATTGTGTTATTCTTGCACAGTTTAAATTTAATTAAATGAATGTAAAAATTAAAAGATTAGATAAAGATGCAGTAATCCCAAAATACTCTAAAATAGGAGATGCGGGTTTAGATTTGGTAGCAACGAACATTAAAGAAAATACTACATTTCAAATTACTTATGGATTGGGTATTGCTTTGGAAATACCCGAAGGGTTTGTTGGACTAGTATTCCCTCGTTCTTCAATACGAAATACAGAACTCACATTAAGTAATTGTGTGGGGGTAATTGATAGTGGATATAGAGGAGAACTGCAAGCAACTTTTAATAAATCAAATGGTCTTGATTCTATTTCTTATAATATAGGTGATAGAGTTTGCCAAATTCTTATTATCCCATATCCTCCTATTGAATTCGTTGAAGTTGATGAATTATCGAATACTGAAAGAGGTGAGGGTGGTTTCGGTTCAACAGGAAAATAACTTATATCAAAAATGGAATACTTACCGGCTTTCGCAATTATTTTAACTATTGTAGCAATAATCTCTTGGAGATGGGTTAAGGCAATAGATTATATGAAAGAAAACCATCCTGATTATAAAGGTGAAGATTTCTTAAATTGGGGAGAAAACAAAGATGAAAACGAAAATGATAAAAATCAAATAATGTAATATGGAAAAATCAATTATTATCGACTACATCGAATACAAATGTAGTGATGCTGAAATTACTCTTAACGATGAGGAAGTAATCTTTGAAATCCTCGATAGACATGGTAGAATAAATTATGCAATTGCATCACCTACTGATTTATTAGGAGATTGTATTCAAAAAGTTTGGAAGATTGAATCAGTAGAAGACCTTTCCGAAAGTTTATTTGTGGAAGATGTAGTATATGATGATGAATACTATAAATCAACTTATTTCCCAACAGCGGAAGAGGAAGAAGAAGCTAGAAAATTATTTAACGAAAACATAGATTAAATGGAAGAAAACAATTTTTACCCATTAGAGGTGTTGCAAAAAGCGGAAAGTGTTTTAATGCAAAGAATACGAAAAATGAAAGATGGAGAACCTAAATGGGCTGCATCACAAAGATTAAGAGAGGTTAGAGATGTAATGGTATCGGTGAAAAAACAATTCATTAAACCCATCGAAGAATAATCCTTTCTTTTTTATATTATATTTATAGAAAAGATAATAAATGGAATTACTTAAAGAGTTTAAGAATATTGTAGATGAAGTGGCTTTATTAGAGGCTGAACTTTTAGAGCAGTTAGTATTGGAGGGAGTTGATGATCCTGGTATACTTAAATGTATCTTTATGGCAGGTGGACCTGGTAGTGGTAAATCATTTGTAGCACAAGAAATTTTTGGAATAGATAAAAATCTTCGAACATCAGTTGCGGCATCCGGTCTTAAAGTAGTCAATTCAGACCCTGCATTTGAAGCCCAACTTAAAAAGCATGGAATTAATCCAAAAGATTTAGCAAAAATAGAAAAGGAAGAACCCGAATTATGGGATTTTATTACAAAGAATCCACAAGGGCCAAGAGAAACCGCTAAAAAACAAGTAGCTAAATTTAAGGAATTTTATGAAGCCGGTAGATTGGGTATGATTATCGATGGAACTGGTGACAACTATGATAAAGTTGCAAGACAAAAGAAAGAAGCAGAAGCATTAGGATATGATACCTATATGGTATTCGTAAATACATCATTAGAAGTAGCTCTTATTAGAAATTCAGAAAGAGGTAGAACTTTGGGTGAGGAATTAGTAACTCAAAGTTGGAAAGAGTGCCAGGAAAATTTAGGTAAGTTTCAACAATTATTCGGAGGTGGTAATAAATTTATGATTGTTGATAATACTGAATATAAAAAAGGTAACTACACTTTCAAACATAAGAAAACTGGAAAAACAGTAGCAGCGGCTAAACCATTACAACCAGAGGTTAGAAAGGCTATTGATACATTTTTAAGATTACCAATTTACAATCCCATCGGAAAAAAATGGATAGAGGGAGCAAGATTAATAAAGAAATATTTTTAATGTATAAACTAAAATCTCTCATAGAATCATTACACTTTCCCTTATGGATTATAAAGGATTTTGCTTGGTTTTTGGGGTTTGGTTGGATTAGTCTCTTATTCGCCATTCCAACAATTCTTATTTCCCTAATTTTGGTAGGATATACATCGGGAATTAAGAAGATAGAAAACATCATATTAGGGTGTTGGTTGAGTGGGAATACATTTTGGATGGCTTCTGAGTTATTCGAAACTAATACCAGATGGTTAGCTATCCTATTGTTTATTATTGGATTAGGGCTTTGTTTTAAAATCATACCATCAGTTATAAAAAAATACATAAGTAACTGATAATCAATTATTTAATTTTTTAAAATAATTACAAAAAGACTTGGAATTTCCAAGTCTTTTTTTTATCTTTACTATGTAATAAAAAATGAGAGATATGACTATTAGAGAATTTTATTTGAACAACTACCCAACTGATGAATTGGGTGTAGAAATTAATGAAAACGCTACTTTTGCTGGTTTAGTTACCGAATTATTTGGTGGACATGATGTTTACGAATATATTGGTGTTAGTGATAGTGTTATCAGAGAAAGATGTTTTGAAGAATTAGCAACTCAACTAAACAAACCTTATGATTTTGTTTACGATATGTGGTTAAACTCTTAAAATCCGAAAATATGGAAAATTTAATTGGTCAAATGGTTCACGTGGTAGTTTCCAAAGATGGTAAAAAGGGAACTAAAATCCTTAAAGTTTGTAAGGTTAAGGCACGCTCGGTATTGTTTATTGAGGTAGATAGAGAGAACCGCAAAAACATCTTCCGTAAGGTTTCTAATAAAGATATAACCACAACAGGAATGATTGGGGATTCACCCTTTGTTTACATCAAAGAAGGGGTATTACCTGAGAAATGGGAGAGTTATTGGGATAGTATGGGTAACCCATCCCCAATGAGTATAAACAATAGAATTAAACCCTATTTCAGTAATCACTCCAAAGGATGGGCTCCTGTAATCAAAGCACCTATGGGGGCATCTATGGATGCATTAGCAGTTTCGGTATCAAATCGTTCAACCACTAATTCAGCCGCTGGATTTCCAATGGTCTAACTCATTGATAATCAATAAAAAATTTTCAAAGAATTATTCAAAAAGGCTTGGAAAATCCAAATTTATTTACTACCTTTATTATGTAATCAAAAGAGATAGAAACTATGAGTTTACCGTTCAACCTTAATTCAGTATTAGCATCGGCTTCGTTAATCGAAGGATTCGATGTAGTTAGAAACGCTTTTCCCGTTGAGGGACAGTTTACAAAGAGAGTAATTACTTACTCCGATGCAGTGTATGAGGCCCTTAATGATGTGGCTGAAGATTATTCGGATTGGCCAGAGGATCAAGGGTTTGGTTCATCAGATATGACATATGTTCGTAAATCGTTCATTGATTCAATGATTAGTTTCGCTAACCTTAGAGGTTATTATGAAACTAAATTTCAACCTTACCTTAAAGTGGTAGAGTATTCGGAAATCGAAAAGGAAGAATATGATTTGCGTAGAGAGCAAGGATTGTAATAAATAAATTTTTTAAAATATAAAATATAAAAGTTATGGGATGTTTCAGTTTTATTTGTAAAGAGAGTGGTTTGCCAGTTGCTTCATCTTCGTTTGATGGTGATGCGGTTCGCATGTACTTACTGAAAAATGGTAAGGTATTGGAAGAAATGCGAGGCCATTATGATTCGTATGGTAGAGTGTTCACCGCTGATAAAGAAGATTCATTTGAGTGGAAAATGGATTGGAATGAAGTATGTGATTTAATGTTCACCAAAAATGAAGGTGATGGAATCGCGGTGATTTTAGAAAAGTATTTCACCGGCAATATACCAACGACTCGAAGTGAAGGAGACCCTGATCAAGGTTGGGGGAAACGAAATGGTGGGCGCAAGAAGATTAAAGAACCAATTCATATTATTTACTAAAATATAAAAGTTATGTTATACGATTCTTATGATGTTGAAGTTTTGGCAGATAGGTTAGAGGAAGAAATGGAAGTAATAAACGAAATGAATAAAATTATGGATATAAGAGAACAATGTAGAGAGCGAGCAATTGAATTTGCTAAAGAGTGGGGATATGAGGAAGTTAGTTCCCACATTTTAGATATAATGGTATCGATTATGTGTACCAGAGATAAATCCTCTTACGCCGGTGGTGGTTTTGTGGAGGCAGTTGTGGCTAACAATTTGTATTTGGCAATGAATAGAGCCGATACCCAATGTAGAAACCACATCTTTTTATTAACTATGTGTAAGGCAAATTGCTACCTTAACCAATTTTAAAAAAATAATTATGGCAAGTATTGACATTGACATTGATGACATCCTATGTGGGATGATGAGTTATGAAAAGCAACAACTCGCAGATGAACTTTATCAAGAGGGGTATGTAGCTAAAAAAGATAGTGAAGCTAGAAATACCGATGATGAGTGGAATGAGCAAGTGAATAAGCTGTTCAATAACAAATGGAGATTATCCAAAGAAGATGAAGAAACAATTTTAAAAATAACAAATAAATTAGTTTAAGATGGGACTAGACATGTATCTGTATAAAAAGAACTACATTTGGAGTGGTGATTGGGTAAAGCCCGAACATAAACAAGAAGTTATTGTAAAGAAGGGCGGTGAAGTAGATAGTTCAGTAAAGCCTGAAAAGATTAGGTATGTAATTGAAGAGGCGGGTTATTGGCGTAAAGCGAATCAGATTCACCAATGGTTTGTTGATACGGTACAACAAGGTGAAGATGATTGTGGCAACTATTATGTAAGTAGAGAGCAGTTATCATCATTATTAGAGATTTGTAAAAAAATCAAAGCTGATAATTCTTTGGCCGAATCATTATTACCTACTCAAAGTGGTTTCTTCTTTGGAGGAACTGAATATGATGAATACTATTATCAGGATATAGATAATACTATTGAAATTTTGGAAGATTGCCTTTCAGATGAATCAGCAGATGATTTTGAATACCATTCTAGTTGGTAGTAAATGAAAAAGCTACTAATACCATTATCACTACTTTTATTTAGTTGTGAGAAAAGTGATGTTTTACCAATACAACCTCCTTTAATTAATTCAGTTAAACCAAAGGAATTCCGATACGATACTCTTACATCAAACGAAGTTAGATTAACATCGACTAGATGGGATAATTTTAATGGTAAGGGATTGATTGGTTATGCGGATTTGAATAATGATGGTGAGGATGATGTAATTTATATTGATGGAGATGTATTCATTAGGATATACAAAAAAGGCATATATGAATCATACAAAATACCAAATGTTTCATTCATCTTTGCCCGTTCAATTATACCTTTCGATATTAATGGTGATAATCTTTTAGATTTCGTTGTATTGGCCCACAACGATGAGCGATTACAATTTAATCCTGGTGAAGTTCCCTATGTTTTTATCAATAGAGGGAATAATCAATTTGAAACTAAAAAACTAAATACTAAGCAAGATTTCTGGCATTTAGGAACTGCTGGTGATTTAGATGGAGATGGTGATAATGATTTAATTATTTGCACAGCGGGTTCAGTATCTTATTTTAAAAATGTTGGAGGAGAGTTAATAGAAACTCCAAATGTAATTCCTTCTTCATATAAAGATTCACATTATGTAGGTGCATTGATTGATGATTTCAATAGTGATGGTATAAATGATGTAATCTTCTTTGGACATGAATACGCTATATTAAAAGATAAATCACAAATTGCATTGACAAGGATTATGTATGGTAGCAAAAGTGGAATCTTTACCGAAGAAAACTCTATTACTTTAAATGAAGATAAAATTGGATTCGGTGTAATCATAGATGCATTGTGTTATGATTTAAATAACGATGGGAAAGAAGAGTTAATACTAATTAGAACCGGAGACCCAATTAATTTTTCATTCTACAAAGGTTACCGCGTTCAAATACTAAATCAAACAACCGATGTAACATCTCAATTTATAGATAATCCGTATTCATATACCGAAGGTTGGATTTGTATGATTAAATTAGTAGATGTAAATAAAGATGGGAAAAGGGATATAGTGGAATTGGATAAAAGGCGGGAAAAACATTTTATTCAAAAGTAAAAAAAATAACGTTTTATAAAAAAAACTTATATATATGTATATAAGGTTTTAAAAAGATGTTTGAAAAATTGAGTGTATCAATGTTATTATTTTTTAATAGTATTGGAATTGGGTTAGACCCTTCGATAATGAATGAAACCAAATCAATTGAATTATTTAAAAATGAAATAAAAGTTTTAAATAGAAAAATTGAATGGGTAGAAGTAATTGAAGATGACCCGGCTTCTAAGCATTTATTAGTTGAAAAGTATAACAAAAAAATTGAAAAGTTGAATAATAAAATTATTGCTTTCAAAAAGGTTTCAGATTTAAAATTAAAGTGGGCAAAAGAGGATTCTTTGGGTTCACCTATCAAATGAAAAAATTATTAGTAGTGGCTTTGGTACTCGGAATAAGTATCAATGCGAAAGCGCAGGAGGTATTTGCTTCTGCAACAAACAAAGCGGTAGATGGTTACCTAACTTTGGGTTACATTAAAAATGGTTGGGGAGTTTTTATCGGAAGTAAATACAACGATAATAACCTTATATCACCAAAAAGTGGAACGATTTCCAACCAAATGAAATACGGTGTGATTAAAACTATCGCACAAGATAAATGGATGGCGGGAGCAGGTGTTCAACCGACATCAGATGGGCATAAGGTAAATGCCTTCATAGGGTATAACCCACTAAAATCTAAAGACCTAAAACTTTGGATGATAGGAAACATTGTAGGAGATACTTTTACACCTGGTTTAGGTTTATCTTACAAATTAAAATAAAAAAGCTTGGAAGTTTGGAAAAACTTTCTTATATTTGAAGAATAATAAAATAAGTTCTTTAAAATAGCAGGCGGGAGGTGAGGTATCTCGTTGGTCTCATAAGCCAAATTAACTAGGTTCGATTCCTAGGCGTTGCAACAAATCTACACTACTAGATTTTTGTGAGAGTAGTATTCAGACGGTATCCTTAACAGGGCTTGGATGAGGTTCACAAAAAAAATTACAAAAATGCTTGAAACTTTGAAAAAACTTCCGTATATTTGTAATAACAAAATGAGATAGTGGTTGAAGCCAACATCTAATAAAACCGAATGTGTAACTACCCGGCGCGTGGTAGGATAAAGCCGGACACCACTACTTCATTTTGTTAAAAAAGATTTGGAAATACGAAAAAAGTTTCGTATATTTGTTAAAGTTTGAAACTTATAGGTGATGAAAGATACTCGGTTTCAAATGGAAAAAAAAGTTGTTAAAATGCTTGGAAATTAAAAAAAACTTCCGTATATTTGTAACAACAAAGAAAAGTTCTTTAAATTATTGAAACTAATTTCTATATAGTAACTTTGTGTTACATAATAGAGTGGCCGCATATGGTCGTTAAATAAACTTCGAAAGAAGGATAAAGTGAATCGGTTTGGTTTAATCGATTTGCGGCTCCTCCCCCGTAAGGGAGATGAGCTCGAGTATGCAAGTGAGGTATCACAAATGCTTAGTATCTGAGGGTAACACTTTAGGAGAGGAGTAGAGGTGACTGGGCAAGTGTAGATTGTTCAGTTGAGGTAGGAATACCAATAAGAATAACTCATAGAATTAATGCAAGAAGTAAAGACTTAATCTCTCTTTATCATTGCGTGATTCAATACCAAAGTTATCTTAAAATCAAATTAGGGAAACCTTTTGAGATAAGATAGTGTACAGGTGGTGCTGTTACCATCCTTTTATAGAGTGTACCAACACCTATAAATGAAGATGACTTAAAGTATGACGATAGGGATATCGTATCGGGTAGTAAAGTATTCCGTTGTTCAAAAGATAACGGAGCTTAAGGCAAACCACTACCTGAAACCATCTACAAACCAAACTCATTTTTACTTCGGTGTAAAAACTATAAATAAAAATAAGAAAAAGAGTTTGCCAGTTACATCCGAAAGGTGTCTACATAGTAGTGAGTTGTTCACTGCCACAGACCTCCTCAAGGGGAATGTGATTCATTTGAAAGGTTTCTAACACCGCAAGTGTGAATCTGCTCGGCAGAGTAGAAGAAAATGAGTATGATGAGAGTAAGATGTAACTCTAAGATTGGTTGGCTATACCAACCGACATTGAATTGGTACTTCTCAAAAGGAAGTGGAAACGAAAGGAAACAAATAATCTTTCAAAAGCTGGTTCACAATATGGAGTATTCTCATCCTTATTTTATTATCATAATGGTTAATGTTGGTTCGATTCCAATGATGATAGCTTCGTAGTGGTTTCCGGCAGAAAGTTAGATGTATCTTCTAGACAACTGAAAGTTCCACTTTAATAAAAAATGAAAAAATGTATGATGGTATGGTTTTCCGTAGGGGATTTTCGCCTTAAACAATCTCAACAAAGCGAATTTAATTGATGGTAAAAACGGCTGTAGCTAGGCCTTTTGAAAGAACCACCCTACAAATCTTTCATTTTTATGAGTAACTTGTCGAGGCGGGTATTAACCAGAGCATGACTTGGATGGAGTATTTTGAAGACCGGTTACTTATTTTTTAGCTAAATTGATTTAAAAAGAAATAGTGTTATACTTATATTAGAAGAAAATGAAAACTCTTAACTTACATACAGATTATCAACTGCCTACACAGAGATGTGAATGGACGGGGATTAGTATGTTTAGTGCGATAGAGAATCCGTCATTCTTGAATTTAGGCAAGGTGGATTATATTAGCACGAATAAGTTAGAGGATACCGATGTGGGATAAAATATAGATTTTTGAACAATATTAGAAGAACCCTCTAACTGAAAAAGTTAGGGGGTTTTTTAGTTTATGTTGGTGTGGCGCAGTGGTAGCGCAGTAGACTGTTAATCTATTGGTCGTAGGTTCGAATCCTACCATCAACGCAAGAAAGGTTCTTTGACATTGTGGGAAAATAGAAGATTAGCTCAGTTGGTTAGAGCATTTGGTTTACATCCAAAGGGTCATAGGTTCGAATCCTATATCTTCTACAATTTATGCCTGTATCGCATAGTGGCAATTGCTGGAGACTGTAAATCTCCTCTCTTCGGAGTTCGGTGGTTCGAGTCCATCTGCAGGCACAATTGGAGCTTTCGTATAGCTGGTGCGTACGTCCGCCTGAAGAGCGGAAGGATGCGGTTCGATTCCTCAAGGCTCCACACAATGAACTCGTAGCTCAGTTGGTTAGAGCTTCTCACTTTTAATGAGAAAGTCAATGGTTCGAGTCCATTCGGGTTCACAAAATAGTTTACTTCGGCAACGTTCTATACAAAAATCGGAGCCGGCCATATAGATGTAGAGGAGGCAGGTTTATCTCGCCACTTTTGGGAAGTGGAACACGTTGGTTCGAATCCAACCATCTATACAAAATTGGAATATAACTCAATTGGTTAGAGTGTCATCCTGATACGGTGAAAGTTGAAAGTTCGAGTCTTTCTATTCCAACAAATAAGGTAATCGTTCCCAGAGTTGGTGTGGCCACATCCGGACTCAAAAAAAGTAAAGTTACAGATGGATGCGTAACGCCTTATTAACTATCTCCTTGGTGCAATGGCTAGCATACCGGTCTCCAAAACCGTTGATAAAAGTTCGAATCTTTTAGGGGGTGCTAAATGAATAAAACTATGAAAATAAACTTTGATTTAAAAAACAATTATCCAAGTATAGAATTTTGCTACAACAATAAATGTGTTATTATAAGGTATTGGGGTGGATTAAAATTTGATAAAGTTGTTATTTACGGCGGTGAATAATATAAATGTAAAACTATGAAACAATTATTTGACAAGCATTAGTTAAACCTAATGCAAAATGAAAGAAGAAAGAGTAAAACAAATGAATCAAATCTACAACTATTGTATGATTTGTAACAAACGAAATGGAAGTTGGTATTATGATTGTCATCCATCATCGTTCAGAGCAAAAAGACATGGTAGTGGTAAGGTTGTAAGAGTAAGAGAGTGTAGAAGTTGGAAACACAGCCGAAAGACTCAATGGAAATAACGATGGCTCTTTGGTGTAACGGATAGCACACAACACTACGGATGTTGGAGTAAGGGTTCGAATCCTTTAGGGGCTACAATAGGGTGGATTGTCCGAGAGGCGAGGAGGTGGTCTGCAAAACCATTCACATTGGTTCAAATCCAATATCCACCTCAAACTGCGTGGCTTAGTGGAAAAGAGTTATCTCTCATAAGGATGACCAATTGAGTTCAAACCTCAAACACGCAACTTAATATGGTGTTTATTGTGTAAGGGTAGCACGACAGATTGTGGTTCTGTTAGTATGGGTTCGAATCCCATTATTCACCCCCAACCCCGAGTTCTGGAGCTGGTATCTCCTCTTACCCGAATTGAGATTAAAAACTACCAAAATAGAGAGTTACCCAAGTTGGTGAAGGGGCCTGTTTGCTAAACAGGTAGGATGTAAAAGTCGCAAGAGTTCGAACCTCTTACTCTCTACTCAAAATGCCCGTATGGCGGAATTGGCATACGCAATGGTCTTAGAAGCCATCCAATTGAAGGTTCGAATCCTTCTATGGGCACAAAACTAAAAAAGTAATAATATGGAATACAAACGGCTATACGATGGAGAAAAAGTTAGTTTGATTGATTATCTAAATGATTATCTTCAAACGAATAATGATGTAGATATACTTATCGGATGTGATTCACAAAACTATGTTGATAAGACAATATATGCCATTGTAGTTGCCTTATATCATAGAGGTAAAGGTGCGCATGTTCTTTATAGAAGATGGAATACACAAAGAGAAAGAGTAAGGGCAACCAGATTATTAAATGAAGTTTGGTATGCTATTGAAGTTGCTGAAAGTATTAAAAATGCAGGATTACCGAAGGTTAAATGGATTGATATTGATTTGAATCCTGATCCTCGATATAAATCAAACGAAGTGTTCAGACAAGCAGTTGGTATGGTGGAAGGAATGGGGTATGCGGTTAGATATAAAACATTAGGCCCAATTGCTACATACGCTGCTGACCATATCGTAAAGGGTTAAACTTTTTTTGGATATATCAGATATTTTTCGTATATTTGTAAACGATGAAGATAATCAATTGGGATAAGTTAAGGTATAAGTTTATTATATTAGCAGGTATGGATTTGGCTATTGATACAACATATACCACCGAAGATGAATTGGGTAAAACTACCTATTGCTTTACTATGTGTGATAGTGATTCGGTTGGGGAAACTTTTATAGAAGTGTTTCTTAAAGAAGGTGAGTTTGATGAATTTTTAATGAGTGTTAATTTACCTCAACAACAAATCACTCCGAATATAAAAAGAGTATTTAGAAGAAAAGACCTTTTAGATATAAATGAATTTATGAAACAAATGGGAAGCGAATTAGTTAAAAATAGTATGGTAAATAGTTATTTAAATTTTTTAAGTGGTCTTAAACAAACTAAATTAAAAGCATCTAATAATACATTTGCATCCCATTCAATAAATTTACCATTTTAATGCTCGGTTGGACTAGGGGTTAGGTCACATCCCTTTCACGGATGTAGCACGGGTTCGAATCCCGTACCGAGTACATAATAGGCCTCCGTAGCTCAGTTGGCCAGAGCTCCTGATTTGTAATCAGGTTGTCGTTGGTTCGAATCCGACCGGAGGCTCAAAAGGTCTATTAGTGAAGTAGTTATCATATCACACTGTCACTGTGAAGTAAAGGGAGCGTAACCCTTATAGACCGCAATGGTTCGGTAGCTCAGTTGGATAGAGCAACTGCCTTCTAAGCAGTAGGTCATAGGTTCGAATCCTATCCGAATCACAAACAAATAAAATATGAAAATAACAATTACGAAATTATTGATTTTGTTTATCATAACAATTGCCTTTATTCCACATAATAATGAAGTGGTAAAAAGTGAAGAGCAAATTGTAGATGACATAATTGAAAGGAAAAGACCAGATTATCATTTGGTAACGGCGACGACATATTCAATTACCGAAGAAGAAACTGATTCAACTCCATTAATTACCGCAAGTGGTTACAAATTGGATAGTATAAATCCAAAGAAACAAAAGGTAATAGCAGTTAGTAGAGACCTTAAACGAAAGTTAAAATTTGGGGAAAAAGTAAGAATTAAAGGAGCAGGTAATTTAGATGGTATTTACTATGTAAGGGATTTGATGAATAAACGATTCCGAAATAAGATAGATATACTTATTAATCCTGATGAAGATGGGAATAAGTTTACGAAAGTAAAATTGTATGCTGTAAATAAAATTTTAAAATAGCTTGTTTTCTTTCAATCGTTTTCGTACATTTGATTTAAATAATGCCGGAGTGTTGGAATGGTAGACAAGATTGACTTAAAATCAATTGAGCTGAAAGCTCGTGTGGGTTCGAGTCCCACCTCTGGTACGTGAATTTTAAGGGGGATTAGCTCAGTTGGCTAGAGCGTTTGATTTGCATTCAAAAGGCCACAGGTTCGACTCCTGTATTCTCCACCAAAATAAAACAATATGAAAAGATTTACAATTACAGGCGTAAGAACAATCGATGAGTATGTTACTTACACCGTTGAAGCAGAAACCGAAGATGATGCAATTGAATTGGTAGAGAGTGGTGAGATTGAAGATAATGGTGATTTCTGGCAAAAGGAAACATCAGGTGGTGAGGATTTCACTATAACTGAAGTAGAAGATATTGATTAAAGATATATGCCGGTGTGGCGGAATGAATGGGTTTGAATTCGAATAGAAACCATTAGACGTCCTGAATTCTAGATAGGGGGTGTATCCGAAATGGACATCGTATAGGTAACCAATCCTTTCACCGGCACCTTTATTTATCGTTGAAAGAAAAGATAATTCATTTTATCATCAGATTAAACGATGTTAGGGCTTGTAGCTCATTCGGTTAGAGCAACGCACTCATAATGCGGAGGTAATAGGTTCGATTCCTATCTGGCCCACCAAACAAACAAAAGCGGATGTCGTATAATGGTTATTACTCCATCCTTCCAAGTTGGAGACGTAGGTTCGATTCCTATCATCCGCTCAAGTGGGCCATTGTGGATAGGCCAGAAGAAAAATAGATGTTTTTCGTTCACAGAAACTCAAGTACCCATACCGCTAACGATGGGCTAAGTAAGATACAATTCCGTACTGCGGGGAGTAGAATGCTTGAGATTATTGCCCGATGGTGTAGCGGTAGCACAAATGTTTTTGGTGCATTTAGGGTTGGTTCGAATCCAGCTCGGGTAACATTTTTATAAACGATTGATTTCCAATGGCTTATTTTCTCCCTTTTTCTTGGAAAATTCAACAATTTTTACTATCTTTATTATGTAATAAAAACAAAAGATATGAATAATTGGATTACCCCTAATGAAATTTTAAGTGAAATTAAGGAGATTGGTTCTTATGTAGGTCATTTAGATTCTCGAAGTGGAACTTTGGAATGGTATGATAAGGAAAGAGAAATCTCCATTTACGCCACACCAAATTGGGAAACCGATGGTGAAGTTCCATTTGATGTGAATAGAGATGATGAGAATGGTTATCATCATATTTGTACTATTAAAATGGTAAAAGGTGAAAAATCTACACAACTTACCCATTACCTTAATGTTTTAATGATGGTTATGAATCATTATTCTGAATTTGGAAAATATGAGGTAACTGATGTGTATTCATTTAAAACTTTGAACCTACCTTCTTTTGGAAATGGTGTTGTTAATGAAACAATTAAAAATTCAAAAGGTATTACACAATCAATTTTAGATTTTGTTGAAAAAAATGGAAATGCTAGTTTTACCAAAATGAATGAATTTTATAAGAAATCATTTGGTTCAAATAGCTTTGTTCATATTTTAAAATCTCTTCAAATACCATACAAAAATCGATTAACTAAAAGATACTTAATTAAAGTAGGTAGGAACTATGAAGTGAGATTGGCTAATCCTTCAAATTGGATTGTAAAAGAGTATTAAAACATAAGATAAGTTTAAACTAAAAGTTATGAAAAATTATCAAATTATATTAACTTCAATTCTTTCCATTTCGATTGGAGTTGCAATTCTAAATGGTTCAATCCCACAGCGTTATTTTGCCGGTGAGTTAAATGAATTAGGTTGTGCAGTAATCGCATTATCTATGGGAACATTATCTCTATTTGCATTAGATTGGAAAGGATTAGTAAATTGGTTAGTAAAATAAAATATGAAAGTAATTTTTTTAGACCACGATGGTGTGATATGTTTATCAACTGAATGGGGTAGTAGGCATAAAAAACAAAGAGAGTTTGGCCGTAAGATGAGCCAGGGTATTAAAGAGATGCCCGTTGAAATGCGGTTTGATAATTTTAACAAGAAAGCGGTTAAGATACTAAATGAAATTTTAGAAGAAACTGATGCTGAAATTGTTATATCATCTGATTGGAAAAGATGGGCAAATGTTGAGGAGATGGGTGAGTATTATGAATCAAAGGGAATCAAAAAGAAACCGATTGCCTTTACTCCTAATTTGGGTAATTGTACTTGGTATATTGATGCTTATCCAGCGGGATTCATTTGGAGTAGAGCTTGGGAATTGGAACAAACTAGAACTATTGAAATTAAACAATACCTAAACGATCATCCTGAAATTACACATTGGGTTTCAGTTGATGATTTGAGAATGGGGAAGAGTGGAATGGATTATTCAGTTCCATATGAGCATGAATGGGGGTTGGATAACTTTGTAGAAACACCGCGTAGCACCGAAGGTATTAAACAAACTGGAATTAAAGAAAAGATACTAAACTTTTTAAAATGAGAATAGCATTAAATAAAGGGCAAAGATTATGGTTTACAAGTGATACCCATTATAACCACGCTAATATATGTAGTGCAACAACAAAATGGAAAGACCCGGTAACTTTAAGGGAATTCAAAACATTAGAACATATGAATTCACATTTAGTTGGGAACATTAATGAAGTTGTAAGACAAGATGATATATTAATCCATTTGGGCGATTGGAGTTTTGGTGGATTTGAACAAATACAAAAGTTTAGAGAACAAATTGTATGTAATAACATTCATATCATTACAGGTAATCACGACCATCATATTGAAAACAATAGAGATAATTGTCAAACATTATTTAATTCGGTAAACAAATATGTTGAATTAAATGTGAAGTGGAATGTTGGAACTCCTCTAATGGGTGAACAAAACTTTGTATTAATGCACTTCCCAATTGCCAGTTGGAACAATATGGCAAGAGGGGCAATTCATTTGCATGGGCATGTTCATTTCAATCCTAATTTGAGATTGCAAGTGGGTAAGATGATGGATGTTGGCTGTGATGGTAATATGTTATATCCTATTCAAATGCAAGAAGTATTGAGGATAATGGAGAACAGGCCGGTCAAATCTATATTCAATTTTGACCATCACGAGATTGTAGAAAATTATAAATAAAAATTATGAAAACAATTTATAAATACACATTAGATTCACAGGATTGTACTTTACAATTACCTAAAGGTTCAGAACTTCTAACGGTGAAATTACAAAATCAAATGCCAACTCTTTGGGCTTTGGTAAATCCTAATACATCCGAATCGGAAGAAAGGCATATTTGTATTGTAGGTACTGGGTGGCAGGTTGAAGATAATATGAAATATATCACAACCTATATGGATGGATATTTTGTATGGCATGTATTTGAATTAATAAAATAAATTATGATACCAAAAACATTAGTGTTATTAAGAGGATTACCAGGAAGTGGTAAAAGTACATTTGCTAATTTTGTATGGAATGACTATGCAATATGTGAAGCTGATAAATTCTTCTATGATAAAGAAGGTAATTACAACTTTGATGGTAGTAAGATAAAGCAAGCACATCAATGGTGTAGAGAGCAAGTGGAAATTCGTATGAAAGATAACGAAGCAAAACCACAATACTATCCTGAAATTGTAGTATCAAATACATTTACACAAGAGTGGGAAATGGATGAATACTTTAAGTTAGCAGAAAAGTATGGGTATAAGGTATTCACTTTGATTATGGAAAATAGACATGGTGGAGTAAATCAGCACGGAGTTCCTACTGATAAGTTAGAACAAATGAAAAATCGATTTGAAGTAAAATTATAAAGATATGGAAAATAATAATTCAGTTTGCTACATTGCAGCAATCAATGAGATTAACCCAATCGAAGGAGCTGATAACATTGAATTAGCAGTAGTTGGTGGTTGGAATTGTATCACTAAAAAAGGTGAGCAAAAAATAGGAGACTTAGTAATGGTTGCTACAACCGATGCTATTGTTCCATTTGAATTATCTGAAAAGATGGGTGTTACTAACTACTTACGAAAAGGTGGTAGAGTTAGAACCGTTAAATTAAGAGGTGTTTATTCAGAATGTTTAATCATTCCAATCCAACATATTCCTTTTATGGAAAATTACTATGAAGGTAAGGATATGATGAAGGTAATGGATATTTACAAATATGAACCACCTGTAAAGATGGTACAATTAGCAGGGGGTAAGAAAATTCGTTATCAAGACAATCCAAACTTCCATGTCTATTACAAATTCCCTAATTTAAAGAATGTGCCTAATATGTTCACCGAAGAGGATACAGTTGAAATCACTCGTAAGATTCACGGAACTAATGCCCGTTATGGTATTGTTAAGAAAGCTAAATTAACTATTTGGGATAGATTAAAAATCTCATTGGCTAAAAAGGTTAAGCCGGAATGGAAATGGGCTGAATACGAATTCGTAGTGGGTTCTCATAACGTAGAGAAAGGCTCAGATTCTAATGGATTCTATGATACTAATGTTTGGTATGAAATCGAAAAGAAATATAACATCAAACAAAAGTTGTGGGATTATGTAAAATCATCCGATTATGATATAATTGGAGATGGTATTACCTTATACGGTGAGATTTATGGAGCCGGAATCCAAAAGGGATATGATTATGGGTTGAAAGAAATTGAGTTCGTAGGATTCGATGTAAAGGAGGAAGGTGAGTATTTAGACCCAATTAATTCAAAATTATTAATCGAACATATTTTAGAATTACCTTATGTTGAACAATTATACTATGGTAGATGGTCACAAGAAGTGCAAGATAAGTATGTATTCAATAATTACATCAAAGGTACTAAAGTGCCAGAGGAGGGTATTGTAATCAAACATCAATCTAAAGGTAGAGAGAAGATAGCAAAGGTAATCAACCCTGACTATTTAATTTTCGCTGAAAAACATAATGTAGGTGATTCACATTAAAATAAATTTGGAAAATTAAAATAATAGCGGTATATTTGTAAAAATAAATTCATAAAAGATGAACGTAAAACAGGCATTAAAACAAAAAAACAAATTGGTTACCGAAATGAAGGTTGCTTATGGCATTCTTCAAAAGTTTAACTCAATCGAAGAAGGTAATCCTCGTAGATACTCTATGGCGAATACTTTGGAAAAAATCAAAACTCTACAAGCAGAGTTAGTAGAATTGAAAACCAAAATCCACAAAGCAAATCAACCGGTGTATGATAAAATCTTTGCATTGGCAGAATTGAAGGGGATGATTAAGGAGTTGAAGAAAGTTTCAACCGAAGAAGGTAAAGTAAATGAAAGATACGGAAGTATCATTTCAGTAAAAGAAGTAGAATTAAATGTAACCGATATTGATTCAGCGGTTTCGATATTGGAAACTCAAATTGAGGGATTGCAAAATGAATTAGATGTGCATAATGCAACAACTCAAATCTAAAAATATTGAGTGAGTGGGGAATAGAAACTAATTTACTAGTATATTCTTACAAAGCAACTATGATGCCAAATAGCGGATAAACGAATAAGATAATGAATACTTAACAAACTTCAACTATATTAGGGTCTCTTGTCGGCGATTTCAAAACAATCAAAACTCTATGAACCTGGATATCCTCTAAATTGGAATCTTTCCTCACAAACTCAACCTTTAAAACAAACAAATAATTATGAAACATTTTTTAACATTCCTTTTTGTTGTATCTCTTTCCGCAACTACAAAGGCTCAAATGATTTCGATTACAGGTGGTAATCTTAATCTACATGGAAAGGATAAAGGGTTTATTGAAGTTGAGGCAATGCAACATATTACAAAGAATGTAGCAACTCACATTTCTTACACAAAAACTATTGGTGGGTATGATATCGCTATGGTCGGTGGAAGATATGGATTTAAACAAAACCGATTGGGAGTTATGTTATCAGCCTGTTATATGGTTAATCACAAAACTATGGCTATGGTTGGAGTAGATGTAAAACCATTTAAACATAGTCCAGTTCTTTTAACTTATAACATATCTAGCGATAAAGAACTTAAAACATTTGGAGTTAAGTTTCCAATATTTGATAATCACAAAAAACATCATTAATTATGTTTTTAACTTATTATGTAATTTGTTTCATCTATTGTGTTATAATGTCAATTCGTAAATGGAATAGAGATGTAAGAGCTGGTGGATTGGGTATATCACCTGGCTTAGATTCTATTGCATTGTTAATTATGTGTTGGATACTAGCTCCAATAGATATATTCTTAACTTGGATAAGGGTATATAAGGAGGCTGAAGAAGCTAGAAGAAACCAAACTACATTAGATACAAAAGATTGGAAGAAAGAAGAAATTCTTTAAATTTAGGAGAGATGGCAGAGTTGGTCTATCGCACTTGACTTGAAATCAAGAGAACGGGAAACTGTTCCGTGGGTTCGAATCCTACTCTCTCCGCATATTGTAGTGTGTTGAAATTGGCAGACAAGCCTTCCTGTCTCGGAGGTGAGGAGCATCTGATAAACGTAGAATAATGGGTTGACCACAATGCCGGCAATGTTCTATGGCTAAAGACCTCGTATGGTGTTCGAATCCCATCACTACAGCCAAATAAAAAGAGTGTTATGACATATAAGATTGAAAAAACTAAAATCAAAGATTGTCTAATCATTAAGCCTGATGTGTTTAAGGATGAGAGGGGGTATTTTTCTACACCATTCGTTAAGGAGGTTTTAGAAGAAGCAATTAAGATTACCACCGGACAAAGTATAGAGTTTGTACAAGATAATGAATCGTTTTCAACTCAAAAAGTGGTTAGGGGTATTCATTTTCAGCAAGGAGAATGGGCACAATCGAAATTAGTAAGATGTTCTTATGGATTAGTGAGAGATGTAATTGTGGATTTGAGACATGATTCGGAAACCTATGGTAAGCATATTACAATAGATTTGAGTGATAAGAATGGTAGAATGGTATTTGTTCCGAAAGGATGTGGACATGGATTTTCAGTTTTATCAGCGGAAGCGGTTTTTAATTACAAAGTTGATAATTATTATAACAAGGATTCGGAAGGTGGAATTGTTTACAACGACCCTACACTCAATATAGATTGGGGATTCGATAATCGATTGGCAAAGGTTTCCGATAAAGACAAAAAGCTACCAAACTTCAAATTATAATGGATTACAAAGAATACATTAGAGATGTAAGTGATTTTCCAAAAAAGGATATCATTTTCAAAGACATCACACCACTATTAGCATCACAAAAAGCATTTTCATCAGTAATAGATGACCTTTCAGTTTTGATAGATGATAAATTTGGAATCGTAAATATAGCAGGTATTGAAAGTAGGGGTTTTATATTCGGTTCAGCAATTGCAGCTTTGAATGGAGAAGGATTCATTCCCATTCGTAAAGAAGGTAAACTCCCGCCACCAAAAGTTGCAACATTCTCCACCAAAGAATATGGAACTGAAATGCTAGAAGTAAAAGAATGTGAGGATAAATTCAATAAAGTAATTATTGTAGATGATGTGTTGGCAACAGGGGGTACATTAATAGCAGCTGAAAAGTTATTAAATAATGCAGGATATAAAGTAATTGGGGCAGTTACCTTAATAGATTTAACTTACTTACATTCTGAAATCAAAATTGGTGGCAAGCTCGTATATAGTTTAATTCAATATTAATATGGCAGAATTTAGTAAACAATGGGCAGAAATTTATGATTCGGGATTTCCGTGGGATTTTGATATAGTAGCTGAAGCAGAAAGTATTCCGAGAGGTTATTATAAACCAATTATATGTGAAGGATTTGGATTCTCAGCAATTGAAGTTGGTTTAGATGGTAAAATCTATTTACTATTTAATGATTTTGATGGGGGATTAGATAAAGTTCAATATGAATCATTTATACAAAATCAAAAGCTAAAATCAACTGGTATATAATGGGCAAATTTTATGAGGATTTGGATACTCTAAATGAGTTAGTAAAAAAATTAGATAAGAAGAGTAAGATAAGTGAATTCATCATTAGGGCATTAAGAAATATGAAAGAAGAACCAACTAAATCAGTATCAGATGTCATCAAAGAAACAAAAAAAGAATTCGGAAATTAATGATGGCCATTATTTAGAGTTAATGGATAGAATTCATATTGTAATGATGAATGTGCAAGACCATTTATTAGACCATCCTTTAACCATATACCATTCTGATATAGTGAAGAAATTAGAAAAGGCACAGCATAATCTATGGAAGGCCTATCAATTAGTCGGTGAAAAGGAATATGGAAAAACGAAGTAGAGAGGTTCAGATGGAGTTATTACTTCATCACTTTAAACATAATATAAAAACTGAAATACGCCATTCTCCTATTGATGGAATTGGTGTTTTTGCTATTAGAGATATATTAGCAGGAGAAGAAGTTTTTCCACAATGGGAACACCCAACGGGACTTTACATAATAGAAAATAAAAGATTTAGAGAACTGCCGGAAGAGGTTCAATCCCAAATAGATAAACATTATATTAGTAGAGTAGATGGGTTTAAGATAGTTAGATTATTTAATGGACTGAATTTTTTCTACAATTCATTTTGTTTTTGTAATAGTGCATATCCTAACTTTGGTGATACAAACATTTCAAATGATGGAATCGCTTTAAGAGACATCAAAAAGGGTGAGGAGATACTAGAAGCATATACTGAAAATATTCCTTTGTAATTTCATATTTTTTTCGTATATTTGTATTCACATTTCAAAACAGCTGACAATTTGTCAATAATATGTTGATGGTATGACAGTTGTAATATAAAGTAAAACTAAAAAATAAAATAAATTATGAGCGTAAATGTAAAACCATTACACGACAGGGTTATTGTAAAACCTGAGGAAAAGGCGGAGAAAACCGCAGGAGGTATTATCATTCCCGATACCGCACAAGAAAAACCACAAAGGGGTGAAGTAGTTGCAATTGGTAATGGGAAAGTAGATGAACCATTAACCGTTAAAGTAGGTGATACAGTTCTATTCGGAAAATATGGTGGAACTGAAATTGAAATTGAAGGTGAGAAATACCTTCTATTAAAAGAATCCGATATTTTTGTAATCCTTTAAAATTAAAAGAAAAAGTTTATGAGTAAAATTATTAAGTTCGATACCGAAGCTAGAAATGAATTAAAAGCCGGTGTTGATAAGTTAGCAAACGCAGTTAAAACTACATTAGGCCCGAAGGGTAGAAATGTAATTATCCAAAAACAATTTGGAGCACCTCACATTACAAAAGATGGTGTGACGGTAGCAAAAGAAATTGAGTTAGAAAATCCTATTGAAAATATGGGTGCTCAATTAGTAAAAGAAGTGGCATCTAAAACTGCTGACCAGGCCGGTGATGGAACTACAACCGCTACCGTATTGGCACAAGAAATCTACAACTTAGGATATAAGAATGTGGCAGCCGGTGCTAACCCTATGGATTTGAAAAGGGGTATTGATAAGGCAGTATCGGTAGTTGTGGGTGAATTACAAACTATCTCAAAGAAGATTTCAACTAATACCGAAATTGAGCAAGTAGCAACCGTATCCGCTAATAACGATTCGGAAATTGGTAAGATGATTGCAACTGCTATGGAAGTAGTAGGTAAAGATGGTGTAATCACAGTCGAAGAGGCAAAGGGAACTGAAACCGAAGTGAAGACCGTAGAAGGTATGCAGTTTGATAGAGGATACCTTTCTCCTTTCTTTGTAACTAATCAGGAAAGTATGGAAGCGGAATTACAAACACCATACATTCTCCTATATGATAAGAAGATTTCAACTCTTAAAGAAATCCTTCCCCTATTAGAACAATCAGCACAAACTAATAAACCACTATTGATTATTTCAGAAGATGTTGATGGTGAGGCATTAGCGGCATTGGTTGTAAATAAGCTGAGAGGTTCATTAAAGATTGCGGCCGTAAAGGCACCTGGATTTGGTGATAGAAGAAAAGAGATGTTGGAAGACATTGCAGTATTGACAGGAGGAACTGTTATTTCCGATGAGAAAGGTTTAAGTTTGGAAAAAACTACATTGGATATGTTGGGTAGTGCTGAAAAGATTAACATCGATAAAGAAACTACAACTATCATCAATGGGAAAGGTAGTGGTGATGATATAAAAGCCCGAATTCAACTCATTAAAAACCAAATTGAGAAAACAACTTCTGATTATGATAAAGAGAAGTTGCAGGAAAGATTGGCTAAGTTAAGTGGAGGTGTTGCAATCCTTTACATCGGTGCAACTACCGAAGTAGAAATGAAGGAAAAGAAGGATAGAGTAGATGATGCATTACACGCAACAAGAGCAGCCGTAGCAGAAGGTATTGTACCTGGTGGTGGTGTGGCATTAATCAGAGCTATCGATGCACTACAAACTCCATCAAAAATTGAATTGGTTGGTAAAGATACCGATTATGTTACTGGTGTTCAGATTGTTAAGAAAGCATTGGAAGCACCATTAAGGGCAATCGTTCAGAATGGTGGTGGAAGTGCTGAGGTTGTAATCAATGAGGTTAAGAATGGTAGTGGTAATTTTGGATATAATGCTAGAACCGAACAATTTGAGGATTTGGTAGGTGCGGGTATTATTGACCCAACAAAGGTTACCCGATTAGCATTAGAGAACGCTGCTTCAATTGCTTCCCTTCTCCTTACCACCGAATGTGTGATAGGGGTAAAGAAGGAAGAAAAGGATTCAGCCCCTCAAATGCCCCCTCAAATGGGGTTCTAAACCTTAAAAATAGGTAAAATAATAGGGAAAAGGCTTGGTAATTCAAGCCTTTTTTCGTATATTTGTAATAACTAAAAATTATTAAATGAAACCATATTTTGATTATTGGTATAAAAGAACCCTTAAAGATGGGTTAAAGGCCATAAGATTAGTAATAGGATTAGGATTAGCGGTATCGTTTGGATACTCGGTAAATCTACCCATTGGTATTATGGTGTTTGGGTATGTATTAGTTGATGCACTTATTGATAAAAATTAAACAAAAATGAAAAACTTTAAAACATCGGAGCTATTAATCTTAGCAATCTCAATCGTATTAATCTTCGTATCGGAGTATTACTACCTCATTGAAAATAATGTAAACAAAGCAATCTTTATTGGATTGTGGCCACCTACTATTATAGGCTTGTTAAATTATGTAACCAACAAAACAAAAAAGTAAGATGGAAAATTTAGATATATACATTCTAACATCTATTGTAGCAACCCTATTCATTGTATTTGGCGTTACAATGTATAGAGAGTTTAGCCGAATGGGTAGAGAGGGGTATAATCCAGACCCAAATGAAAAAAAATATGGTAGAGAAGCCCTATTCGTTTTGATGGCACGATTATTTGATGACCAGAAAGTTCCGAAGAAAGATAAGGAGGTTATTTATAAGGCAATGCATAGAACTATCGCTGATATGGAAAGTGATGGTATATACTTTTCCGAAGATGCGAAAGAAGAACTTAAAAGACATAGAGATGAAGCATTTTGTGAATATAGTGGGCTACCGTCGGTAAAGGCCTATGATACAAATTATATAGTAAAAAATGAAAAACTTAATCGTAGTATCCCATCCCGATAAAGGTAGTTTTTGTTACAATGGTATTATGAAAACCATTGAAAAGACTTTAAGGGAAAACAAAGAGGACATACACATATTAGACCTTTACAAACAAAATGTAACTTTTAAATTCGAAGCACAAAAGGTTGAAGAATATAAGAGATTAGTAAGTTGGGCAGATAGGATATATTTTATTTCACCTGTTTGGTGGTTTAGATGTACTCCTGCTTTGGAATCATTTTTTGACCAGGTCTTTACACCTGGTTTTGCCTATAAGTTTAAACCCATAACAAAGAAATATGGTGTTCCGATTCCACTGTTGAAAGATAAAAAGGTAAGAACATATCTAACGCATGGAGCACCTGCACTACCTGTATTAACGATGTATCTTAATTCAGTTAAGTTACGATTGGTAATGGGTGTATATTCATTTGTATTCGGTTGGTTTAAAACAAAAACTCGTCAATTTTGGAGTGTTCCATTTGTTTCACATAATGAAAGATTAGTTTATTTGGAAAAGGTTAAAGAGGATGTGAAATCAGACCTAAATTCCAAATAAGATTTGTTAAATCCATTCTTTTTTCGTATATTTGTATTATGAGAGAAAACAAACCAAATTTAGGATATGCCTGTATCAATATGAGTATGGGTAAAAAGGTTACTACCAATCGTGCAATGATTAAGAGAACTTTTGAGGCGAGGGGGTTAGATTATGTATCCGATTTGGCATTGGCTAACTCAAAGGATATAATAAAGATTTTAGAGTGGAATAGATTAAATGGAATTATGTTATTCCGTCTATCATCCACTATCATTCCGTGGGGTGACCATATTGATATAACACAACTTAAAGATTACAAAGAGATTAAGAGTGAGTTAAAGAAGGCAGGTGATTTTGCTAAGTTTTGGGGTATGAGAATCAACTCCCATCCAGGCCCATTTGTTGTTCTTACTTCACCTAATGAAACCGTAGTGAGTAATGCGATTAGAGATTTAGAATTGCATGCTACTATATTTGATATGATGGGTTTATCTAAAACTCACTACAACAACATCAACATACATTGTAATGGTGTATATGGCGATAAGCAAAGTGCAATGGATAGATTCATAGAAAACTTTAAGAGATGTTCCCCATCAGTTAGGAAAAGATTGACAGTGGAGAACGATGATAAGGCTTCAATGTATTCAGTTAAAGACCTAATGTATATCCATCAAAATACCGGCATTCCTATTGTATTTGATTATCATCATCACCAATTTTGTACCGGAGACCTTTCGGAAGAACAGGCTCTTCGATTAGCTGCAACCACATGGCCTAATGGAATTCGACAAGAGGTTCATTATTCTGAATCAAAGGCATTGCACGAAAACAACCAAAAAGAAAAACCACAAGCCCATTCCGATTATATTAACCAATTACCTAATACTTATGGATTGGATATAGATATAATGGTGGAGGCCAAAGCAAAAGAATTAGCTATATTACCATTCTTAAATTAAGTGAATGAGATTCGTTTATCTACCGACGTTAAATGTTTTAATCATATTTTTTAATAAATCTGGTAGCACATTATATTGTGGGTGGATTGAAAATGTAATAACATTTTTAGGAGTTCCTTATGAATTAAAATTACATAACGAAATAGATTATATTGATTTTATAGAAAAGGTATATGATAAAAAACCAAAGATATATTTCTTTGTTCGTAATCCTTTGGAGAGAGTTGTAACTTCGTTCTATTGGTTAAATACATTCGATATAAAATCAAAGGATAGCCAATTTCCATTAGATGAATTCATTACCTATGCGGATAATTTAGAGCAATCAATAGAAAAAAGTGATGATATGCATCTCCTACCACAGAGTTGGGAATTGATTAAATGGAATAACTACATAAATGGTAGAGAAAACTCAATGTTTGAATTTAAAAATTTTAGATACGATAAGAGGTTTTTTAAGGGTTGTGAGATTGTTATTGTTCAAATTGAAAAATTCCAAAAGAATTTCGATGCACTAATTCAATCGCTATTTGCTGATAATTATATTCCATCCTATAATAAGTTGGAAGAGGTAGGTAATCATCATTACTACAAAAACTCATTTGGAATTATAGAAGAACTCCATCAACAAAAAACTAATTTTGAAATGATGTTCTCTTTACTTTCCTATAACTTTGTTGAATCAAATTTAAAAAAGCAAACCCACCACAATAATTTGTATGGGGGGTTGATAATTCGATTGGAAAAAATTAAAGAAGGAGTTCTCTCCCTAAATAAAATAAATGAAATTCTGGCTAATGAAAGCAAGTGGTTAGGATACGATAATTCCCTTATTTTAAATATGAATAGATTTATATGATGAAAGCATTAACTTACGATGACATCCAATTAGTTCCCGCTTATTCGGAAATCACATCAAGACAAAACATCAGCCTCAATACCCTATTAAGTAGAAGATATGGTTTGTTGAATCCAATTGTTGCATCACCTATGGATACTATATGTGGTGAAGAGATGGCCTATAAAATGATGTTATTGGGAGGAGTTGGTTGTGTGCATCGATTTATGACGATTGAAGAGCAAGTTGAAATAATTAGGAATTTGAGATACCGAATCTATGGAGATGGCTTTGGTGGCCCATTTGAAGATTGGGGGGTAATGTATGATGATTGGCATGCCGAAGAACCTTATGTTCCAATTATGGCGGCCATAGGAGTTCAAAGTGAAGATAAGGATAGAGCAAAAATGATTACTGATGCGGGTGTGAATGTTCTCCTAATTGATGTAGCACATGGTCATCATAAGAATGTTATTCAGATGATTAAGTGGTGTAAGGATAATCTGAATGATAAAGTTGATGTAATAGCTGGAAATATAGCAACTGCGGATGCGGCTATTGATTTAGAAAGGGCAGGGGCTGATGGATTAAGAGTTGGTATTGGTGGAGGTTCTCTTTGCACTACAAGAGTTAAAACAGGCTTTGGTATTCCAAATGTTACTTCTCTTCAACAAGTTTTAGAAGTTTCAACTGTGCCGGTTATGGCAGATGGTGGGATAAGAAGTAGCGGTGATATAGCAAAGGCATTGGCAATAGGAGCATCTAATGTTATGTTAGGCTCATTATTGGCGGGAACTGACGAAGCACCTGGTCAAATTATAGAAAAGGCAAATGGTTTATATAAAAGATATAGAGGTGCAGCATCTTTGGAAACTAAACTAACACACAACCAACAGGCGAGAAATGTTGAGGGAGAGAGTACAGTAGTTCCATATAAAGGAGGGGTTAAGTTCATCGTTAATGGTATATTAGATGGAGTAAAATCTGCTTTAAGTTATGCGGGAGCAAATAATCTAAAAGAATTTAAACCAGATTATGTTGAGGTTACGAATGCAGGAATGATAGAAGCAAAACCACATTTAATATGAGAAAGGATGCAGAAGAGCAAAAAAAGTTATATTGTAAACAAATGAAAGAAATGGCATTAGAAGATAGATTGTTTCTTAAAATTGATTCATCGATAATCAAAGATGAGAGTAATGATATGGAATTGGGAAAGAAGATTAGAGCTATGTGGAATAAAAAAGATAAACAAATCGAAGATAGATTGAAATGGTTAGAAAGTAGAATGAATGATAATGAATAAGAAAAAATTGATTTTGCTTAATGATAATGTAAACTCCTTCGATGGTGTTATATTGGCATTGATGGAAGTGTGTGGGTATAACATTTATCAGGCAGAACAATGTGCTCTTATAGTTCATAATACCGGAAAGTGTATAATCAAAGAGGGATTTATTGAAGAGTTGGATAAGTGGAGGGGTGAGTTGAAACGAATGGGATTAAAAATTAAAATTGAATAATATGAATTTAGAAAAAAATTATCGATTACAATTGCAAGAGGCCTTATCACAAGAACCTGTAAATGGTATGGGTAAGTGGGCAAAGCAAACAAAGATTGATTCAATTAAAGAAAAGATTGATTGGATTGAAAATGTTAAGGATGTAGCATTAGGTGATTTTGATTTTGGAAGTGGATTAGATAAGGATAGTTGGATTGCAGGTTATATTGTTGGATTTGCAGTTGCTGCAGATGGATTGAGGATGAAAGATGAAGAGGAAAGGGGTGAAGTGGGTGATGAATCAATAGAAAACGAAATAAACGAAGAATAAATGAAAAATTTAAAAGCATTATCGGTAATACTGATTACAATAGTAGGAACTTTGGCAGTTGTATTTGGTGAGGTGGATGACTCACCAGGTTTAGGAGGAATAGGTTTAATTCTTATAGGTGGTGCTTCATATCTAAATTTAAAGTTAATAAAAGAAAAACAAAAATAAAATGACAAATACAAAATCACACGCCGAAGTTGAATTTGAGATTTTGAGTAAGGTAGTACCTGATGCAATAGCATTAGATTTTAAAGATGAAATACTGGCTATATGCAAAAAGTTTAGTCAAAGTGGGCAAAGTGGCGGTTCTGCCCCATATACCTCCGCAATAATTTCATCGGTAATCAATAAATTATGCACATTTCAAACCATTTCCCCATTAACGGGTGAAGACGATGAATGGTCTGAAGGATCAAGTGATCCCGATGGTATATTATATCAAAATAAAAGAAACTCCGCTGTGTTTAAAGATGATAGTGGTGTATGGTATTTAGATGCAATTATATGGAGAGGGGATACGGTCGGTGAAAGTGGAAACAATTGGGACAACTTCAGCGGAACTGTTGAGGGGATTAGGAGTAGACAATACATTAAAGAGTTTCCATTCGAACCAAAAACATTTTATGTTGATGTAACAAGAGAGATGCTTCCAGCTGATTGGGAAGAAGAACCATTCTTTCAAGATAAGGATTACTATATCACATCTGAATATGAAGCAACCGGTGTAAAAAATTGGATTGCGGGTGATAAGTACCGATATGTGATTAAAGACCGTAAACAATTAGAAGAAGTTTGGAAATACTATAAGAAATAAAATTATGACAAAAGAAGAATTAGTAGAAAGTTTGAAAGAGGGTGAAGTGGTAGTAACCTTTAAGAAAAAAGATGGTAGTGATAGAGTAATGAGATGCACTAAATCATTCGATGTAATACCAGAAGAAAAACATCCAAAGACGACTTCGGATACAATAGCTAAATCAACTACAACAAATACCGACCTGATTATGGTGTGGGATTTGGATAAAGAAGGTTGGAGAAGTTTTGATTATAAATCACTTTTGAAGATTGGTGAGTAATGCTACTAATTCAAAATATAGAGACTATAATAGATAGAGTTGTATTAAGAGAGTGGTGGGTTGAGAACTATGAATTGATAGGTGATAATCAATACCAATTTTTAGTATCAAACATTAAAACTCTCAAAAAGTTTACAATTCAGGTCGAAAGGCTGCCAATAGGTGATAAAAAGTTGATATATGAAGTATGGGCGTGGAAAGAAGATGGGAATATAGTAAGGAGAATGGTAGATTTAAAACACTTTAAGCAAGTAGATGATTTTGAAAAAGTTTTAGAAAAAATAATAATTAACTACTCAAATGAATAAAATGCAAAACATATCGAAAAATCAAATCGAATTCCTCACAAAGTTAAAGGAAGAAAGGGGTAATATAGATTCAATATTACTATCATTAACAAAGTGGTCATTAGTAGAATATACCGAACATTATGGAAACTATGAAGGTAGTGATTTTAATTTGGAAGTGGATACCAATTGGAAATGGGTGAGGTTAGGATATGATGTGGATGATTTGGATTCCTTAATACAAACATTAGAGAATCTACCATTAGGGGAAATCGGCTCTATGGATTTAACTCAGCATTTTATATGTGAGGATATGAGTGATGGTGATACTGAAATTATAGCAAGTGATTTCACACCAGAATTATCAGAAGAGTTGGCGGAAGAGATAGACCTATATGAATTATATTGGGATAGTGAAATCAATAATAGTGAATACCATTTTGATAAGGGTAGTATCTTTCAAATAGAGATTACTTTAAAAGAAGGAGAACCGATTATATTTGAAGAGGGTTTAGGATAACTCACAACAATAGCCGTTGAGCGGGGCGGGGGTTGGGGGTATCGTTCTCCCTTTGTCCTTCGGGTCCGAAAAATTTCGGAGGATAAGATTTATTGATAGTATTTAAGTTTATGAAAGCAATACATTTAGTAGATAGGGATAAAACAATTATCACTTTTAACAAAGGTGGTAGTACCCTTTTCACCTATACACTCAAACTATTCCTTAATTGGAAAGGGATTGAGGTAACGGGTGAGTATATAGGAGGTAGAGAAAGTATTGCGGTGACCCGTAATCCTATTAACCGATTTTTTAGTGGATTCTTACATTCACATACGGTACCGAGAGGTGGAGATTGGGATTTTGTAGAGAGGGGTGATATAATCCGAAAAATGGAAAGGTGGATAGAGAAATCAAAAAATGGGGATATAAGAGATGATTGGCATTACGAAAGGCAAGGTGTGATACTAAACGAAATGGGATTTAGTGGTAAAACCTACCGAATAGAAGATATAGGTGATGAGATAAACCGAATGGCGAATTGGCCTGCCCCCAACGCAAATCCGGATTGGAGTTCTACCGAACCCTTAGTTCGAAAGGGTGGATTGGGGTTATTAGATGATTTGGGTATCGAAATGAGTGAATGGGATTGGCAAATCTTTATTGGTTTTTGGAAAACGGTTGAGAACAATTTAGAAAACATTCATCATAGGAGTAATGAAACCCGCTTAATCCGATTCATCATTCAAAGTGAAAGACCGGGTTTGTACGATGTCATTACTAATTGGTTTGCGGAAGATATAAAAAGATTTGGATATGGGGGGATTATATAAAACATACGATTGCCATCGAAAGAGCCACACCGAAGTGATGGAGGAGTTAGAGAATTGGATACTACTAAACCAATACGATACTCCATTAGAAATCATTACCGGAAATTCGGAAGCGGTGAAGAGTATAGTGAAGGAAATATGTAAGGGTATGTGGATAGAGGTAAGAGAGGGTTGGATTAATAAAGGAACAATGATAATAGATTCTATATGATAATAGAAATCCGAGATGGAGAGGAAGCGTTCATACCCGTAAAGAGGGTTGGAGCGGGTGAGAGACAACCTTACCTTATAAGTGGCTCATTGGATATGTATGGGGATATAACCCTAACGGGTAACCTTATCGTTCAACAATCCCAATGGGTGTACCTAAGAGGACCGGTAACTTCATCGGCAGCCCTAATCAATGGAGGGGTTACGGCATCTAACCTCCTCATACGAAAGAGTAGGGGGGATGGAGAAACGAATTCCGAATGGGGTAATGTAGAGGTAGAGGGGAATATGGTAGTGGGAGGAGTGAACCTATTAGATAAGATAGCCGTTTTAGAAGAGAAGGTAACCCAATTAGAAAAATTGGCGGAAACTAAAAATAATTCAGCATAAGAGTATAGCCATAGTATAGAGTATGAATAAGATAAGTATAGATAAGAGAAGAAGAGAAGGTTTACAAAGATTAATCGAAACACTCATAAAGATAGAAGAGTACGAACTATGCCATCAGATACACCACATACTGAATAGAAAGGAGAACCAAACCCTATGCCATAAGTGTTCACTACCATTAGGAGAGGAGGGGATATGTTGGAGATGCCTAACAAAATAAAAAGTAATAAAAAGAGAGTAGGGATAGAGGTAATCAAACTGCTGATAATCCTAATCCCCATATGGTTGGTATTAAGAGGGGGGATAATCCTTCTATTCACCCTATTAAAGGAATTTTATTAGATAGGGTATATGGGTATAGGGAGTGTGGAGATGTGGTGGCAAAATGGAGATATGGGGGTTTAAAAGGAGTGATTAGCGATTAAGTACTAAACCTTTTCACTATGTGGTGTAGTAAGGTGGGGTGAGGGTGAAAGCATCCGTATTATACTCTTTAATGTTAATTTCTTAATATTATGAACGGTGTGAAAAAGTGGGGGAAAGTGGGAGGAAGTGGCATATACACATCCATACATAGAACGATTTTTTCCTGGCACGCAAAGGTACAACAAAAAATTCACATATCCAAGCGTTTATACCAAAATTTTTTCTATATTTTATCCCCTTTTGTTAGAAATTATTCGGTGCACAGCCGACGAGAGCAGAATTTTATTCGGTTACAATTGTAAATAGTATGTAACAAATGTAAATTCGGTGTTACATATTAATCTACCCAACCACCACCTCTGACCTTCACTTTTATTTTTGGGTCATTGTATAGAGGGTCTCCACCTTTACCAATCGCGGCATCCTTAAGGGATTCAGAATAGGCTTCATCACCGGCTCTACCCAACTCTTTTGCTTTTTTTAGCTCATCGGTAGTTAAGGCTTCACCTTTAGTAAATGCTGCGAAATGTTTTGTGTGATAAGAACCTAATGGTTTGATGATGTTGTTGTTACGAAGATGTGCGGCCTTTCGGTCTAAGTAATCGAAAAGCTGGTCATCACTCAGCCCTTTTAGTTCCTCATCGGATAATTCTTTAAAGTTCGACATAACCTTCAACGATTAATTGTTCTCTAATGGCCATATTCTCTTCGGATTCTTCTTTAGAGGTCTTACTAGCTAATCGGTCAGAAGTAATGAGGGTAATGGCGGCAACGGCTTTATTATATGTTACATACCTTTTCCCAAAGAGTTCAGAACCAAATGAAGGCCCTTTAGTTATAGTTACCATATCACCAAATACATGATGAGGGGTTGGTTCTACTCGGAAGTTTGAGACCTTAGTGAATTCTTTTCCGGACTTCTTGTCCAATTTCCATTCAATACTCATAGTTTTATGTTTTAAGGTTTATTATTTGTGAAATAGGTTTCCAATCTCCGCCGGTCTCCAACCACAATTTAATGCATCGTTTAGATTTGCGATGTTCTCATAAGTGAGGTGAGTCCAATAGGATAGGGTATTTAATTCATCCATAAGGTATTTACCAACATTAGGATAGTTTGCACAATAAGAGTGGAGGCGATTTACGTTTTCCTCATTCATTCTCTCAATTAGGGTTTCTACTTTCATATCTATTATCATTTATTACATAACAAACATAGGGAAAAGCAGTGATATATCCAAGCGTTTTCCGATATTTATTTTCCCATTTTCGAAAAAAAAGTTGGGGTTTTGCTTGGATTTGTGGAGGAAAAGCCGTACCTTAGTAGGGCGGGCGGGAGGATAGTATATCCCTATAAGGGGGCGTAACTCGTTGATAATGAGGGAGTCATGGAAGCGCAAGGATTCTGTCTCCATGGTCGGAAAAACTAATGCTGTTTAATCCAGTCCCTATCTGTACTAAACCAGCCCTTCGGATTGGGGGACTGTATATACAGATTGATATCGTCTATACAGCATTGATTACCAACGACTTACGAAAATCCAAAAAATAATTGAGGAAATGCTTGGATTATTCAATCTTTTTTAGTAGATTTACTATGTAATAAATGAGAGAGATATGAAAAACAAATTGAAATTCAGTTATGTAGGTATGGAGTTTGAAGTTCCATCTACCTGCCTTCGTACTACCGATTATTGGGGAAAACCTTTAGAAACCCCTTACATCTCTATCGGTCGTAAAGAAGTGGCTTCGATGAGTAAGGCCTTTGTTAAGAAAAACTATCCTAACCTATTAGTGTGGGCTAGTTCAGAGGTGTTCGCTAATGGTAATTCAGTTTCGGTTAATGTGTGTAACTCCGATGGTTCAGATTTGGATTATGATTCTACTGAATGGAAAACAATCAATGGGTTTACCAATTCGTTAGCCGGTGGTAAGTATGATGGTATGCATGACATCTATGAGTATAGTGAGCCAGGTAAAACTGATAATGGTACTAAGTTAGACATCTACGCTAAGTATGTTCATTGTAGTAATCAGGCTCCGCATGGGAGTTGGCCATCAGCCGTTAAGTGTTTGAAAGGGTTAATTGCCGGTGAGTATGTGTTCGGTCCCCTTACTTTGGAAAACGCAATTGCGAAGGCCAAAGGGTATGGTTATTCAGAATCTAACATTGAGAAAGCATTAAACTTAATTTAATATGAGAGCATCAGTTAAGAGAGAGAAATTGTTAAAGAACTCAAAAGGTCAATACCGATACCAATTCAATTGGATAGGTGGTGGGTTCAATGATATTTGGGCTAAGAACATCATAGAGTTTATGGCTGAGGTGAAACGCCAGTTTGGAAACTCTAACCTAAAGGTGGATTATACTACCGTTCACAAAGCAACTGAAAGTAGTGCTAAGGAATGGGATAGAGCAGGTAATATGATGTGTTGGTAAAATAAATGGGGAAACGCTTGGAAAATTCAAGACTTTCCCTTATCTTTACTATGTAATAAAAAGAGAGAGTTATGAACAAGTATCCAAATGGTTATCTACCAAAAATTGAGTTTTGGGAAGCAAAGTATATTATGGCCTTAGAGGCGAGCATCGGATGTTATGGTAGGGGTGATAGAAGGAATGGTGAGTTAAACTACCTAAAGGCAAAGGAAGCTAATGAGAAGATAGCATACTTTAGGGGCAGAGAGGCGGAAAGAGTAAGTGAAGTGAATATTTGGTAAAAAAAGAACAAAAAAGACTTGGTAGAATCAAAATTTTACCGTATCTTTACGAAGTAAATAAAAGGGAAGAATAGAGGCTCCCTTAATAAGACCTCTAAACTATAACAAACCCTCCCATCAGTAGGGGATATTCAAACTGATAATTTAAACTATGGCAAAGATGTCAAAGAAGAAAGCGGTTACAATGTATGAAACAGTGTATCCAAACATTCAGAAGATTACAACACCTTCTGGCACTATTAACTACCGTGTAAGAGTAGGTTTCAATGGTGAAGTTCTTTCTCAGTACGCTCCTTCATTGAAGAAAGCGAAGGCTGTAAGAGCTGAATTATTGGGTTAATATCCATAAGGATTCCCAAATTATTAAGAGGGGGGAGGATTTTTCTCCCCACTCTTTTCTTAAAATTTAATGATTAGTAAATATAAACAAACAAAGATGAAAAAAGTGTTCGCAATTATCGTATTAGCAGCTGGTATGACAGCATGTGGTGGTAAAGGTACAACTGAAGCTACAACCGATTCAACCGCAGTAGTGGTGGATTCAGCAGTAGTAAATGTTGATACAACCGCAACGGTGACTGATTCTACATCAGTAGTAAAATAAGGGTTACGATTAGTAATGAGTGTGAGAAGCATCTTCCAGTAAAGTTCTATTCTCTCTTTTACTCTTTTATTACATAAGTTTCTTACAAAATACTCAATAGAGGTAGGGAAGACTGCCTCTATTTTCTTGCGTCCCATCATATTTATAGATGTTGGGAGAGAGATTTGGTTTTTCCAACAATTTTTCGTATCTTTAAGGTTCTAAATCCACCAATTATGGCAAAACGTATATACCTAAAGACCACCGGCGAAGAGTTAGGAAGAGCCGGTATGTTACGAATAGCTTCAATGGCAATCACCTGGTGTAAAAACCATTTAGGTGTGAATGGGCGTAAGGCCTTATACCCTGTATGGGGGTTATCAGCGGAAAGAATGGAAAATATAGTTGGTGATTACGATGATGTAGAGAACCAAATTACAATTTATTACCACAACGTAGATGATGTAAGAGAGTTAATAGCAACCATTATACACGAATGGACACATCAACTACAACCCTGTCGAACAAAATACAATAAATGGAAGGGTTCATACCAAAAGAACCCATTAGAAGTGGAGGCCTATGAAGCGGAGGCCTTATATACCTCACCTTGTTGGAAGGCCATTAAATCAAAAGTAAACCGATAAAAAATATTTGGGATTTTACTTGGAATTCTCATACTTTTTTCTTACCTTTATAGGGCGGTAGGGCGGGAGCAGCCTCCCATAGCTGCCGGTCGTAACCCCCTCATACTCAACCGATTATAACCCGTTGATTATCAAGCAAGTTTTTTAAAGAAAGTCTCTCCCATATTTGGATTATATGGCGGTATCCCCTATCTTTACTATGTAATCAAAAGAGATAATATGATAACAATCGGAGAAACCATTTTAGTAACCCTTTTCACCGGTGTGTGTATTGTAGGGTATGTATTCGTAAAGACAGTAATCGAACATTCTAAAACTAAGTAAGATGAGTAGAGCAATTAAGTACTATGTGGAGGCCATCAATCCGGTCCAACCCACCCTATTGGAAATTATTTTTGGTTTTTTCAAAAGTTTTTAACTAAATGCTTGGATAATTCAATCTTTTTTACTACATTTACTATGTAATAAGATGAGAGATATGGAACTGATTGATGTGCGTGGTATGAGTGTTAATGAGTATTGTAACTTCGTAGAGAGTAGAGCTCTCCATTTGGGAGTTAGCCCTATGGAGTTGAATATTGAGTTTTGGGAGAGAGATTTGATTAGTATGGTGAAGTACGACCTGGCAAAGGCCGAGTTGTTTCAACGCCAGATAGATATGGAGTACGAATCCTAATGGTTGTCGGAAACAAAAAATAATTTAGTAAAATATGACCACTATGTATAACGAAGGAAGAGTAAGAGTAATAGAACAATTAGAGAAGGAAGAATTCCATATACTGAATATATGTGATGTAATGGATTGGATATATAGTACATTCAGACCAAATGGACAGAGATGGGATATGAGTTGGGAAGAAGAGAGTAAGTATCTAAAGCAATTTTGTGATAATTTCCAACTATACCTATATGAGAAACCGAATGAGGAGTTCTTCGAATGGGAGGGAGCAGAAGAAGCGAGATTAGGAGGATGGAGAGGAGTAATACTAAGTAACCTAAGTTAATATGAATAACGAGTATATCGAATTAGAAGGTAGGAGGGTCTTACCAAACGGTGCCGTAGTACAAAGGAGTATATACCCAAAAGAGCAGTTAGAGTTCAACCAATGGGCGAGAGAGTTGGGAGTGAGTAGCTCATACACACCCGTAGTCGAAGGTAACCGCCCAATGGAGATGATAAGGGAGTGGGGCGTGAAGGGCGTAGATGTGTTAGGTTTTATGTAACCGTAAGAAAGTCAATGAGTTAGAGGGGGGCTGGGGTATCCTCGAATGTTTGTGTTGGCTTTTACTACGTGTGGAAAAATATATATTATACCTCCGAAGGTAAAAATTTCGGAGAAAAAATTTTACCTATATGGAAAGTTGATAAGTAATGTTAAAGATAGAAAATATACATAAGATAAAGGAAGAGATAGTTAGGGATATGTATTTTCATGAAGTTGATGAGAATGATCATATTTACATCTTTGAGTTAAGAAGTATCCTTTCAGATGTGAATGAGAAGATAAAAGTGGTATTACATAAAGAAGGGTTTGAAGATGAATATGGAAACAATGAGTATTCATTAAGAATTGCTTACTATTCTCCTATTCAATTCGATTTAAGGATACCAGATTTAAAGAATATAGGTATATTGTTAGGGTGTATAGGAAAGTTAATCGATAAATATAACGATGAGAAGAAGCAAAGCAAAAATATATAAGATAATCAAAGAGTGGAAGGATGCATCCCCTACCGAAGTGTGGGAAGGGTTTAGGGATAATTTCATTTTTGGATTTTTGGGTGCAACCTTAGTCGTATTTATTGCCACTCGGACGGATTTAGCGGTATTGATTGGGTATATAACATATTACACTTTTATGGGTAAGATTGTGAACCGTCCAAAGTATGTTACCGATTTGGGTAAGTTGATTGTATTTCCCTATTCATCTGCTTTTGGGGCGTTTGTAGGGTATAAGATTTCGTATATACTTTTAGAATGGTTAAATGGTTTAGGAATATGATGATTAAAAAAATAGTTGTAGTAGGAATGATAATGGGAGTGTTATCTTCTTGCGTAGAGTATCGAATTAAAAGGGTTACTCATTCGGATGGTAGTAGTTACCACTTTCCACAACAAAGAAGGGGATTGGGTGATTGGGTGGATGTATCACCTACCGGTTCTTATACCTATGATTGGGCGGTAGAGGTAATTAGGGAAAAGAAGGAGAGGAAGGGGGGAGGGATTAGTTATCTAAAAATTAAATAAGAATGAGTAGAATACCAATACCACCGATGACGGCTCCACCACCAAAAGGAGTATCGGTGAATATATCCCAACCGAATTCAAATGTTGCTCAACAAATTCGGGATGTTGCCGAACAAAAGGCCCGTATGGTAATAGATGAATGGATGAAGGGGCATAAAGACCTATTTGAATCGAAGAGTGTAAAGTTAAAGATTCAAAACATTCAATCCATAGTGGGGATGCCCTATGATGACCGCCTAAACATCGTAGGTGTGGTAGAGGAGGATAAGTACTACCAATTTAATTTAGATAATACGGCTAAAACCGGTGGGTATCAAATCCTTTTACATCGAAGACAAACCGATTCGGGTCATTACATTATGGAGTATGATTCTAAAACCTTATGGCTGGGTAGTGATGAGATAGATACTATTGAAAAGATTATAATTTGTATGAATACTATATAATGAAAATGGTTTGCGGTAAATCTCTACTATATGTTAATCATTCAGAATACCGATAGGATTACCGGTCACCGCATTTCCGATGATTGGGTATTTGGTAAAGTGGTTTTACACCGATGGGATTACTACTTCTATATAAACGATACTGATGGTAATCAACGAAAGGATGTCCGCCTTCATCGCCATTTGGTAAGGGATGATTGTTACCGTCTCCGATACGGTTCTAATCATATCGATATTACGAAGGCGGCGATTGAAGATAGGGAATTATTTTCTTTTTATGTTTCCGTCTTAATAGGTGGAGATTAGATTTGGAATACTCAATTATTTTTTGTATATTTGGTTATGTTTATGGAATACAACGAATGGTGTAAGGAGTTGGGAGTGGCTACCTTATGTGATTACAACGATAAGCGGATTAGGGAGTGGCAGGAGAGGAGAGCAGATTGGGAAGCCGTATGGTGGATAAACTATCAAAAGGCTTATTCTAAATCGAATGGACGGATTTTAGGACCGGAAAATGGTTTAAGAGAATGAAAGAAATAGATGATGTATTATTAAAAACGATTGGGATGGATGTTCAACAACTCTATTCCAAATACGGTCATAAAAAGGATTGGAAAGATTTTCTTGCTGATGTGTATGAGATTGTAGAGAAGTCCAAAGAGATTACCCTTACTATCCAAAATTTCCGCAAAATCATCGGTCATTATGATACACAACTTAATAATATAAACGATTTCTCTTTTGATGTGATTTCGATTGAAGAGGATTATAAAGATTATGAAATGTTAATTGATTGGAATGGTAGAAGGATTAATGCGGTGATAAGCCGAACTAAAAATGTCGAAGGGGGTGATTATAATATGGATTTTAGAAGCGGTAACATTCACCAAACATATTCAATAGAAAGGAGTGAGGTTACCATCGATACCATCATATATAAAATTTCCTATTTCATTTATAACAATTTAGAACAATTACCTTTTTAAAATATAAACTATGAACACAAAGTATGATTTAACAATTGGCGATTTGCAAGACATTGAATTGGTATTGGTTGAGGCCTCCGCGTGGGGTTGTAGAACCGAAGTAGAAGAGAAGGCTCAAAATTATATCGATGGTGGTATTCATCCTACCGATGCATATCATTTCGCTTTTGAAGATTGTACGACCATTTAATATTTATTAGTATGAAAGTTTCTCACGAACAATTAAACGAAGAAGTAAACGAACAATTGATTCCATATCTTTTGGAATTATCGCTACCTTTGAAGGAAGTCATGAGGTGTGTTCACACATACATCACCGCAAGAATTGAAGATTATGAGTGGGAAGATACGAATAAAGCAATGGGTGTTGTTCAAAAACAAATAGATAAATTTCTAGCCCCTCCTACTTTCGAAGAAAAGTTTGGACCAATCTGCCTAAATTAAATTTTATGAAAAAGGTTATGCATTGGATTAAATCCTTATTTAAGAAGGATGAGATTTTTACCTTTATTGTCACAAACAAAGAGGGTGTGGATGAATTGTGGGTATATAAAAATGGTAAACGAATTAAATAAGTTATGAATATAATTAAAATATTACAATCATTCACACTTTTTATGTTGGGTGGTTTCGGTCATTGGTATATTATGTATTGGCAATTTAAAATGCCGAATTGGATTAAGTCACCATATCCTTACCTAATAGCAATTGTTTGCACTTGGTTATGGATAAAGGCGAGTGAATATGGAGTAGCGGGTTTTGGAGGAAGTATGTGGAGTAATCGTTTTTTATTTTTTATCACCGGTGTATTTGTTGGTATTATATTATACCCACTTCATTATAATCAGAATTTTTCGCTCAAAGTATTAGTTCAGATTATTCTTGCTCTTCTTATCCTTTTAGTAAGTATATTTTGGAAATAATATGAGTTTAGGAAAAGAATTAATAACATATAAAGATGAACTATATTGGGTTTATCGAAAAGTAAAAGAAGGTTCGGTGAAAAACATCGAAATGGTAAAAGAATTTTGGCAATGTGATATTACACTTAAACATAATGGGGTTCTACTTTTTTGTAGGCACATACCGAATGTAGAAATTGAAAATTAAAACAAAAAAAAATATATGAGCAAATTAGTAAAAATGTTAAGAGCAACTGCGGAAGCGGATAGAGCAAAGGCCCTCCTTACTTTAGACCTATTAGAAAATAGAGGAGTTGGTATTGGAGACCATTCAACCGATGATTTCTATAAGAATGCAGAAGATGCATTAAAGATGTTAATAGATGCGGATGATAGGTTAGAAGCAATTGGCAAATATTTTCCACTTAAATAAAAAAACAAATGGGTTACGAAAATTTTACAACCGGATTCAACAAACCTGCCATATTTACGGCACAAACTTACGGAACAAAAACTACCGTTGAGATTGACCATTCTGATTTGGATTTAAATGAAGTAATGGAGGCGTTCCAAACTTTAATCATCGGTATGGGATATAGTAACGATTCCCTTAAACATTGGGTATTGGAAAAGGCAGATGAATATAATGAGGAGGATAGAGAAACTATTTCATTCAATGAGGAAGAAACAAAGGCGATGAATGATTACCTTGCTAACCTACCGGCTGATTATGATAATAATCTACCTAAAAATGATTTCGAATACAATGATTATGGTATGAGAGTTAATAAAACTAAAAAATGAAAAACAAAAACTGGATTGAACTTGCATTAAAAATCATCGGTGTTGGATTGGGATTCTTTATTCTTTTCCACGCGTTCCGAATGGTAATTCTTTTTATCCTATTTTTAATTAACGGATGATAAAACCATTTTCCATTTTAGATTCTCGAACCAAAGAATGGCAAGACCGTAAAAGATGGTGGATAAATACCTATGGAATCAAATCAGAATTAGGTAGAGAGGCAACCATATCCAAATCTCGCTTTTGGGATACCGAAGAGAACACCGTTTCTATCTTTGATGCAACCTTATGTGAAAAGATGTATGAATGGTTTGCACTTAAAGGTGGTAAGGTATTAGACCCATTTGCAGGTGGGAGTGTGAGAGGAATCATTGCAACCGAAATGGGATTAAGATACGATGGTATAGATTTATCCGAAACACAAATAGAAGCGAACCGATTACAATCCCATAAACCAAATTGGATTTTCGGTGACAGTGATAAAGAACTTACCCTATTAGATGATGAGGGCTATGATTACATATTTACTTGCCCTCCTTATCATGATTTAGAAATCTATTCGGATTCACCTGATGATTTATCTAATATGGATTATCAAACATTTTTAAACAAATATAAATCAATACTAAAACAAACGTTTAACAAATTAAAACCAAACCGCTTTTTTACAATTGTGGTATCAGAAATTAGAGAACTTACAAAGACAGGTAGTTACAAAATCGGTAGTTACAAAGGATTAGTTCCGGATACAATAAAAATATGTGAGGAAGCAGGTTACAAATTTTACAATGATATGATTTTAATCAATTCGCAACATGCGGCATCAAGAGTAGGAGATACTTACTTTGAAAGAAACCGAAAAGTTCCATCCGTTCACCAAAATGTACTTACTTTTGTAAAAGGTAATCCCGACCTTGCCACAGAAGAATTAGAATGGGATGGTGAATACAAATGTATAGTAGAAGGAAAAAAGTATAAATCATTTAGAGAGGCCGCTATTTCAATAGATGCTGATATATTAGTTGCCTCCGAAGTAGAAAGAAGATGCCTTTCTCCAAAAATTAAATACAAAGATTGGCAGGTGATTGGGGAAGAAACTAAACCCGTATTAAAAATAAGTTTAGATGGGTACTTGTTTGAATCACCGGTGCAGGCTTCACAATACATTGATATGAGTGTTGGTGAAATTAGAAACCGCATCTATTCATCCAATCCTCTTTACCGCCATTGGATTCAATTAGAAGAACCTACTACTAACATTTCATATGAAGAGCATGAAAAAAGTTTAGAAGGTGTAGTGGTAAGGGAACAGTTGCATACTATTCAATGTGAAGGAATTGATTTTTATTCTATCAAAGATGCGGCGCAACATTTTGATGTATCCGATGAAAGAATAAGACAAAAATTGGTATCCGATTCTTATAACGATTACATCTATCTTTATTAATTATGAAAATAAAAGGTTGGGAGAAGTTAAGTGGTATAACGTATAAAGGATTAACAATTGTAAATCCAATTCACAATGCTGAAGAAACTAAATATACAACTCAAATAATTAATTTTAATAGACCTGATAAACCTATTTGGAAATTAAAAGTATTGACTAATAATCATAAATTCCGAATGGGTTCAACTGATTTTTTTGTTTCCATCGAAGGGGAAAACCGAATGTCCACACAAACAATTGTTTCACGAGCAATGATGCTAAAACTTTCCGATTTTAGAATGGTCTTTGAAGGATTAGTGGATGAAATCCTAATGATGGAGGAAAAACTTGTTTCTACTATATCACATCGAATAAATGGTGGGGGTGCAAGTAGTGGTATTATTAATATGGTTCAAAATAGTGGAACTACTATTGATTATGGTAAAATGATGAGTGAATTAATAGATGGGATTAAGGTGAATGGGGATTTAAAGAAGGAATTAGAGGAGAGATTAAAAAACATATAATCTTTTTGGAATAAAATTATATTTATATGTATGAAATTAAAACCGATACTTACTGAATGCTGGACCGGATATAAGCAGGTTGGTATGAAAAATAAGGGTGGAAAGCAAGTTCCTAATTGTGTTCCTGTCACCGAATCTACAAAAGATGACATCATTAAGGATTTGGATAAAGCTAAAAACGATTTACTTAAAAAAGTAGATACTTTGATAGCAAAGAAGAAGAAATTATATTCCGATGTAGATATTGAAACACCTATGACGGCAGATGAAAAAAAATTAGATAAAGATATAGCAGATTTGTTTTCCGATATAAATAAATTAGTTCTTCAAAAAAGAAGTCTTAAAGAGAATCAAGCGGTTAGTGGTGGTAAAGTTCATAAATTAATTACCGGTAAGAACTTAAAATTTAAAGGTAAATCATATAATCAAATTGATTTTGAAACATTAGGAGTAGATAATAGTAATGGAACTATTCGATTAAGAATCCTAGCTCCAAAAGAGATTTTCGGAAACGAAATGAGTTTGGATTTTAAAACTATTAGAAGAGGCCCTTTCTTTAAAACCGATACGAGTAATCAATTGGGTGAAGGTTTATACCATGTAGGATATAATAAAGGTAGAGGGCAAGGAACAGGTGTATTCAAAGATTCTTATTCATCATACAAAGATGCTAAAAAAGAAGTAGAAAAGCTTGAAAAGCAAAGAGGTGGTTCATATAATATGATTGCTTATTATGTAGCAGATAAAGATGGTAAATTTGTAAGAGAATCGGTAAACGAAATCAGTTCGAATGTTCCTAAAATTTTTGTAAAAACTGCGGCAGTTGAAAAGAAGATTAAAGAATTAATGGCCGATAGAAAAAGGGCAGTAGTTCCTTATAATAACGAAACTGATCCTAAGAAAAAGGAGACCTTAAAACAAATCCTTATCAAATTAACAAATCAAATCAAAGGATACGAAAAGAATTTGATTCAGTTAAGAGATATGGAAGAAGAGTATATCCAAAAATTAAATGCAGATGCTGAATTGGAAGTAGAATCGATCCTTTCCGAAAAACAATTTAAAGGATTAGAGGGTATCCCATCAAATAAATCATTAGAAGATATAACCAAAGACCAAAAATTAAAAATAATTAAGGGTGTTGGTAATATAATTGATTTTATTGTTCCCAAAGGAGTAGATAGAAACTTTTGGCAAGTAATTGGAACAGGTAAGATTCAAAAAAATATGGGTGGTAACTATGTATTAGTTGGTAAAATAATTTCTTCACCCGCGTTTAAATCATTAGACGACCTTATTAAAGGTGTAAATTGGAAATCTATGGAAAGTAGAAGAAGATTTAATGAGAGTGTAAATGAGGCAACCGAACTAAAATGGCAAGATGTAGAAGTGGGGGATGTGGCTAATGTTAAGGCAATAAACAAAACCGGCCTTATTATCAAAACTTATGGTAGAAAATTCCACCTTAAATTCCCAAATGGTTCAACAAAAACCTATGATGCGAGTGAATTAACTTTTATTAAGAATTAACCAATATAAATTTATATATTTTTTTTATCATAACCCATTGATTTTCAATGGGTTATTTTTTTAAAATAATTCCCTTATTACTTGGAAAATCCAAAATTTATTCCTATCTTTACTATGTAATAAAAAGATAAGATATGAACATTATACGATTTAACCGCCACGAATTATTCAACTCCACATGGATGGCGTATCATAGAGAAACACTAAACCAAATGGAGATGTTTTATATCCTTAAAGAACAAAGTTGGTTCAATGAGGTTTACAATATGTTGTGTGGTGTATGGGATGGATACCTTTACACAGAGATGTTAGAATCAGCAAAACAATTGGGTTTACCGACTCACATTACTGATAGAATAGCAATCACAATTAATTTCATCAAAGAGAATAAAAAATAAGATTATGATAAAGAGTAAACAAAACAAAGGTATCGAAATCGATTTAACGGGCCCACAAGGTAATGTGTTTTTCTTAATTGGAACAGCTAAAAACTTAGCCAAACAATTAGGATTAGATGGCAAAGAAATTCAAGCTAAAATGATGAGTGGTGATTATGAGAACGCAATAAATGTGTTCGATGAACATTTTGGTAGTTTCGTAACCTTATATAGATAAAAGATGGTTATAAATTCATTATTACCACCGGTATGTATTCAATCAGTTGTAGATGGACAATGGTATATAGCAACTACTGATTCTAAATTAGGATGGGTTAAAGTGGATAGACGATATGATTGGGATGAGTTAAGTAAAATGTGGAATAGAATTACATATACTACTCTAAAGAAAGAATCTCCTAAACGTATTAAAGCTAATTATAATGTAGAAGGTAGTAAAGGAAACATATATAAGGTCTTAAATGATGAAGGAAAATGGAGTTGTAGTTGTCCCGCATTTGGTTGGAGTAGAGGTAGAGATTGTAAGCATATTAAATCATTAAAAGTTAAAATATAAAATTATGAGTAAAGTAAAAGAGTTATTAGAATTTTTAGAGTATGAAGCCCATTCTCTTTCCGCAACTGAGTTTTGCATAATGTTAGATAAAAAAGATATTCCGTGGATTTGGGATGAATGTGAAAACCTTTTGGATTATAACGAAGGTAGATGTGTAGTTGAAGTTATTGAGTTAGGTAGAATGTATTGGTTTGAAGATGGTAAATTCGTAGAGGAAATCGAAATGAGTTATTAATAAAATTTAAAATATAAAATTATGGGAGTAGATATTTCAGGTAGAAACCCAAAAACAGAAGTGGGTGATTATTTTGCGAGTAATTGGTGGGGATGGAGACCTATTAATTACATTTGCCAATTGGCGGCTGAACAATCAAAATTAAAGATTGATTTTTCTCATTGGGGTTCAAACGATGGTAAAGGCCTTCGTACACAAAAGCAGTGTGATAAGTTAGCAGATGCATTGGAGAAACTTTTGGGAAACGATTTCAACTTAAAAGGTGATGATGATAGGATATATCTTTGTTTAGGAGCATGGTGTGAATTTGGAACAGGTCGATTCATCGGAACTGAAAAAGAAGTTTCATTAAACGAACAATACCCCTATGGAGAAATTATGTATTCATCGGTAGTAACATCAGAAGGATTAGCAGTTGAATCGGCTCACTCTACATCGGTTGGTAGAATAAAAGATTTTATCATATTCCTCCGCAATTGTGGGGGATTTCAAATTTTTTAATATGAACATTTTTTTATGTGTATATATGATTCTTATGTTCCCTATGATTATTGGGGTTACTAATGAGTTAAAGAAACAAAACATTGTAATGAATGGATTCCTATCCAATTTCTTTCTATTTTTGAATTGTATAGTAACACTACCAATGTGGTATTTTCTTACTATTAAAGAATTTTTTCAAAAGAGAAAAAAATAATTTATTACATAGTGTTTATCGATGGTGGTAGTTTCTATCACCATTTTTTTTATATTTATTTAAAATGATGTTATATGGATATAGAAGAAGAAATTAATGATAAAGCTGAGCATATTGTAAGGCTTTTAAAGAAGGGTTCATTTTTTGAAGAATACCCCTTTATCCTACCTGTAAAATTAAAATTGACACTCCAGGCTTCGATGTATAAAAAATATAAGAGTGAAGGTGTGGTGGATTTAGATACTAAAGAATTGGGGTTATTGATACACAATCTAAATAGGGATGGGTTATCATCCACGTTATATGAACTTAACCATAAGGGTTATTTGAGAATGGCAGTTAATAAAGAGGGAGAATTAGTTTATGCCCTATCCGATACAAGCAAATCAATAGAGTTTCTTAATAAGAGACAAAAATTTCTATTAGAAACATTTACAATAAAAAAATAATATGTTAAACCAAAAGTTTAATCTTGCGTATTTTAACGGATGTTCTTTTACGCAAGGAGGTGGATTAGAAACCATTAACGATGTTGATTGGAATGAGAGAGATGAGAATGGTGTTGAAAAAGATTTAAAGGATGGTAGGAGAGATGTTTTAAAGATATACAACGAAACTTATGGTATTCCCTATTGGAATTCACGATTAGATGTTGCATACCCATCGATATTTGCCGATACATCAAAAATACAAACTATTAATGATGCTCAAAGTGGTGGGGGTATAGAGAGAATAATAAGAACTACCTATGATTTCATATCCGAAAATTGGGAGATAAGAGATAAGATTTTAGTTATTTTGGAATTGGCTGATTTTAGTAGGTTGGAATTTTATTCTAATACATTCAATCAATATACATTATTTAATTATACAATACATTCTGAAAATAATACAATAGATGAATGGTTTAGTTGTAGGGATTATGCTAAAAGGGTTTATTCAGATGATAATAACCATTTAAGACCAATTTTAAAACCATTTGTGGAGGAGTGTTTAAATCCAAAACAAATATTTCAAAAATTGACAAGAGAACTTATTACCTTTCTTTCTTTCCTAAAATTAAATGGTGTAACTTTTTATATAACCGAAGAACTCAATTACGATTTAGTTGGGTTAAAAGAACGTATTTTTTCCGATAATATTTTACCATTTGGTTCATCTTACATTTGGGCCCAAAAAAATAGAGGTAGAATAGTGGATGAGGTTTCTATTGAAGATGTTCATCCTGGTGTATTGGGGCATAGAGGGTATGCAAAAGAGTTGGTTTCATATTTGGAATCAAAACATAGATAATTCCTATTAACATATTTATTGGTATGGGATTATTTAAAAATATCGGTAATTTTTTCAAATCTAAAGTTGGTAAATTAGTAGCCGGCGTTGGTGCAGTTTTAGCAGCTCCATTTACCGCAGGCGCTTCTTTGGCAGTTCTACCGGCTGTATTAGCGGGTGGAAAAAAGAAAAAAGGAAAGCCCGATGAAAATAATTCTATACTTAGGAGAAAATTTGGTAAAGACCGAAAACCCAAATTAGAAGAGGGCGAGGTTGGTAAATCAATTACACCGGAAGTGATAAAGGTTGTTCAACCGGAAGTGATTATTACCAAAGATGAGCAAATAGAAGTTAGAACTATTACAACTCCTAAAAAAACTGATGTAACTCTATATGGATTTTATAGTACAATCAATAAGATTACTATACCAGTAGATAATGATTTAGATAATGTAGTTGTCGTTCCTCAAACTTTTTTCCCATATATAGTTCAATTCGAAAATCACCCACCATCAAATGGAATAAGATATATTTCACAATTTGTTTATGAGAAGTTACAAGTGGAGTGGAGTACTAATTTGGGTAAGGTATTGCATACATTAGAAAAAGATTTAACACAATACCCCTATATTACTTTGAACTGGCAATCATTTGTGGATAAGTATAATAATTTTGAAGCAGATAAATTGAAAAAAGATGGTGGTATTTTATATGGTTTTACCATTTCACCTGTATTTTTACTTCAATGGTTAGATGGGCCAACTCCTACTACCCTATTAGATTATTCATTTGTTATACCTCCAAAAGTTAAAACGGTTGCTGATTTGAATCCTGTTGATGAACCACAACCCGGTAAAACATTAGCATCAGTTTCATTTGATAATAAAAGGGCGGATAAGTTGGGTAAGATTATAGATTCAGTAACAAAAGTTGGAACTACTTTTGCTATCGCTAATGCTGCATTAGGAGGTATAAAAAGTATATATGGTAATACGAAGGATTCGATTAAAAATCTATCTGATACCGCAGCCAAATTAGGTGATAAGTTTAAAGACCTAAAAGCCGCTTTATCAAAAGATGCGATTAATGGTAAGATAAGTTCTGTTAAAAATCTTATTAAAACAAAACTACCAACTCCTAAAAATATTAAAAACCTTTTTATGGATTTCAAATTTACCTTATTGGCAAAAAGAGATGCGAGAAGAGATGCGAGATTACAAAGGAAAAAACAAAAAAGGGAAGCAAAGGATAAAAATTTAAAAACAAAATTCACCTTAAAGAATTTTGAATTACCTGAATTACCAAAATTACCTAACTTGCCTTCAATACCTCAATTACCTAAAAAATTAAATTTAAATAATTTAAACACATTACCCGGATTAGGCAAACTACCAAATGTAGGTGGGTTGTTAGCACAAGGTAAAGGCATTGTGAGTGGAATAGGTAATATAAATCTAAAAGACCCATTAAGTTTATTGAATGCGCCGGCGAACATTTTAAACCAGGCTTCTAGTTTAGGTGATTCAGTTGCCAAAAGTGTTGGTGGTATAGCCAATGACATTATACAACCATCAATCGATGCTAAAAATGCTCAACAGGCACAACAACAAGCAAACATACAAAGAATCGATAATCAATTGGCTGATATGAGACAGGATGCATTAAAAACTTTACAACAACAGATAGCAGCCAATAGAGCTACCCTACCAACACCAACTCCAAGCGTTAAAAGTGGAACAATAGATCTTGGAAATACTACAACATTTGGTGGTTAAAATTTATAGTAATCTATGAAAACTTTATAATTATAGGTAGTAATAACCCACATTCAATGAAGAGAATATATTACAGACTAAATTGGAAAGATTACTTAAAGAGTGGGAACTTAAAGAATGAAAGCAAAGATGAGCTTTATTCTCTACTATTTTCAGAAGTAAAATCAGCATTATCAAAAAGGAAAGAAGAATTGTGTATTGCGGCTGATACATTCACTCGAACTATGATCCTAATTCCCATCGAAGAATACAAAGAACTATTAGAAGAATGTTTAATGTATTTTCAGATTAGAGAAAACTATGAACAATGCATAGAAATAAAAAATACTTTGGAAAAAATTAAAATAAAAAAATTTAGAAAGAGAAAACCTACAACTGAATCAAATAAACTGATTCTAATTAGGTTGAATCAAGTTACGGATGAATAATAAATTAAAATTGTCTCATGCCGAAAGTAAGAACCAAAGCATTACGAAAAACTGTTGATTCAGAAGTTACCAACACAATTGAAGAAATACTAGAAAACAAAATTGGAGGAATACCGAAACTAATTACACCAATAGAATTTAAGACAAGAAATCAAAAGAGATTTTATAAGGCAATAGAATCCCAAAAAAATCAAATAGTTATGGCACACGCATTAGCGGGAGCTGGAAAAACATTTGTGGGAATACAAAAAGGAATAGAGTTACTTTATCAAAGAAATAGCGGTTTTTATAAAATGGTTATTATAAACCCAACGGTCGATGTTGGTAACGAAGATAAGCTCGGACACTTACCGGGTGATTTGATGGAAAAGATAGCATATCATAACGAATCTTCAATAGGAATACTTCATAAAATAGTAGGGGAAAAGGAAACAACGAGATTGATTGAAATCGGTAAGTTGGAATTTAAGGTTTTAAACTTCCTTAGAGGGATGAACTTTTCGAATACATACATTTTTATGGACGAGGCACAGAACGCTTCTCCTGCCCAATTAAAAACCCTCGTAACGCGTATTGCTGATAATAGTAAGATGGTAATATGTGGAGACCTATCCCAATGTGATAAATTTAGAGCAAATGGGATACCTGCTTATCAGAAAAGTGGATTCTATGATATATGGAAAAGATTGAGTGGAGTAGAGGGGATTTATCAAGTAGAGTTCTCAAAAGAGGATTGTGTAAGAAGTGGAATAGTGAAACGAATACTAGAAAGATATGAATTAGAAGAACAAATCGTTTTAGGTGAAAGTTTTTCTCAGCCAGATTTGGAAAATATAAAAGAATTCTTTACATTAGAGGAAACTATGTAAATGAAAAAAGTTAAAATAAAAATGGAAATGGGGGATGAGGTAGTTACCTTATCCCTTAATACCAATTGCACGATAACAGAAGTTATCAATCACATTATTAAACTTAAAGAAAACGATACTTTGACAGTGGATTCAGTAGAATCTATAATTGAAAAAGAAGTATTGCACGATATGGGTGGTATATACGAATCTCCTGATTTTGGTAATACTATCTACGTTAAGAAGAAAGTAAAATGAAATATGATTTAGTTATAATTAATGGAGATTCATTTTCCGAAGGTAATGGGTTATGTAAGCAATTCGAATCCTTACAAAGTGAATGTAAGAATTATGATTTTTGGTTAGATTTAAAAAAATACTCCGATACCGAAGTATTTTTAGACCGTTCTTTTTCGTGGGGAACGAAGGTTGCCGAACTTCTTAATGTTCCCGTTTTAAACATTTCAAAAAGCGGCTCATCAAATAAATCAATCCTACGAAGATGGTATTATCTTTTTAATGTTGGCCCTACTAAAAACGATGAAAAAATCTTTGAATATAAAACCGGTGAAGAACATTGGACTTTTTTAGACCCGATTAACAAAAGATTTACACGATATAATAAAATGGATTTCTTTAAATATAAGAATCCATTATGTATTACACAATGGAGTAGTTCATATAGAGGTGAGATAGGATATAGAAGTTTAATACAAATAGTTAATCCAGGTCTATCAGATTTTTCCATTCTTAAAAATTGGATAGATGAATACCAAATACCATTAGATGAAGAAAAATTCTATACATTTTTTCAATTCTATAATAACTTAATGAATACTGAATATCTTGCTCATTATGAAAATGTAAATCTATTACTTGCCTTCAAAGGATTAATGGATGCGATGAATTTTAAAAGCTATTCAATTTTTCATAGAATGACAAACTCTATGGATTTCAAATACCATAAAATAATCCACAACCTTCTACCACTTGAAAAAACAAAAGAAATAGAAAGTAATACATTTACTCTTAAAGATTTAGGTATAGAAAATCTTCATTACAGCTTAGAAGGGCATGAATACTTTGGTGAAAACATCCTAAACCTAATTAAAAATGCGTAAAGGTTTGATGATAAATCAAAATCTTAAAGTTGAGTTAATTGATTTTGGGATTAATTATGTAGAGTTAAAGGGTTTGGCGATTCCTCCGAACTTTCATAAAAATGTAAGGTTTCTTAGCATAGATAAATCATTAGACCGTTTTACATTTTCGGATAATATAATAATCGATATTAACCGACAGATAAAAGATATATTAGGTGATGATTTAATAAAATATAAATTTGTATTATCGTTAGAAAGGCAAGAATCGATTACAACTGATACGGTGATAAGTTCGTTGAAAAGGATGATTAATAATGCGGATTCTATTGTTGTTACTATCAACATCGAAGAGATAAAAAAAGATTCGATTGTATTCCTAAATAATCCTGCTTGGATTCATTGTGATTTGGATAGACCTGATTTTTTTGAATTTTGGAAATACCTTAAAACAAAAGATTTAGGAACAATAAAAAAGAAATTTATGTTTCTAAATAATCATTATTCCGATATACGATTTGATATACTTAAATTCTTATATAAAAACGGGTTTAATAATGAAGGGAACATTTCGTTTAATGAAATAAAATTTGATTCGATTGAGATAGATAAAGATAAATTTCATAAAGAGGTTTCACATTTTGGAATTGAGTATCCAAAGTATTATGATGCGTTTCCAACTACTTCACAATTAAATGAAAATGTTTTAAATAGAGACGAGGTTTTGGGTATCAATCACGTTACTACCTTACCCGATTTCAATTATCGAATTTATTTAGAATCCTTTTTTGAAATTATTACAGAAACACAGCCACACTTATTATTACCGGGTGTTCATATTTCAGAAAAACTTCATAAACCACTTCGAACAGGATTGCCATTTGTTTATTATGGTAATCCAAAATTAAAAACAATACTGGAAGGATTAGGTTTAACTTTTGAATCACCTATTTATTTCTTTGGAATGGAAAAAGATGATTTGATAGCCCATTTAAATTCAATATTATCAAAAGATTTATATTGGTATCATAATGTGCAGAAAAATCATTTAGATGAATATTTTAATAATATGGATAAGTGGAATGCGTTCATAAGAGATAATAATAAACAGCTTTTAAAATTTATGTTTATATGATATATTGGTTTACGGGTCAGCCAGGTGCGGGGAAAACTACATTAGCAAATTGGTTTCAAGCTCATTTTAGGGAGAGGGGTATGGTAATCGATGGAGATGATATAAGGGCCATATTTGATAATAAAGATTACTCCGAAGCAGGAAGGAGAAAGAACATAGAACTTGCTCAACGAATGGCTAAGTTTTTTCACCACAAAGGTAATGTGGCAATTGTCTCATTAGTTTCTCCTTATAGAGACCAAAGAGAAGCATTTAAAACCGAAATGGGTGAGAATATAAAAGAATTATATGTTCATACTACCGATATAAGGGGTAGAGAATCGTTTCACGTTTCTAACTACGAACCGCCGTTGAAAAACTTTATAGATGTAGATACGACAGATGAGGATGAGTTTACAACATTTCAAAGATTAAAATCACTAATATGAAAAAATATGCAATGTTTATTGGAAGGTGGCAGACTTGGCACGCCGGACACGAATGGTTAATCCGCCAACAATTGGATAAAGGGAAAGATGTTTGGGTAGCAATTAGAGATGTTCCGAAAGATGAGAACAATCCTAAGTCTGCTCATCAGGTTTTAATGGATTTGTGTAAAGAACCTTTTTTTGTAGAAAACTCAAAGAAAATATACATAAGTGTGATACCAGATATCGAATCGGTAAACTATGGTAGAGCAGTTGGATATGAGGTAATATATCATACTCCTCCGAAAGAAATCGAAGCCATAAGCGGAACTGCGATTAGAAAAAAATACATCGATTCTAACGGTGATGTAATTGTTTATAATATAGATAACGATGATAGTAGAGAGAAAGAGGCACATAGCTAAAACTATATCATATCGAATAGTTTCAACTCTAATAGGGTTTGGTATTATGTGGTGGGTAAGTGGCTCAATTAAAGTTGGTGCAGCATTTGGTGTAGCAGAATTAATCTATAAACCTATTCAGTATTATCTTCACGAAAGAGTTTGGTATAAGTGGATAAAGTTTGGCCTTAAAAAGGATAATTAATATGAAACCTAGCATTTACATTTGCGGTGATAGTTTTGTAGATTGGGATATGCCTGAAACTCATTGGACTAATTATTTATCCAATCACTACAATGTTATTAAGTTAGGAAAATTTGGCGCGGATAATCATTCTATTCTTTATCAAACAGGTTTAATTCCAAAATACGAATATGGTGATAGATTAGTGATTGTATTTAGTGCACCAGGTAGATTTCCAAGAAGATTTTTTGGGGAAAGAGAAACACATCATCATATAAAATATTTTAATTGGGAATGGTATAAAGATAAACAATTTGCAAAAAAATTATTAGAAGTTAGATTATCCGAAACATCACATTGGTTAAATGGTGAAAGAAATAATGAAATACTATTTTTAAAAAAACTTAAAGAGTTGTATAATGATTTTTCTCCGGTATTTGTGACCTGGAATGAAGATTTTCATAAGATGACTTCTGATTTTGTTGAGTTGATTCAGGTTACTTCGATTGCAGATGAAGGAGGTGATCCTATGGATTGGCATCCTGGTTGGAAAGGTTGCTATGAATTTTATAAAAAAATGCATACCTTTTTAGATATAAAAGATGATTTAGTGGCCTTTCAATCTAAAACAAATAAAATAATATGAAATTATTGTTAGATGATTTTTTGTATTTAAAATCTCAATTGGAAATAACTCCATTGATGAATGATGATGAAATTAAGTTCGTAAAATCTGCACATTCTCAACTTTATTCCACATATATTGGAGAAAAAGGGGATGATGTGGCTCTTATTACCGAAAATTCTATAATATATTCATTAAAAAACAAAAATCTTAACAACTTTTTATGTGAGAAATTAGAAGAACCCATTGAGTATTTGTATATGATACATAAACACATCTATGGTGTAGGTGATTTTGCGAAAAAACATAAAGATAGATATGCAACACATAAAACGGTAAGTATAATTTTATCAGATGAATTTGAGGGAGGGGATATGTATGTAAATGATAAAAAGATACAATTAAATACAAACGGTGAATATGTAAGTTTCTTTGGTGGTAATGATTTTCATGAAGTAAAGCCGATTACAAAAGGAAATCGAGAGGTATTAATTGTTTGGTTTTCAAAAAAACAATCAAAATTTTCTTTAATATGATTGGTAAATTTAAAGTTTTCGAAAATGTATTCTCTAAAGAAGAATGTAATCAGATACTTAATAAGTGTGTAAATGAATCGGTTTTAAAAATAGCGGAAGTGTATGATAGTAAATTAATGAATAATGTTATTGATGTTAGTAAAAGAAAATCTAAAGTTGCGGGAATCGATTTGGAAGAACTTAATGATAGAATTATTAAAAAGCTAAAAGAATACTTTGGTATAAAAGGATACAATTTCAAAATTTCAAACTATCAATTTACTAAATACCAAAATGGAGATTATTTTAATTGGCACACCGATTCTTCAGATGATGTATATAATCAACGAATTTTAACAATTGTAATTCAACTTAACGATGAATATGAAGGAGGTGAATTAGAGTTAGAAATTGATGGTAAGGTATATTCGTTAAAAAAAGGAATAGGTAATTTATTTGCATTTTCATCTTTAACTAAACATAGAATTAAAGAAATTAAAAATGGAGTTAGGTATTCAATTGTTAATTGGTTGGAATTAGAAACACAAAAAAATTATAAGAAAACATTATTATAATGAAAAAAATAATCATAATCGGAGGTGGGACTGCTGGATGGCTTACTGCTCTAATAGTAAATAAATTTTGGGAAAATACAAATGTAACATTGGTAGAAAGTTCCAAAATAGGAATACTAGGAGCGGGCGAAGGAAGCACACCAAACTTCGGTAGAATTTTATCATTATTAGGTATAAATCAAAAAGATTTTTATGAAAAAACAGGTGCTACAAATAAGCGTGGGCTAAACTTAATAAATTGGCTTGGAGATGGTAGCACAGCAAAACATTTATTTACAGGTGAAGAGCCAACTGTTTTTACAAAATCATTTGGTTATCATTTTGATGCAAGAAAAGTTGCAGATTACTTTAAACAAATAGCAATAGATAGGGGTGTTAATTGGATTGATGGGGAAATAGAAACAATTAATAATACAGGTGAGTTTATTAAAAGTTTCAAATTAGTAGATGATAGAATAATTAGTTCTGATTTTGTTTTTGACTGTAGTGGATTTAATAGATTAGTTGGAAATCTATTTAATGAGGAATGGGTTGATTATTCAAAATATTTAATGATTAATAGTAGCATTGCATTTTTCCTACCTCAAAATAAAAAACTTACAATTAAAGATAAGACATATACAAATATGGTTGCTATGAGTTGTGGGTGGATGTGGCAAATTGAACTACAACACAGATGGGGATGTGGCTATTCTTTTAATAAAGATTATATAACAGTAGAAGATGCGAAAAAAGAAGTTGAAGACTATTTAGGGCATGAAATAGAAATTCAAAAAGTGTTTAGTTATAATCCAGGTAGATATAAAAGAAGTTGGATTGGTAACTCTATATCAATAGGATTATCATATGGGTTTATAGAACCATTAGAAGCAACATCGTTGATGTCGACTATTATGCAACTTAAAAGATTGGTTGATAAAAACTTTGATGAAAATTATAAAGATGGGTTCAATAAATGGTGTGAAGAAATTAATGAGCAAAATATGATGTTTGTTAGATACCACTATTTAGCGGAAAGATTGGATAACAAATTTTGGATTGATGCATATAATAAACCAATTCCAAAAAAATTGAAACAAATACTAGATAAAGATAACAACATTATTATCAAAAACGATAGAGATTTATTGAAATCCTTTGATTTAGTAGAAACTCCACAAAATATGTTGACATTCTTTACACACAATTATCAAACTATTTTTAGAAAAAATAAAAAAGTATTAAAAAAAGAATTAATTTAATGGAAAAGTTATATTTTAATGATACCACTTTTATTTGGAAAACAAAACTAAATAAATTAACCGATAAATCATTATTTCTAAAAGAAGCCTATTCAGTTATTGACTCTCAACCTGGTGTCAAAACTGATGGATTTGGATATAAAAAGGAATGGAATAATAATTTAAATTTTATAGGTAAAATTGAGATTAAAAGTAAATTAGATGAAGTTATTCAAAATGGCATAGATTTATGTAAAGAACTTTACACTACAAATAACTTACCTTTTAATAAAATTAATATTGATGCTTGGGTAAATGTAGTTAGATCTATAGATCCAATTCAACCAAACTTTTACGATGATAATCAAAAGTTTCATATTCATACTGAAATCAATAAAAAAACAAAATCATTTCCACCATCCTATACCTATGTTTATTATATTCAAATGCCAGATGTAATGAATGGAGAAGATGGTGTATTATATTTTAAAGGTAAAGATGGTCAAGAGTATTGGATTAGACCTGAAGAGGATGATTTAATCATAATGGAAGCAGATATGCCTCATTCTCCAAACAACGCTCCTAATTCAACTATTGATAGAATAGTATTAGCGGGGAATGTTGGGTTTGAATATATTAAAAAAGAAAAATCAATAATATAATGTTTGCAAGCTATATTGAAAATTTTTTAAACGAAGATGAATGTATTTCTTTAATTAATTTGGGCAATTCAATTGATTTAATCCAAATGAAATCTTCAAAATTTGTCAATGGAGAATTAGTTGGTGAAAACCTGGAATATGCAGGTAATAAAAGATTAGGGTGTTATTTTCTCAATGAACAACTTGATTTACCTATTGTAAAAAGCCTGACAAATAAAATTATTAATTTATCAAATAATTTAAATCCATTTAAAGGAATAGAATACAGCTATATTAAAAAATACTCTTTTAACAAATATGGTGTAGGAGATTTTTTAGATTGGCATTCTGACAGTCATGAAATACTAAATGGAGCTACGATTACATTTATAATTCAACTAAATGATGATTATGATGGAGGTGAAATACAATATAATATAGATAATAACATTTATACGATTAATAAGAAAATAGGTAGCGTTTTTATATTTGATTCTAATATAAGTCACTCTGTCAAAAAGATAGAAAATAGAAATAGGTATTCCTTAAATGTTTGGCCATCTAAAAATGTTACCAAATCACTATTATAATGCTAGTAGATAATAAGTTTATATATTTAAGTTTACCGAGATGTGCATCTACTTCGTTTCACTATTCTTGTATTATAAATAATATTGGCGTAAAAACTAATAATGGTGAATGGGAAGTATCAAATGAACATATTGATTTTAATTCAATTGAAAAAGAAGATTTAATGAATCATATATTTCATGGACATGAAACCATTTCAGATTTACAATCTAAATTTGGTATTGATGTTCCTGTGATAGCGGTTAATAGAGAAAGACATGAGCGTTTCTATTCATTCTACAAACATATGTTATCCGATTTTAAACGATTGGGTTATTTAGATTTTTATGATACGTTTTCCCATTTTACTTTGAATGAATTATTTTTTTTCACAAAAGATGATTTAATTAGCAAAAAGACGAGATGGGATAAAATTTCAGATTATCTAATTGAATTAAAATTAATTAACCAACCGGTCGATATTAACGTAACTTTATCAAGTAGAAAAAACGAAGAAAATTATTGGAAAGAAAAGAATGGTTATCTGGTTAATCTAATTGATATCCTATTAACTCCGATTTCTTTTTGGACAAATCATAACCCAAATATAATATGGTTTGAATTTGATAAACTGCAAGATTTAGATAAATGGGTATCTGATAAAACTAAAAAACCATTTAAAATACAATATGTAAATTCTAGTAAAAATATAAAAACAAATCTACCATTAGATGACAATTTTGTTGTCAAATATAATAGTATTTATGATTACTATGATTTACATAAAACAACTAAAACCTTAATATAAAATGCTTTATTCCGACAAAATATATGAAGTTTTTGACGATTTGCTATCAGTAGATGAGCAAAAAATCTTATATAACTATGCGAACAATAGTGAGATTAAATGGAATGAAACAGAGAATATAACAGGAAATTACGGTGGTAAAAAAAATACACATAAATTTCCTGCAAAAGTTCATCCTCAAATCGACTGTAAGAACGAACAAATAGATGAGCTAATTAAGAATATACAACGTATTATATCCAAAAAAATAGGATTAGAATTTGTAACCACTTACAGATGGAAAATTAACCATACATCTCCGTTAAATTATGAGTATAACCCAATTGATTTATTACACTATGATAGAATAGCAGAACATATTGCTGCAGTATATTATATTAATGATATAGATGGTGATACGTGTATTTATCGTAATAAATTTGGAGATAACGCAGAGACGTATATGGAAAATTTTGATAATGTAAATTTAGATTCTTTTGAACTATTGACTAAAATTTCTCCAAAAATGGGAAGATGTTTAGTTTTTGATGGGAGATATGCACATCACGCAAATTATCCAACTAAAGGTAGTAGATATATACTTAATTTAAATTTTGTTGCAAAACCCCTAAAAACAAATTCTTTATTATAGTTAATTATTATGAAAATAAATGGTATTAAATACGATTATAAAGAAATTTTTAATGCATGGATAACTGCCAGAAACCCATCTGATGATGAGAAAAAATTAGCAGAAAGAAGGTATTCTATTTGTTCAAAATGTGAATTAAAAAAATCCGTCATAAAAAATCAAAAGTGGTCTGAATATTGTAAAGGGTGTGGCTGCCCCCTTAATAAAAAAATATTTACTAAAATTTATAATAGCTGTCCACTCCTAAAATGGGAAGAGTGTGATAATGGGTTTATTGAAAAGATAGAGGATAAGCGTGAAAAATCAATAATTTAAGTTTATATATATTTATAGTTGAAAAAAGATAATTGTAACAAATGAAAGCAATAATATTGGGTTCAGATTTATTGGAATACAATAATGATGTAAAAATTTTAGAGATAAATACAAATACAACCATTTATAATCCTGGAGCTGAACTATTGGAATATGATGGGTTATTTGATATGTTAGTTCAGAATAACATATCAGAATTTCATTTTATATATACTGAAAGAGATTCCCATTCACCATCTAATGAAAGATATCGATTTAAGGAAAAATTAGTTCAAAAATGTAATGAAAATAACATTTCTTTTAATGAATACATCGTTCCTTTTAATTCTGTTACGGTACCATATATAGAAGATTCTCCTACTAAATTTATATTAAGACAATCGTATGATACGACAGCATTGATTGATGACTCGTATTGTGCTGATAAATTTGGATTCTGTGAACTGATGAGCGGTAGCCAATATATACCAAAAACTTATTTTAGTTCATCTGAAGTTAGTATGGATACATTAAATAATGTTAGTTTTCAAACCAATGGAACACCAAATGTTATAGTAAAAGCACAGGCTCCTAGCTATGATACTGCATTATATCCATCAATATATTCATTAGAATCACAATCTCAATTAGATTCATTAAAATCATCGAATACTTCGGAATACCTTATACAAGAATTTTTATATTCAACTGATAATTTAGTGGATAATAAATATTCTATAATAAGAAGCATTGATGTTATATATGGTAGTAATTTGGAAGTAATCAGTATGGGTGGATATAAGCAATCCACTGTAATACCAATTGATTTTATAGCTAATGAATTTACTGCTGATAGAAAATTAATTCAAAAGAGTAGACAGAAATACATCACAAAGGAAGTTGGTGTGAATCAAAAAATTGAAAGTTATCACACCGATATGGACTCTAAAATTATTAATTATACGGGTTCAATTATTAATGCAAGTGATTTACAGATCGGAGATTATATTCGTTCAATAGATTTTGTAGATTATAACGATAATCACGCTGCTAATTTTGAAGAAGGTAAATTAAATGTATTTGGATGGAGTGGTAGTTTATCAAAATCCAATGAAACCTTACTTCAAACATCATCATCTTTACAAGGAATTATTTCTTCATCAATAGATACAATTTATATAAGGGTAACGACAGCTGATGGTAAAAGTTGGGTAGATTCTCCATCGTGTACATACTATATTGAAGAATCCGGCTCAACATCAACAAGATTTGAAAAACTAAACCAAATGTATATTGGTGATAAATTAGTTGTAACCGATTCTAATACACAACAATTATCGACATTAGAAATAACTAATTTAGAAATGGAACACGCTCAAATGATGGTTTACGGATTGGATTTCGAGCCATCCGACCTTTTTTTGGTTGATATCGGAGATGATGTTTTTTCAGTAATGCACAATAGTTGTTATTGTCCGTGGTCATATTGTGGAAACTATTGTTATGACAACACCTGTTCGGGTTGTGGCGGAGGCGGCCAACCCCCTAAACTTTAAAATAATTTAATTATGTCAGATATAAGAATTAATAGACCGATTCAAACGATTAAGCCAAGTATTGTAGCTTTATCTAATGATACTAAAGTAAAAGTAAATGCTGCTATTCAAACGGTAGTTAATAAAATTAAAGATAGACATCTAAGTTAAATATGTTATATCAATCAATCTTATTTTCACAAGAGGAATGTGAATATATTATTGACTTAAAATATAAGTATCCTCTGTTGGGTGATAATGGTAGATGGGATATATTCGATAATTTCAAATATAAATTTTATGCACTAGAATTTATAGATGATATAAATTGGATTATAAATAGAATGTGTGATTTTTTTGAAAATGAAACTAAATTAAAAATCCATACCCGACCTACAAAATTAAATTTACATCATTATACCATAGGTGATGAATTTGGTAAGCACATAGATACTGGATCACCTTTAAAAGAATGGAATGTAGGTATTGTTCTTAACGAAAATTTTATGGGAGGGGATTATCTCATTTTTGATGAAAACGATAATCCTATTTATATAAATAAAAAAATTGGTAATGTATGCATATATCAATCACAGACACCTCATCAAGTTACTCCCATAACAAGTGGTGAAAGATGGGCGATTGCTATGTTTTTGCATAAATTTAGAATGCAAGAAAAATCAATTTTATGAAAATTTTAGTTTTGGCTACTCCTAGAAGTGGTTCTACCTCTTTAACTAAATTAATAAATGCACATTTAAATCCGGATTATTCCCTTTTTATAGAACCATTTAATCCAAACTTTTATCAATTGTATAAAAACAAAGGATTCGATTTTCAAACTATTATACCATTGCAAAATTGTAATAATCTATTAGTAAAAACATTACTATTAGTTGAAAATAATGAGTATCCTTTAAAATCTTTTAATAGTTCGAATTCATATTTCGATTGGTGTATATCATTTTTCGATAAAATAATTTTATTGGATAGAATTGATAAATTAGCACAATCTGAAAGTTTTGCTTTTAATGAAACTATGTTTAGAAAATACGGCATAGATTGGCATACTCCAAAAAAATACAATATAGCAGAAATAGATTCTTTATATATTCAAAATATGGTAGATAGATATACGGCATCCGCTAAATTACTATCTAGTATATCAATCAAATGTGAACAACCCATTTTTTATTATGAAGATATATTCGAATCCTATAAAAAGGGTGAGATAGAAAAAATATTTAATTATTTGGAAATAAACTTAATAGATTCATATTATAATGAATTTATATTATCTGAAACTAAAAAGGTTAGAATACAAAATACTTTAAATAAGATTATATAATGTTTTGTTTTTGCTTTCTTGCATACGGCGATGAACATATTAATGAATTTAATATAGTTGCAAAATCTATATTGGATTTAGATAAGGATTTTAAAATAATAGTCGGAACTGATTCTCCTTCAAAAATTATCGAAGGTGTTTATAGGGTTATAAAATTATCGGAATCATTTAATTACAATTTAAAAAGAATTGTTATTGGGGAGGCTTTGACTGAATTTGATACACTATTTTTTTTAGATACAGATACATTTATCAAAAGTGATGCGGATTTTTTTATACTGAATCATATAGATGAAGGATTTCATGCATCGAAAATAGTTGGATTGGATGAATTGAGAGATGTATATGGATCGTTGGAATATATGAAAGATTATTTATCTATTCTTACTACCGTAACCGATGATGCTTTAGAATTGATACATGAAGGTAAATTTGTTTTGCATATAAAAGATAATGATAAAAAACGTAGTTTTATTCAATGGTGGGAAAAGATTGATAGGCAAACTAGACCTTATCAAAAATTGGCTTACGATTTACCTGGTGCTATGGAGGGTATTATAATATGGATTGCTGTTAAAAAATCTATGATTGATTTAAAAATTGTAGATAGTGAGCTTAAAACATTATTTGAATCAATTAAACACTTTGGAAAAGCTAATATAAAACTCAAAAAATCATTGATTTAATATGGAATATTTAACAAATAAAATTCTAAAATACAGATGTGAATTAGATGATTTAAATTTAAAACCGAATGAAACTTATGAATATATACCAACTGATTCAAAGGAATTTTGGGATAGGCATATTATTTCAGAACTGGATAAACCCAGTATTCAATATTACGAATTAAATCCAATAGAATACAAACTAAATAATGCTGGATTTAGAACTCCGGATGATTTTAATTCATATGATGAAGGTGATGTTTATTTAGGGTGTTCTCATACATTTGGAATAGGTCATCATTTAGAAAATGTATGGTCTTATAAATTAAGTAAAATATTAGGTCGTAAATTTTGGAATTTGGGAATAGGGGGTACAGGAACGGATACCCATTTTAGATTATTATTTGCTTTTTATAAAGAACTTAAAATAAAAAATATATTCCATTATGCGCCATTGTATCCTCGATATGAATTTATTGAAAATGGAAGACCTCACTGGTATATTATCGCGAACTATAATAAAAATTGGGAATCTAAATTTGGTAATCTAATGAAAGAGTCTCTTTTAACTAATGAGCAAGTTGAATTAAATTGGCATAAAAACACTTCGGCGATAAGAGGGTTGGCAAGTGAAATTGGAGCAAATTATTATGTAATTGAAGGTAGTAGAGGATGGCATGGTAGAGACGATGAATCACTTTTAGCAAGAGATTTATTACATCATACCACAAAATACCATCATTCGGTATATCAAGATTTTTTAAAGTTATACGATGATAATTTGTATTCTACTTTTAAAGATGTGAATGAACCAATAATGAACATTAAAAAATATATGAAAGATAATTATACTAAAAGTAAGTTAATTTAAAGTTATGAGCAATAAATGGGATGAGTTTCAAGTTTCTCCATCAAAAAAATTTGGATTTGATGTTCCGGTATTTCAACCATCGGTATTCAGAGAGTATAGAGGTGAAATATGGACAACATATCATTCGGAACAGCATCCGGTAATGAATCACATACATTATGATAAAAGTGAACTTTCAATACATGGAAGATTTTCACGTTCTTACAAAGGTGTATTAAGAGGATTACATTGGGATAAAAAGACTTGGAAATTAGTTCAAGCGGTAGTAGGTGATATATATTTGGTTGTTTTAGATATGAGAGAAGGTTCACCAACTTATGGAGATTGGGAATCATACATTATAACCGAAAGATTGAGAAATCAGGTATTAGTTCCGCCGGGATTTGCAAATGGACATTATGCACTAACCGATTGTATGTTTCACTATAACCTATTTTATAAAGATGGTTATGTGGATGCAGATGAACAATATGTAGTTAAGTGGAATGATCCAGAGTTTCAAATGGAATGGCCTACAAATAATCCAATATTACAAAAAAGAGATAGATGATAAAACCTTACATTAAAAACGAATGGGGAAAACTTAAACAAATAATTGTAGGAAGACCTGAATTTGCACAAATACCAACCGTTAGAGATAAATCCCTACACACAATTGATTATGCTAATTACACCGATGAACAATTTCTTCGTATTCCATATGGAAGATATCCTAATTGGATGATTGAAGAAACAATTGAAGATTTGGATGATTTAAGTAAAACATTAGAGGGGTTAGGGGTAGAAGTATTCAGACCCGCTTTAATTGATTGGAGTGAAAAATATGTAACTGAAAATTGGGAAGTAGATGGGTATTATGGATATTGCCCACGAGATTCTATGTTAGTTATAGAAGATAAAGTAATTGCTACACCTATGGCTCTCCGTCAAAGACAAAATGAAGCGAGGGCATTTAAACACCTTTTCGATGAAAACCATTGGGTAGATTTTCCTAAACCTAAATTATTGGATTCTATTTATGATAGGGGATTGTTACCTGGCCCAACATTAGGGAACGAAGAACCTGTATTTGATGCTGCTAACCTGTTAAAGTGTAATAACGATATAATCTATTTGGTTTCCAATACCGGTAACTTAGCAGGTGCACAATATTTACAAAAATGGTTGGATGAAAACATGAAAGAAAAGTACAAAGTTCATCCTATTCAAGATGTATATGCATTCATCCATATTGATACCACTTTCGTGTTGATTAGAGAGGGACTGGTCTTACTTAATCCTAAAAGGGTAAATGATACCAATATGCCAGAAGTCTTTCGCAAATGGGATAAAATCTACTCTCCTGAGATGGTTGACACTCCTTTCCTAGAACATTGGGCGGAAGCATCGCCGTGGTTGGGAATGAACACCCTTTCTTACGATGAAAACACTATGATTGTAGAAGAACGACAAATTCCACTTATGAGAGAATTAAAAAAGTGGGGAGTGGATTCTATACCTGTCAAAATGAGACACGCTAGAACTTTTAGTGGAGGCCCTCATTGTGTAACATTAGATACAATTAGAGAATAATTTATTTGGAAATCACACAATTTTTTAGTATCTTTGAATACTAATAAAATCATAATGTCAGAAAAGAAGTATTTTTACGAAAAGTGTGATTATTTTAATGAACCTCATATTAACTTAAAGTATGAAGATGTTCTTAAAATGACACTTAAAGAATTTGAAGATTGGGTGACAATGTTCAGAAAAACGGTTGTTGAAGTTTGGAATGAAACGGGTGCACCTCCTCGTATTGGTTCTTCGGAAGCCGAGATTATTGAACAATTTTCAAAATTACAAACCTATAAGGTAGATAAGTTCGAAGAAAAGGATGATGACGGTGATGAGGTAATCTTTAATTTCAATAAATTTGCTACACCAGTAAATCAGTTCTTTCCTGCGATGTATAAAACGGGTATCGGTGGTTCAACTTACGATAAACCGAAACCATCTATTTACGATATTTTTTGTAATGATGAATATCTCGCTGAATTTGCAAAACAAATGAGGAGATTGACTCGACAAGATGCAATGTATCGTTTCTCAAAAACTCTTGCAAAAGGAAATAAAGAACACCATAATTCACATTTACCAACTGCAAAAGAATGGATTGAAAAATGGATGAGTGGTGATGTATGGGAAGGGCATGATTTTTGTTTGGCTCAAACCGATAGCCGAATTGAATCCTTACCGATTACTGCGGAAGAAGTTAAAGAGTTATACAAAGCGGGTATAATTCAGTATAAACATATTTCATCTCTTAAAACTGCTAATTGGGGCGAAGATATAGATTCATTAGTTGATTTAGAAAAACAACCTATTCAATTAAAGTGGTATCCATTAGGTCAAACTATATTTCCGGAGGCAACTGCGGCATTTAGAATTGGAATGGGAACACAGGCAGCCGTAAACTTTCCTCCACTTACTGCGAAGTATTTGTATCAAAGATTTACAAACCATATTAAAGAGCAAAAGCAAATTAACATTTATGACCCATCATCCGGTTGGGGTGGTAGAATTTTAGGGGCATTGAGTGTAGATGATAGAAACCTTCACTATATTGGGAATGATCCGAATACTGAAAATTATATTGAGGAAATAGGTAAGACTCGTTATGAGTATTTGGCTGAGTTTTTTAATTCGCGTATACCTGGTGCGGCTAATCCATTTTGGGGGCATAAAAATACCTATGAGATTTATAGAACGGGTAGTGAGATTATTAGTAATGAGGTTGGATTTCAAAAATGGAAAGGGCAATTAGATTTTATATTTACTTCACCTCCATATTTTGATAGAGAAAGGTATTCCGATGATGAAACCCAATCATTTAAGAAATTTAGTAATTATGAAAGTTGGAGAGATGGATTTTTACGACCTACCTTAACAACCGCATACGAATACTTACGAAATGATAGATATATTCTTTGGAACATTGCGGACATTAAAATTGGTAAAAGTTTTTATCCATTAGAGCAAGATAGTATTGATATACTTACTGAATTAGGTATGGAATATAAGGGTAAGATAAAGATGACGATGTCTCCAATGACAGGTGTTGATTTATCAAATGTAAAAAATAGTATGAAGATAAATGGTGAGTTTTACAAATACGAACCTATATTTATATTTTATAAGAAGTAATTGGGGGTGCCTGGTTTTGACAGGTACGATGAGTTGGTGAATTGCAAGCCGGGTTAGATGGAAATCCGTAAATACCTATCGAACAATAAATGACGTAGAATTATCTACAATGACCTTCGAAGATGCTATGGCATTCGTTGGTGCTGATTACGCTGTAGCAGCCTAATCAAACAATAGAGCCGGACTACATACGCTTAGTAACAGAAGTAGTTATAAAGGTGAAAAAGTGATTGAACCCAAAATCGAATCACCCATTGTTTATCGGTTGCCGATGGTGAAGAACCAACCGAATATTTTGTTTGTTAAGAAAAACAAACTAAGCTTGTGAACGATGTTTATTAAATCCGTATTTGGACGAGGGTTCGACTCCCTCCACCTCCACCAATTTAATATGGATCAAAGTAGGGAGTAAACGGTCTCTCTACTCCATCTAAATTCATCCTTATAATTTGAGGATGATTTCTTATATTATCAATAATGTTTAGTTTATCATCATTCGTTAATATAGATTGAGATTTAATATCGAATATAGGGCAGTATCCTAATCGAAGGCTTTTATCATCTGGTGTTCTATCGAATTTAGCAAGTTTTTCTCTCATACCAAACGATTCAACCATTCCTTCGTGAGTTCTATCATACAAAGAAAATTGTAAATCGAATTCACCACTTAATAATCGGTGTTCGGATATGTTAGTAGGATCTATATGGTCATCATCATCGATACAAACTTCTTGCCACGTTTTTCCTAATTGTGCATAATGTAAATAACCTCTACCAAATGCACCATCTAATGTAAACCATTCATCAGCCTCTTTTGGTAATTCTACTTTTTGTATTGGAGCAAGTCCGTTCATAAATGTAGTGCAAATAGTTGCATCTCCTCCCATATTCCACTCTTCAATTTCATGCGAAAGGTCATTTAATCCTCTAACCGCATCTACTAATTTCCAATCCTTCTTTTCAATTATTCTTTGCCAGTATTCGGATGGTTTCCAAACTTGTCCAATTAGGGTTTCGAAATGATGATGTATAATGTTATGAACCTCCATAGGGTAATCTTCAGTAATCATATCACTTTCTATAATATGATAATCGAACCAATCGGAGTTATTAATTGCTTCAACGCATCTTTTTAATTTTTCAACAAGAATTTTTGGATTACGGCTAGGTAGTTTAAATGCGGCCCATCGTGTTTCTAATTTCCATGTCGAATCGGATAATAAATCTTTTAATTTATCAAACCACAATTCCGCAATAAGATGCTGTTGAACTTCAAATGATAAGGAGTATTCGGAAACTAATTTTTTATCATTATCAAATTGTCCGAAATCTATCTTAAATACTTTTTTCATAACCCTATTAATAAAACCTTTTATATCTATAAGTATATATATAATTCTATGGAAAAACCCTTCTATGAATTCGATTTGGCATCAGAATCCGATTTAATAAATGAATTGGAAACATTACATTCCTTTTGCAGTGATACATCAAATTATAATAAAGTGATTTTAAGAGGGCCAGAAAGAGAGGGATTTAATAATACAATAAGAGAGTTTGATTCGTTTTCAACCCTTTCCGATGAATATAATGAAATAGAAAAATGGATAAGCGAGAATGATTTTAACATAGGACAATTTTCATTATATGGTAAAACTATTGATTGGAGAGATTACCCCCTAATTTACAAATACATAGTATCAAAAGTTTTCGAAATTTATGGAAACGATATAATTGTTCGTAAATTAGATGATACAAAATTTAGCATCAAAAAATTTACTTTATCGGAGGGATTATTAACTATGTATAAAAAGAGCGGGAGGCTATCACCTCATAAAGATGGTAAACCTGCTATTCCAAAAGATTTTACTAAATTAGCAAACATCTTACTATACCTTAATAAAGATTATAAAAAGAGATGTGGCGGTTGTTTTGTTGTAAATGGAAAAGAATTGCCACCAGATTATGGTAAATTGGTATTTTTAAATTTTAGAGGTGATAGTGATCCGGAGCATTCAGTTTCTTTACTAAAATGTGATGTAAACCGAATAGCACTTTTATTTAATATAACTTATATGAATGCTGAAAAAATAATTTGGAATAACGAATAATTTTTCTTATATTTGGGAATGAAAAGAATAATCACACATATTAGTGATACTCATAACAAACACAAACAGCTAAATGGTAAATTACCAGGTGGTGATTTACTTATTCATAGTGGTGATGTTTCATCTATTGGTAGGAAGCACGAAGTTGAAGAGTTTATCAAATGGTTTAATGGAATCGATAATTACACTAACAAAGTGTTTATAGCAGGTAATCACGACCTAACATTTGATTCCGAAGAATTGTTTAGAGATAAATCCGTTCACTTTGATAGAAGGCAGTATTTTGAGCCACCTGTAAAAGGAAAGCCTGATTGGTTGGAGGATTTATTAGCAACAGGTCTTAATCCTAATGTTTTTTATTTGGAAAATTCATTTGTAGAAATAGACCAACTGAAAATATGGGGTTCACCTTATTCCGCTACTTTTGGATATGGTTGGGGATTTAATGTTGATAGGGGTTACGATTCAGCACAAATTTGGAATAAAATCCCCGATGATACTGATATAGTAATTACACACGGCCCAATATACGGCTATTGTGATAGAACATCTAATACCTATGAAAATGTAGGATGTGCTGATTTATACCACCGATTGAATGAATTAAAAACTCCTTTACATTTTAGTGGGCATATTCACGAAGGGTATGGATATAAGGAAACATTTTGGGGAGGATTTGCCTTTAATGGGTGTACTTGTAATTTAAGGTATGAAGCCCTTAACCCACCGATTACTTTTGAGTATGATTTTTTTGAAAAATCGATTAATTTTTTATAACCCGTTGATTTTCAATGGGTTATTTTTTTAAAATAATCCTCATAATGCTTGGAAAATTCAATTATTTGTCATATCTTTACTATGTAATAAAAGATAAGAAATATGAGAACCACAAATCAAAAAGCGTTAGATTATCTAAATTCTAATCCAATTGTAGGTAATTTTATCAACACCGTAAACATTCAAAGAAAAGATTACTATGTGAAAGCGAATATACCCAATCAATGGAAAGAATTGACCGTTGAAATTGGAAATAAATTCATTCGTTTATGGGATGGAACTACCTGTTGGGGATTCATCAGTAGAGTTGATGGAGACTTGAAAGGTTCACCAATTAAGAAAGGTGATTTGTTGAAAGCAGCAACTTGGAAAGCTCCGGCAAAGCATGCTAGGGGTAACATCATCGATGGAACTGCTAAGTATGGAGTTTATGGGCCTGAATACCTTTAATAAAATATAAAACTTAAAAATATGAATAGGATAGACATTTCACAATTGAAGAAGGTAGAAGAAGTTTTTGGTGATTTTGATATAGACCAATCAATGGGTTCTAATTCAGTTTATTTTCGATTCGGTTATTGGAGTAGAGTTAATTTAAATAAACTGCAAGAAATCATAGGTAAAAATGTTGTTGAGCAAGATATATATGATGATGATTGTGGTTGGTTATATAGTTATCATTTAAAATAGATTATGAAAAAAGTATTGTGGATTGATATGGATGGTGTGTTAGTTGATTTCAATGGACATGTTGAGGAAACCATCTCTAAAAACGAATTGTTAAAAACATCATACGAAGGTGATTACGACCATATACCTGGTATTTTCCGAAACCCTCCGCCGATAAAAGGGGCTATTGAGGCGATTAAGAAATTGGAAGAGAGTGGTAAGTATGAAATGTATATTGCAACCGCAGCGCCGTGGGGTAATCCAATGGCCGCTATGGATAAGAGGTTTTGGATTGAAGAGTACTTTGGTGAACTATTCTATAAGAAGATGGCCATAACACATTTGAAAGGAATGTTAATTGGTGATTACATTATTGATGATAGAAAAGCAAATGGTGTAGAAAATTTCGGAGGAGAGCATATTCATTTTGGAACTAATAAATTTCCGGATTGGGAATCAGTATTAAAACATTTACTATGAAAAAAACCTTAATAGGTATTTCGGCGTTTTTTCTTTTTTCTGCGTGCGAGAAAGATGTGGAAAGTGTTCAACCAATTAAAGAATATACCTTTACAATTGATTCAGTTTTAATGAGAGATGGTAGTAGGTCTTTACTAAAAGATGGTAATGGGTTTTATCACCTTAAAATTGATACAACTCTTAATCAACAATCTCATAGGGTTACTGGTAGAATTTTAGTGAATGGTAAAGAGCCTTTTCCTCCACAAAAAATTGAGTGGGAAAGTAACTTATATTGGATGCTAAAAAGAAATGATACAATTGCAACCATCACAAAATCATACCTTAATTATTATACCGGTCAATTTACAATTGCTAATTTACCACCACTTATTGCCTCAAAGGATGAATTAGTTCCTACTGTAAACAAAGCATCATATAGTGGGACAAAAGGAGAAATAAACACCATCATTTCACCGATTAGTAGGATGAGAGGTGATACTATGATTGTAAAGGCATTTAATTACGAATCTAATAAGATTCTTTACACAAAAATAGTTTTAGATTAATGAAACCGAAAATACAAATTGAATTAACCCCTATTACAGAGGAACATCTAATCGATTTAGGATTTGAGAGAATCAATGATGAGCAGGATGAGGGTTCATACGCATTTATGCTCAAATTACCAAAAAGTAATACTGACCCGAATTGTATGTATCTTATTTCCTCATATAATGTTGAATCTGTGGATATAGGCCTTAACGAGGGTGAGTATATCGTTGAACTATTTGATAGTGGAGGATTGGGTTTATGTACCTTTGTAGAGGAATTAGATATGCTGTATTTTGTTCTTACAAAAGAAAATTTAAAATAGTTGAAAAAAAATATTTGGTTTTAGTTGGAAAATTGGAAAAATTTTCGTATATTTGGGGTATCTTATTTTAGTATAGACTAGACAACAGAAAAAGAATAATAAAAATAAAGGTTATGAATAGACACACAAATGAAGAGTTAGAAAGTAACTATCGAAAGTTCCTAGGAATAATCGATAAATACATCACAGGAGAAAGGAAAGAAAAACTTCTCAAAATGTATTCGATGGAAGAATTGGGACCTAACCTAATGTTATCACCAGCGAGTGGTAATAAGAATTTCCATTATGCGTATGAAGGTGGTTACATTGACCACATATTTAATGTTTGTAAGCATTCTTTAAAAATGAAAAATCTTTTTACTGAATGTGGTGGAACAGTTGATTTTACAGATGAAGAATTAATTTTTGCAGCATTGCATCACGATTTAGGTAAGTTGGGTATTAAGGGTGAATTACATTATATAGCCAACGATTCTGATTGGCATATTAAGAATAAGGGTGAATACTTTAAAAGAAACGAAGCAATTCCATTTATGAGTATTACTGATAGAGGATTTTTTACTCTTTCTCAATATGGTATTACCTATTCTGATAAAGAATGGTTTGGTATTAAATTAACAGACGGAGTTTATGATGAAGATAATGAAAAGTATTACAAAGTTTATGATACTTCAAAATACCTTCGTTATACCATTCAGTATATTCTACATTGGGCAGACCATATGAGTACTGTTATTGAAAGACAACAAGGGTTGAGAGTATTTTAATGACACTTTTTCTTTTTTGTTATATTGTGAATGTAATTTTGTCAGTATTTTGTAACAAAAGGGGTGGTGGTATAAGAATTGAATACTATAAGTAAACTTAAAAACTTAAAACTATGTTCTATTCAGATTTCGACAGATTCGTTGACAAATTAATGGTTGCAGACAAAACCCCGCTATGGGAAACTTATTCTCATACCTATGTTCCCTCAAAATTTGCGGTTGAGGTAAAAGATGATAAAGCATTTATTGCATTATCAGTTTTAGGGCATGACCCGAAAAACATTGAGATTAATTGTTATGAAGACAAAATAGAAGTAAAAGCAAAAAAAGGTGAAGATAAAACACCATTTACTGAATTAGTTGCTAACATCGATGAAAGAATTACTTTGGGTAAAGATTTAGATGGTAGAAGTGCTAAAGCAGAAGTTAAGAATGGTATCTTGACATTCATTGTTGAAAGAAAAGAAGAATCTAAACCTAAAAAACTTTCGCTAAAAGTTGGATAATTAGATTTTTATTTCTATATTTAGTAAGGGAGGATTTATATCTTCCCTTTTTTATTAATATATATTTATATAAACAAATCAATTTTATGGCAAAATTTAAACAAAGAATTCAAGACAACAATGAAGCAATCAATCAAAGATTAAGAATTGTTTTGGATATGATGAAGGGAGCGAGACCGGCTAACAATACGGAAGCAATTAGATTATTAGAAGAAGTTAAAAATTTAGTTGAAGGTAACAACGATTTATTAGACTTAGGATAAAATGAATTGGTTAAAAATCTTAGTAGGTTTTTCAGCAATTTTGGTAGCAGGTTGTGCTGCATATTTTTCAGTTACAGGTTTAGGGGTATTATTTGCTGGAGCATCATTATCAGTAATGGTGATGGCAGGTTCATTAGAATTTGCCAAATTGGTTGCTGCAACCTACTTAAAGCAAATGTGGGATTCAATACATGGATTTAATAAATGGTATCTTACTTTATCAGTAGGTATTCTTATGTTAATTACATCTGCTGGTATTTTTGGATACCTTTCCAATGCCTTCCAACAACAAAATTTAGAATTACAAAAAATTGAAAGAGATGTTGCAGTATTTCAAACTCAAATCAATAAAAATGATAAAGAGATTGAAAGATACACAACTCAATTAACCAATCAGCAAAACATTCGTAACTCCCAGGAGGCGAACATTTCTAAAGTAGTGGAAAGAAATGGTTCAACATCACGTCTTTCCCAAATGGTTCGTAATGCGGATTCAGAAATTACTAAAATATCGAAAAGAATAGATGAATTAACCATTCAGAACAACGTTGCATTAGATTCAATCAACAACATTAAGAACAAAAACATCGATTTAGAGAGAGAAGTTGGTGGATTTCGATTTGTAGCTGAAGCATTTGATGTTTCCCTTAATAATGTGGTAAAATTTTTCATTTTTATCATAGTTTTTGTGTTTGATCCGTTGGCAGTTGCACTTATAATAGCATTTAATGGGTTGATTACCGATAAAAAGCGTAAGCAAAAAGAGATTTTAACCGAAATGATGAAAAATGA
>Ga0315903_10000139_pt1 | contig 103135 bp, 77 predicted proteins | sample LakEriMetagenome_7_FD_203524 | JGI IMG/M metagenome (GOLD analysis project Ga0315903, IMG submission 203524) | Freshwater fungal communities from buoy surface, Lake Erie, Ohio, United States - Buoy 2 MA119 | ecosystem: Environmental > Aquatic > Freshwater > Lake | place: USA: Lake Erie, Ohio... | reverse complement strand
CTGTGTAAAATGCTGTGTAAAATGCTGTGTAAAATGCTGTGTAAAATGCTGTGTAAATTGCCGTGTAAATTGCCGTGTAAATTGCTGTGTAAATTGCTGTGTAAATTGCTGTGTGACTTTCGAATTTCGCTCCATCCATTCCTGCACCGAACGGATGACCTTCGATTCCACGTTAGGGGGTACATCATCGCGGAACTCCCTGAGCGCTTTGGTCTCGGCGATGAACCAACGGAGTTCCTCCTCCGGAGCATTTCGAATCGGGTGGAGCAACATGGCCAATCGCAGCTCATAACGCGTCGTGCCAAGCACGATCGGTTCCTCGGCGCGATGGTCCAAGTCCTTGGCTAAGACCTGCTCGATATCCTCACGTGCGATGCGTCCACGGAGAAACTCCTGACGGTAGCGATCCTCAGACAAATAAGGTTCTGCACCGTATTTTTTCCAACCCTCGATAACCGCTAGTTCAAACGGCAGATGCTCAAAGGCATGCAAGGTGTTGTGATGAACAAACACCGCAATCGGCCCTTGAGAGGGCAGATAGTGGATTGCGTGTTCGATGGCATGTTGAACCTGCTCAGGCGAGAAGGCTGACGGCTTGGTATCCAATTTTTTTCTTCAATATTGCGGCACGTGTTGGGTCCGGGATGATCTTCCACGCCCGATCGATTATAAGACGTTTACTCTGATGGCGGAAACTCCGATTCGGAGTAATTGCTTAAAGACCCATAGATAACAATTCGTTCAGCGATCGAACCGAGTCGGAAATCGGCCGATTTTCGAAATCCGCCAGGGCTTTGCAGCGGCTCGCATTCTCAAGCGACCTAGTTTTCGCTACCGTTAGAATCCTGCATGCGGACTTTGAAACGTCCGATCCGCCGATCTGAAAGAACGAATGCCAACATGAACACCAACGAATTCGAAAAACTACCCTTCGATTGCCCCAACGCCGGTCTCGAGAAGTGGATTCGCAAGATGGCAAGTGTGTGCCAACCCGACCGCATCGTCCTGTGCGATGGGAGCGATGAGGAATGGAACACGCTGACGGACCAGCTCGTCGAGTCCAAAACTCTGATTCGGCTCGATCCTAAGCTGCATCCAAACTCGTTCTTGGCACGCAGCCATCCTTCGGATACGGCCCGCGTCGAAGACCGTACCTTCATCTGCTCGCTTCGAGAATCCGATGCCGGTCCGACGAACCATTGGCAACATCCGGAAAAAATGAAAGCGCTGCTCAGGGACAAATTCCAAGGTTCCATGCGAGGACGGACCATGTATGTCGTCCCGTTTTGCATGGGACCGATCGATAGTCCGCTGGCACTCGTAGGAGTCGAATTGACCGACTCGCCCTATGTCGTCGTCAGCATGAAGATCATGTGCCACATGGGGCAAAAAGTATTCCGCAAGCTCGGTGCTCACGGAGCGTTTATCCCCTGCTTGCACAGTGTCGGTGCTCCACTTGCCAAAGGCCAATCCGATTCGGCTTGGCCCTGCAACGATGAAAAGTACATCGTCCACTTCCCTGAGACCCGCGAGGTGTGGTCCTTCGGGAGCGGGTATGGCGGCAACGCCTTGCTCGGTAAAAAATGCGTCGCCTTGCGGATCGCCAGCACCATCGCTCGAGATCATGGTTGGATGGCAGAACATATGCTCATCATGGGACTCGAAAGCCCCGATGGGGTCAAAACCTATCTGACGGCTGCGTTCCCAAGCTCCTGCGGCAAGACCAACTTGGCGATGATCACGCCCCCGGAGGACTACCTAAAAGCCGGCTGGAAAACCACCCTCGTCGGAGACGATATCGCTTGGCTCTGGCCCGGCAAGTCGGGCAAACTCCATGCGATCAACCCCGAGACCGGATTCTTCGGCGTCGCGCCGGGTACCTCCTGGCAATCCAACCCAAACGCGATGCACGCGCTGTCGAAAAACACGATATTCACCAACGTCGCTCTGACGGACCAAAACGGCGTGTGGTGGGAAGGCCTCTCGGCACCACCTAGCCATCTGATCGATTGGACCGGGCAAGACTGGACCCCGCAATCAGGACGACTCGCCGCCCATGCCAACTCCCGATTCACCGCACCGGCCGACCAATGCCCCAACATCGACCCCGAATGGCAAAACCCAGATGGAGTGCCTATCGATGCGATCGTCTTCGGTGGTCGTCGACCAACAACCATGCCTCTGGTCTTCCAAGCCTTCGACTGGACCCACGGAGTATTCCTCGGGGCCACCCAAGGCTCCGAGACGACCGCCGCCGCAAGCGGTACGGTCGGAACCGTACGACGCGATCCGATGGCGATGCTCCCATTCTGCGGATACAACATGGGCGACTACTTTGCCCACTGGCTCGATATGCGAAAACACATCCGCCGACTCCCGAGAATTTTCCACGTCAACTGGTTCCGAAAAGACGCCCAAGGGAATTTCCTCTGGCCCGGCTTCCGACAGAATATCCGCGTCCTCGAGTGGATCGTCAAACGATGCCACGGTCGCATCCCAGGACACGAAACCCCCATCGGCTGGACCCCGGATTGGGAGGACTTCTGCGTCAAAGGACTCGAGGGCTTCACCCACGACCAATTCGATGCGGCCATGGAATTCCGCCGCGAGGACTTCCTGGCCGAAATCACAAGCCAAAACCAGTTCTTCTTGAAACTCTACCACTCCATGCCCAAAGAACTGCTATGCCAACACGAACTTCTCATGGCTCGAATGGCATAAGCAAAACCGATGCTTATTTCCGGGTTTTTACCGTTGCGAGATTGACACCGGGATTGTGCGCGCCCTACCATAGAGGGCCAAGCAACGTTCGTTTTTTTGTCCGATTGTTCCATCTGGAGTCAGTTCATAATGAAGAATCTTTTTGCCGCGGCTTTCGCCGCTCTGGTCGCTTTCTCAGCCGTAACCGCTTACGCTGAAAAGATCGATTTCGCCAAGGTCAAGTGCATGGTATCCGGGGCTGCGGCCAAGGAAGCCAAGACCAGCGAATGGAAAGAATGCAACGTCTACTTCTGCTGCGATAACTGCAAAGGCAAGTTCGATGCAGACAAAAAGGCCATGGCAGCCAAGGCCAATCACCAATTGATCGCAACTGGCCAAGTGACCCAAAAGGCTTGCCCATTCTCCGGCGGAGAACTCAATAAGGACGCTACCGTTGAGTTCAAGGGTGCCAAGATTTCCTTCTGCTGCAACAACTGCAAAGGCAAAGCAGAAAAGATGAGCGACGACGACAAGGTTGCTAACCTTTTCGGCGAAGAAGCTTACGGCAAGGCCAAGTTCGCCAAGGCTGCGAAGTAGTCCTCTGATCTGACTGATCTGACTGATCTGACTGATCTGACTGATCCGACTGATCCGACTGATCCGACTGATCCGACTGATCCGACCGATCCGACCGATCCGACCGATCCGACCGATCCGACTGATCCGACTGATCTGACTGATCCGACTGATCCGACTGATAAGCCTCGGAACCCGACAGGGTTCCGGGGCTTTTTTTATGCTCCAAACCCCAACGATTTCCGGCAATCAGCGCAGTCTGCTTTCGGCTTAAAAACTACAATAGCAGCTCGACGGCCTGTGTGATCTCCTTTCATCTATCTATCCGAAGCGTTCCATCGACGATGGCCTTGTCCTCAACGAAATCCAATCCCTCGGCCTCTGCAAGCCAACCCCAAGCTGAATCAGGGGATGACTCAGGGGCTCAATCCCAGCCGCCCGTTCAGGTCTTTCGCGAAACCATCGAAAGCTTGGCAGTCGCTTTTATCCTCGCACTGCTCTTCAAGTCCTTTGTCGCCGACGCGTTCATCATCCCGACCGGGTCGATGGCTCCAACGTTGATGGGTGCCCATAAAGACATCCAGTGCGAGCACTGCGGCTACCAGTACCAAAGCGGGGCGAGCGAAGAGTTCGACAGCAGCACGGGCGCTCGCAAAGACGTTATGGTCGTCGAGACGATCTGCCCGCTTTGCCGCAAACGCGAGTCGATGGACATCGAGAAAAACAAGAATCACGCCACCTTCTCGGGCGATCGGATCCTCGTGAGCAAACTGGCCTATGCGCTGAGCGATCCGAAGCGATGGGAAGTCATCGTTTTTAAGTTCATCGAGCAGGCCAAGTTAAACTACATCAAACGCTGCGTCGGGTTGCCGGGCGAGACCCTCAAGATTTGGCACGGGGACATCTACGTCAAGAACCCAAAATACCCCAAAGGGATATCCACCTACGAATCGGCTGACGGATTCCGGATCGCTCGCAAACCACCTTCGGTCGTCGGCGCGACCCTTCAGGCCGTCGCCGACACCGAGCATCTCTCGCCAGCCGTGGGCGAAGGACGCATTGCGGATTCATGGCAAGACGCCTCGCAGGATTCGGTGCCTAAGTGGCAAACTCAGAATCAAGCGACGCCGACGAATCGCGCATCGAAGTACCGTTGGGACGCACAGGTTTCCGATGTGCCTGAAGGCTCGACGGCCATGCTCAGGTTTACCCATAGGCTCGAAGAATCGAACCGCTCGGGGGCATCGCCAAACTCCGGCGACTTCCGGTTCATTACCGACTTTACAGCCTACAACCACAAGACCTTTCGAACCGCAAACGGTCGCTCCGACAATATCGAAACCGATGGTGCGCATTGGGTCGGCGACTTGGCAGGCCAGTGGCATATCTCAACGTCCAAAGGCACCCAGGCTCTGGAACTTTTGCTCGTCGAGGGAGGAGTCGAATTCCTTTGCCAGATCGATTTAAGCACGGGAAAAGCGACCGCAAGAGCGCTGCATGATGGCAAGGCGATTTCTGTGTTCGAATCGACCCAAGGCTTTGCATCGACGCTCGAAGCGCAAACCCCCGTGCGATCCGGCTCGACGCATCGCATCCGCTATGCCAACGTCGACGATGCGTTGCGATTGTGGGTCGATGGCAAATCGATCCCCTGGGGAATCGACGGTGGATATTCGATCGAGGCTGCAGTGGAAAACTATCGCCATCTTCCGGTCTATCGCCCAGAGAATCCTCTCGATGCGGCTCCTCTGGGAATCGGCATCCAGGGTGGCAGCGGCAAGATCCTTCAGGCCCAGGTCTTCCGAGATATCTTCTACACCGCAACGACCTTTGGGGGTAGCTCCTCATCCCGCTACGACGAACCGATCAACGTCAGGAACACCAAGGATCCCTACCGTGTGGCAAAGGGTGCATCGCAAACCGACTGGTCGTCAGAAGGATTGATCTACCAACTCGGTCCAGGGGACTATTTCCCGATGGGGGACAACACCCAAGCGTCCTCCGACGCTCGGATGTGGAACGTCCGCCAAGAGGCCGGGCAACCCGGCCGTTTGATGATCGGTCGAGCCGTCATGGTCTTCTGGCCCCACTATTGGACCTATGGCAAAATCCCATTCATCCCCAACTTCCAACGCATGAGCCTGATTCGCTAACCCAAGGAATTCGCTGGAGCATGGACGTTCTACGAGTCGAAAATCTAGAAAAAACATTCGGACGGCGCAAGGTCGTCCAAGGAGTTTCCTTTCGCGTCGCAGCAGGCGAAATCGTTGGGCTCCTAGGTCCTAACGGCGCTGGCAAATCGACCTCTTTCAAGATGACCTGCGGGTTGGTCCAACCCGACAATGGAAAAGTTTTTTTGGGGCAAGACGACGTGACCCGCTGGCCGATGTTCCTGCGAGCCCGCGACGGCGGAATGGGGTACTTGGCCCAAGAGCCCAGCGTCTTTAAAAAGCTGACCGTCGAGCAAAACATTTCGGCAATTCTGGAGATGCTCGGCCACTCATGGCGAGACCGCAGCAAGCGGACCGACGAGTTGCTCGAACTGCTCAATATCAAACACATCCGCACCTCCAAGGCCGCCACGCTCTCGGGTGGGGAACGCCGTCGATTGGAAATCGCAAGATGCTTGGTCTCCAATCCCAAAATCATCATGCTCGACGAACCCTATGCCGGGGTCGATCCGGTGACCGTCCAATCGATGAGGCCCATCATCCATCAGTTGCGGGCCGCTGGGATTTCGGTTTTGATCACCGATCACGATGCCCAAGAGATCCTCAAAAGCGTCAATCGCTGCTACGTGATCGATGAAGGAAAAGTCTTCTGCGAGGGAGATCCCGACACCGTTCGCAAAGACCCCCAAGTCCGTAAGAAGTATCTCGGTGAATTGGCGGACCTAGAGATCGTCAGCACCGCTCACCAACGGGTCGATCACCCCAGAGAAACTGCCTCGACGGTACCTGCCCCCAAAAAAGGGCTCTTCGACCGCTTGATCCCTCGTCGACGCTCCCCTTGATTCAACCCCTCGTTTCGGGAATCCATCCTCTGTGTCGACAAGCGAGCAAGTTTCCCGAGCAAAGCAGTTAGACCGAACCTCATTCTGGTTCCTGGTCCTCTTGGCTTTGCTAATGCCTCTGATTCTCTGGGCTGCATCGCATATCAAGATTGGGTCCGCATCGGCCCATGCTTGGCTCCCCGAGGGGCGGGTGGAGCGAGCCCGATACGAGTGGTTCATCGACCATTTCGGCTCGGATCAGTACCTGATCGCATCCTGGGAGAACCTGACCCTTTCCGATCCACGCCTCGGGTCGCTTGCTCAGAGCATCCAAGACCTAGACTCCCGGACCGAACCGCTCGTCGAATCGCTTCAGACCTCCGAGGAGATTTTCAATGGATTGGTCGCGCCCCCTCTTTCCCTGACCCCGCTTGCGGCTCGGGCTAGGCTCGAAGGCTCCGTGATCGGCAAGGACGGAACGGCTGCGATCTTCATTCGCTTTAATCCCCTGGGGATCGCTTCTCAAAAGGATTCGATCGAACTCGTCCGCGCAGCGGCCGATCGGGTCGAGGGCCTCGGGCGCAGTCAGTTGCAATTGGTAGGAAGTATTTACGAAGCCTATGCGGTCGATGAAGCGGCCGAGAAGAGCCTTAAACGCCTCGTGATACCCTCGAGCATCATGGGGGTGGTGCTCGCATGGCTGTGCCTCAAAAGCGTGCGCGGAGCGATGACCGTCCTTTTGATCGCCGGTGTGGGTCAATTGATTTCCGTCGCACTGGTCGCATCGACAGGAGGTCAATTCAGCGCAGTTTTGATCGTTTTGCCCACGTTGGTCTTCATGCTGACGTTATCGGCTGCCGTCCACTTCATGAACTACTACGGCGATGTAGCTTATTCCCATCGCGATCACCTCGGGGCGCGCGCGATCCTGCTGGGACTCAAGCCCAGCGCGCTGGCCACCCTGACGACATCCTTGGGGATGATCGCGCTGGCTACAAGTCAGCTCGCCCCGGTGAGAACCTTCGGCCTCTACTCGGCCTGCTGCCTGTGCATAGCGACAATCGTCTTGTTCCTAGCCTTTCCCAAGCTATCCGATTGGTTGTGCAAGAGTCGCTACCGAGCGATCCAATCGGGCGACAGCCAGATGGACTCCCCCGACAGGCTCGGCGCTCAGGATTCCTCTCCACCGGTCTCGGCGTGGGCAAGGGACTATGCTGCTTGGGTCAAATCCCATCACCGAGTGATCTGTGTCTTGGGCTTTACCCTTCTTGCGGTGAGTTTCTACGGGCTTTGGCATTTGAAGTCCTCGACCAAATTCGACGATATGTTTCCCGAGCAAAGCGAAACCAGGCAGTCGATGGCTTGGATCGAGGAACACCTCGGTCCGATCGCATCGGTCGAGGTGCTGGTGAGATTCCCTCGGTCCCATTCGCTGGAGCCCTACGACCAACTCGTATGGGTCGATCGCCTGACACAAGAACTCAAAGCAAACCCGGAGATAGGCGGTGTCACGAGCGCTGCGACGTTTTTGCCCAAACTGCCGACCGGGGGACGCATAAGGGACGTCTCTCGACGAGCGGTGATGCGAACGGAGGTGGGTAAACAATTCGATCAACTCATCGATCGCAATCTGGTGGCCCAGGATGCCGAGACGACGGCGTGGCGCATCACGGCCAAGGTCTCGGCGTTATCGAAACTCGATTACGGACAATTGACCGAGCGAGTACGTCAAGTCGTCGAACCGATCCGGGGAGAACAACAGGCCTTCGATGCGATCTACACCGGACTCTCGCCGGTGATGCACGATACCCAATTGGCCCTGTTGGACGATCTAGGATCGAGCTTCTCGACGGCATTTTTGCTGATCACCCCGGTCATGATGCTTATCGCAAGAGGGGTTCGAGCCGGATTGCTGATCATGGTTCCGAACATTCTTCCTGAGACCCTCGTCTTTGGCATGATGGCTTGGTTTGGCTACTCGATCGATATTGCGGGGATCCTGACAGCCTCGGTAGCGATGGGAATCGCTGTCAACGACACCCTGCATTTTGTCAATTGGTACAGCCACCGCCTGGAGGTCGGTGACACACGTGAACAAGCCATCGCCGATTCGTTTTCGAATTGTGGTAGGGCGATGGTCCATACGATGCTCATCAGTTGCTGTTCGATGTTGCCATTCCTTTTTGCGGAGTTCAACCCGACCCGTCAATTCGCGACATTGATGATTGCGATGATGAGCAGTTCGATCCTTGGAGACTTGGTCCTCTTGCCTGCGCTGCTGATGAGCCCGCTGGGACGAACCGCACGTACCCGAGACTAGCATCCGCCCTAAACCATCATCTTTCCTCCGACCTCTGGGCGGAAGAAAGAGAATGAGCCTCCCGTCGGGCTTGCCCGGCGGAGGCAGAACTAGCAGCTACCAAGTTACTGCGGCTGGCTCGATGTCGAGGAGCTGGCATCTTGAGCCGAACACCGACGACTAACTCCTTTTCAAAAAATGAAAACACAGAGACACAAAGGACACAGAGAGGATGGAATAAGTCCTCGCAACTCTGTGCTCTCTGTGCCTCTGTGTTTCAAAAAGATTTCATCAGATATCTTGGAGCGTATGGGATCCACCCTGATGCTTAGCGTCGAGGACATGGTTCGAACGGTTGGTAGAATCGGCGGTGTGATGGTCAAACCTCAGAGGGTTTGTTAAGTTAGTGCCTTGGTGAAAAATCGCACCCTGCTCAAGAAGGTCGCCGAGCCGGTCGTGCCGAAATAATCACCCATCCAATCATTCGTTTCACGCACTGAAAGAGTCTTTGATGCTTTGGATCGCCCCGTCGGAAAAAGATGCCGCCTCGGCCTCGCTCGAAAAACGACTTTGGGATGCCGCCGACCAGTTCCGCGCTAACTCTGGCCTTAAAGCCCAAGAATACTCCGGTCCCATCCTCGGACTGATCTTTCTGCGCTTTGCCGATGTTCGATTCGTTGCACAGCGAGCTAAGCTCGAAAAAGCCGGTGCCTCGTCGCGTCGAGGTAGCCGTGTCGATGAACCAGCAGCCTACCATGCCGAGAACGTGCTCTATCTGTCGCCAGAGGCACGATTCGACTTCCTGCTCAATCTGCCCGAAGCGTCCGATATCGGTGCTAAGGTCAACGCGGCCATGCGCGAGGTCGAGAAGCACAACCCTCAGCTCGCAGGCGTTCTCCCGAAAACCTACAACTTGTTCACGAGCACACTGCTCAAAGAGCTGTTGAAAAAAATCTCCGAGATTCCCGCTACGCTCGATTTCGACGCCTTCGGTCGGATCTACGAATATTTCCTGGGCGAGTTCGCCATGAGCGAAGGCCAAGGAGGTGGCGAATTTTATACTCCTGCGAGCATCGTTCAGTTGCTGGCGCAGGTGATCGAACCTTTCCACGGTCGAATCCTCGATCCCGCATGCGGTTCCGGGGGTATGTTCGTGCAATCGGCTCGGTTCGTGGCCGAGCACCACAAGAACCCTGCTGCCGAGCTATCGATCTGCGGCGTCGAGAAGACCGATGAGACAGGGCGTCTTGCGCGCCTGAACCTTGCCGTGCATGGACTCGAAGGGGACATCAAGCATGGTGGCAACATCAACAGCTACTACGATGACCCGCACAGCGCGACCGGCAAGTTCGACTTTGTGCTTGCCAATCCACCGTTCAATGTCAACGCGGTCGACAAAGAGCGGCTTAAGGACATGGTGGGCCATGATTCCAAAGGAAACGCTCGCCGTTTCCCGTTCGGTTTGCCTCGGACCGACAACGCGAACTACCTTTGGATTCAGCTTTTCTATTCGGCGCTCAACGCCAAGGGTCGTGCCGGCTTTGTCATGGCCAACTCGGCATCCGATGCGCGCAGCAGTGAGCAGGAACTGCGGCAGAGGCTGATCGAAGCCCAAGCGGTCGATGTCATGGTGGCCGTTGGCCCGAACATGTTCTATACGGTGACGCTGCCTTGTACGTTGTGGTTCCTCGATCGAGGCAAGTCCAAGACCAAGCGGGCCGACACGGTGTTGTTTATCGATGCGCGACATATCTATCGCCAAGTCGATCGCGCGCACCGCGATTGGACGCCTGCGCAGATCGGGTTCATCGCGAACTTGGTGCGTCTGTATCGGGGCGAAGCGCCCGACTTGACCGTAGGGGGCCAGGAGACCGAGGCGAAATTGAAGGAAGTCTTCGGCAAGAAGCTCAAATATGCCGACGTACCGGGCTTGTGCAAGTCAGCGACGCTTGCGGAGATCGAGGCGCAAGGCTGGTCGCTCAATCCAGGCCGTTATGTGGGGGTAGCCCCGGGCGAGGAGGTGAGCGACGAGGATTTCAAAACGCAGCTCGCAGCGATGAACGAGGAACTGGAAACTCTCAACGCCCAAGCGCGAACGCTCGAGCAAACCATCTCGAAAAACGTAATGGAGATTCTCGCACGATGAAAAAGGAACTCATTGACACGTTAATATCTAGCTTCGAGGGGCATGCTCAGGAGACCGACACCGGAGTTGAGTACTGGCTCGCACGCGATCTACAGCATTTGCTCGGGTATGCCGAGTGGCGAAACTTCCTAAATTCGGCGATAACTAAGGCGAAAACGGCCTGCGAAGTCTCAGGACACTCGATCAGAGACCATTTTGTTGACGTCAACAAAATGGTCGACCTTGGTTCTGGCAGTCAGCGGGAGATCGACGATTGGATGCTTACGCGTTACGCCTGTTACTTGATCGCACAGAACGGAGACCCACGCAAACCGGAGATCGCCTTTGCACAGACCTACTTTGCCGTTCAGACTCGGCGTGCTGAGTTGATCGAGCAACGTCTTTTGGAAGCGGAACGCGTCTCGGCTCGCAAAAAGCTGAGCGTGACGGAAACCGAACTTTCGGCCGTCATTTTCGAGCAGACAGGTGGCAACGAGGATTTTGCGTTGATACGTAGCAAGGGCGATCAAGCCTTATTCAACAAGACCACGCGTGCGATGAAAGCGGAGTGGAAGGTTCCGGACAATCGACCGTTAGCTGACTTTGCGCCGACGATCATTCTGAAGGCCAAGGACTTTGCGGCCGAGATCACCATCTTCAATGCTCGCGAGCATGGAATGACCAGCGAGTCAGCGATTTCCAAAGAGCATATTACGAACAATCAAGCAGTTCGCAGGACACTACTGGAGCGAGGTATTCGTCCGGAGTCATTGCCTCCGGCTGAGGATGTAAAGAAGGTTGAAAGACGATTGGCGACTGAAGACATGAAGTCGCTGGGGAATCCGGACACATTGCCCCCGGAGGAAACACGATGACGAGAAAAACAACGGCCCAAGCGCGGACGCGTGAGCAAACTATTGCCGCAAATGTGGCAGGAATATTGGAGGGGTGAGCGATGGTTAAGTGGCGAAACTGCAAACTGGGCGAACTCCTTGAGATAAAGCACGGCTTCGCCTTTCTCGGTGAGCACTTCGGCAGTACTGGCACACATGTCGTACTGACTCCCGGCAATTTTCTTGAGGAAGGTGGATTCAAGGAACGCGCAGACAAAGCGAAATGGTATCGCGGGCCGATTCCCGAAGATTATGTTCTGAATGAGGGCGACCTAATCGTCGCGATGACTGAGCAGGCAGAAGGATTGCTCGGCAGTAGCGCAATCATTCCTCGAAGCGGTGTCTACCTGCACAACCAGCGACTCGGTTTGATTCGGATTCGTGATCTAGAACAGGCGGACCAGCATTTCATTTACTACCTGTTTAACACGAAACCGGTCCGTCAGCAGATTCGCGGTTCGGCCAGCGGAACGAAGATTCGCCACACCGCGCCCTCGCGGATTGCAGACGTAAAAGTCAGTGTCCCTCCCCTTCCCATCCAGCGGCGCATAGCTGGTATTTTGTCGGCTTATGACGAGTTGATCGAGAACAGCCAGCGTCGGATCAAGATCCTCGAGTCGATGGCCCGCGGCCTGTACCGCGAGTGGTTCGTCCACTTCCGCTTCCCCGGCCACGAATCCGTCCCCCGCGTCAAGTCGCCATTAGGCGAGATTCCAAAGGGATGGGAGGTGGCAACACTCGGCGCGCATCTTGCGGCGCTGGAATCTGGCAAGCGGCCAAAGGGTGGCATTCGTGATGTCGAAAACGGAGTGCCCAGCATCGGCGCAGAAAACATCAACGGCATCGGTCAGCATGATTTCGCAAGCGAAAAGTTCGTCCCGAGGGAATTTTTTCAGGGGATGCGCAAGGGCATTGTGCGAGACCGCGACGTGGCGATTTACAAGGACGGCGCTTACATCGGCAAGTCATCCTATTTCCGCGATGGGTTTCCGCACGTTGAGTGTAGCGTTAACGAGCACGTTTTCCTGTTGCGAGCTAGCGGCGTCAGGCTCAAACAAAACGCTCTATATCTCTGGCTTCAAGAACCAGACACCGTGCAGGCTATTCGGTCGAAGAATGCCAATGCAGCACAGCCTGGAATCAACCAGCGAACCGTGGGTGGCTTGCAGCTCACGCTTCCAGACTCACAGATCGCCGTGCAGTTCGACCAACTAGTTGATCCGCTCGTTGCGGAACTCATCAATCTTGCCAAGAAAATCGAAAACCTCCGCCGCACGCGCGACCTGTTGTTGCCGCGGCTACTATCTGGGCAAATCGACGTAGGAAACTATCAACAATGATTCGCCGTATCGATCACATCAAAAATTTCGGCGTATACCGCGACTTTTACTGGCCTAAAAACTTATCAGACTTCAAGCAATTCAACTTGATTTACGGCTGGAACTACTCCGGCAAGACTACCCTATCGAGAGTTTTTCGTTGCTTTGAACGAAAGAATCTTCACCCAGATTTCCCTTGTGCTGAGGTGAGACTGCTCGCAGACAACGGGAACAGCCACTCTTTTTTGGATCTGCAAACGACGCCGGTTTTCCGCGTGTTTAACAGCGACTTTATCGCTGAGAACTTGAGCTTTGTCGAAGGAAGTGCCGCACCAATATTAGTCTTCGGCGCAGACGATATTGCTAAGCAGGAAGAACTGCAAGCTAAGAAGACGGAACGGGATATGCTACACTTGGATATTACATCCAACCAGCAGAAGAAAGAAACCAAAGAGGAAGACATCGAGAAAGCTTTGACTCGGTACGCAAGAGACCACATCAAGGTTCCACTAGCCCTTCTGAATTATGACAAGCGACGATTTGAACCTCGTGTGAATACTTGCAAAGAAAAGCCGGACGAATACCTACTGGATACGAACACGATAGACAGGTATATATCTGTCTACCGTTCCAAGGATGAAAAGCCATCGCTTAATCGGAAAGTTTCTAAACTCACATCGATCTCCGAACTGATTTCGATAACGGCCTCATTACTTGCTAGAACAGTCACCGCAAGCGAACCAATCCAACGACTCAAAGAGAACCCGACAATTGAACGCTGGGTAAACGATGGCCTACAAATACATGACGATGAAGCCGTCTGCCAATTCTGCGGGCATTTGTTACCCAGGGATTTATTAGATCAACTCGAAGGGCACTTTTCTGCCGAATACAAGAGTCTGATGGGAGATCTCGTAAATCTTGGTCGTACAATAGAAGAGGCGATGAAGGAGAAAATCCCTCTAGATCACAGGAACGACTTCTACCCAGAACTTGTTGAACGATTCGTGGTTGAAGAGAGTTCTCTGAACAATACTTTGAGCGAAAGGTTATGCGCTTTACAAGCCTTAGAACGACTTGTGCGGGCAAAGCAGACAAAGGCATTTGATGTTATTGAACTCCCGATGTTTGATGATCCTGACGACCAAATCGCCGCTAAAATCGAGGCGATCAATAATGTCATTGACTCACACAACCAAAGAACCATCGCCTTCGAAAAGAATCGCAACGAGGCGCTCCTCGCACTTGAAAAGCATTTTGCAGCATACTTTGTCATAGAGGAAAGATACAACGAGACAAAAAAGGAAGTTGAAACGCTGGAACTAAACATCGACAATCAATCAAAAAAATTATGCGAATTAGAGGCAGAAATCGAAAAATTAGAGAGGGATTTATCAGATGCCGCGAAGGGATCTGAGCGGATCAACGAACTGCTTTCAGCCTACTTTGGAAAGAACGATTTGAGGGTTACAGTCTCGAGTGAAAAGCGGTTTCAGATCGTTCGTGGAACAAATGTAGCCAAGAACCTGAGCGAGGGCGAACGAACAGCAATTGCTTTCGCCTACTTCATCACAAGAGTCCAGGATGGACAACAACCGCTAGCTGAGACTCGAATTTTCATTGATGACCCTATCTCAAGCCTCGACGCGAACCACCTTTTCAACACCTATGCGCTCATCAAGACACAACTTTCCGGGTGTTGCCAGCTCTTCCTTTCAACGCATAGCTTTGAGTTCTTCAACTTGATTCGTGAGTGGGCGGTGGATGACGAAAAAAACAAAAAAGATTATGCGTTATGGAAGAAATGGGGTGTTGTTCTTGTCACGCGTATGGATGACGGCGAAGCAGTCCTTGAGCCAATTCCAAAGGAGCTTTTAAAGTTCAAATCGGAATATCACTTCCTTTTCTCAACACTGTATCAGTTTGATAATTCGGCGACAGGTGATTATACGAGTTTGCTGAGCCTTCCGAATGTTGTTCGCCGATTCATGGAAGCCTTTGGGGGGATAATGATTCCTTTATCCATTGGACTCAAGGGTAAAATGGATCGAATCTTTCCAGACGAAGTCGTCCGCGAGAAGGTCTGGAAATTCATAAATAATTATTCGCATAACACTACAATTACACGATCACTCACGATTCCCGACATGAGCGAATGCAAGTTGGTGGTACGATCTTGCCTAAACGCGATTCAAAATTGGAACTCGGATTATTACCTTGATTTGGTGAAGGAAGTTGAATCGTGATCTTCCATGAATTCGATGGTATCAATCGTAAGGAAGGATTGTTTTCAAATAGCTGCTTAGCAGGCGTTCCTGTAACGCAGATCAGTTCCAACGCTGGGCAGAACAGCGTCCGATTGTCCGCAATTCAAGCCATCTACGAAGAAATGAAACAGGTGATTCACGAGGCTACTCACTCGCAGTATACCGTTATCATTCTAGATGCGATCTTCAGCAAACCCGTCTTTCGTTCTTCCGATCTGGCGGAGAAACTTAATCTGGAATACGGGATTCACAAAAAAACCGCGTTGGGCCTGCTCCGGCAGATAAGGGACGCAGGCATTGTCCGAGAATTACAATCTGGCAGCGGTAGACGACCTGCTACTCTAGGCTTTCCTGGACTGATCAATTTGGCCGAAGGCCGGGAAGTCTTCTAGCGTGGTTGCGGAGTCTAAAATCGCTACAAAAAACTTTGCGGAATCTGTTTTTGGTTTCGGGCTCCGCAAAACCACTCGTAGAGTATGGGACTTCTCCAACCAGTGGCTGGAGATTATTTTCTCTAATTGCGACCCCGGCACGGTGGTGCCCGCATGACAGAGCCGACTAGGATACCCATAGCACTCTACCGAACTATGGCGGGTGTTGTGCCACAACCTGCGGCACAATTGGAAGACGCGAAAGCCATCGTTCAGAAACTGGCGACAGACCTGCAGAAGGAATTCCCCGGCGTAAGCGGTTTTTCGGCCTCAAATCTCTGGCGGATGCGGGCCTTTTTCGAGCTCTACCGGGGCTTGGAAAAACTCGCACCGCTGGTGCGAGAAATCGGCTGGAGCCAAAATATTGCCATCATGGAGCGTCGCTCCGACCCTCTCAAGCCGGAGTTCTACCTGCCCATGACTCGCAAGTTCGGCTGGTCAAAAAACGTACTGATCCACCAAGACGAATACACCTTCGATTTCCTAGAACTGGCCGAAGAACACAGCGAACGAGAGCTTGAACAGTCTCTACCCGCTGCCTAGTCCGATTTTGCCATGCGAAAGTTGTCCCGAAATCATCCGACAAGCTCATTTTTTACCCATTTTGTTTGTTTTGTCGTAGAATGAGCGGAGATGAATTTAGAACCTCCGAGTCCGGCCCGACGAATCTTCTGAAACTCAGATCATGTCCACCGACAACCACGAGACGATCAGCGACGTAGAACTCGCATTCCAAGAGGAGAAAATCGAAGGCCTCGATGGAGCCGAAGATAGCGGTTTGGGCGACTATCCCATCGATACTTTTTTAATCCGCAAAGAAACAAGAACCGTCTTCGATGTCGTTCGCCGAATTGCTGCAGGTGGTTTTATCCTGAATCCCGATTTCCAACGCGATTTTGTTTGGGATATGGAAAAACAAAGCCGCTTGATCGAATCGGTGCTGATGCGTATCCCACTCCCGGTTTTCTACTTGGCAGAAGACAAAAAAGGACGCACGATCGTCGTCGATGGTCTGCAGCGTCTATCCACATTCCAATCTTTTCTTCGGAATGACTTTAGACTTTATCTGCCGACGCAAGAAAGCTTGCATGGTAAGCACTTTAGCGAGCTGTCACCAAAGTTCCAGAATCGCGTCGAGGATTGCAATCTTGAACTTTACATCATCGACTCGAAAGTTCCTGAACGGGCCAAACTCGATATCTTTGATCGAGTCAATAGTGGGGTTAAACTCACTAGGCAACAGATGCGAAACTGCCTTTACATGGGCGCCGCTACCCGTTGGCTGAAGGCAGAAGTGGGAACCCGTCTTTTCAAGAATGCAACGGGTGGAAGTCTCGATTCCAAGAAAATGCGGGATCGTGAATTCGTAAATCGTTTTTGCGGTTTCTACTCACTGGGCGTCGAAGCTTACAATAAGAGTGACATGGATGAGTTCCTTGCCCGTGCGTTGGAAAATTTCAACCAGCTATCTGAGACGCAGCTTGCGGATGCATCCAAAGCGCTGCGATTAAGCCTCACTAATAATCTAGAGCTTTTCGGGCGGCATGCTTTTCGCAAACATGTTCCTGGTCAAAGTCACCGAAGTGTTGTCAATGCCTCACTATGGGATGTGATGTCTACTGGATTGGCCCACTATTCGACGGATCTTGTCAAAGCGAAATCAAAAGAACTAAAAAGCCGTTTCTATTCGTTGATGTTAAACCCAGAGTTTAACGATGTGATCACTAACGGTCCCAATAGCACCTGGAAAGTCAAGAAACGCTTCGCTATCGCCAACGAAATGTTCCAAGAGGTGTTAGGTGATTACCAGACTTGATCTTGAGTACTTCAAATGTTTCCGCAAATTGTCGCTCCCGTTAGCAAGTTTAACATTACTCTCAGGAACTAATGCATCGGGTAAATCGACCATCATGCAGGCGCTCGTACTGCTTCATCAAACCATGTCGGAGCATGAGTGGTCCAATCGCCTGCAACTCAATGGTGGATTGATTCAACTCGGCTCCGCCGGCGATGTGATCGACAAAGTTCATGGTCGTTATGAATTAAAGATCGGCGTGTTGATCGACAACATTGAATTGCATTGGCAATTCACATGCGAAGAAGACAAAGAAGCCATGTCATTGCGTGTGGCGAACGTCACCGTTCAGGCCAATTGGCCCCCTGGGTCAGTAACTTTGGACTACCCCAATCGATTGCACTACCTGTGCCCTGAGTCCGACCAAGAAATACCTCGGACGGGTGGACTGCCCCGGAGCATACGCACATTGACCTATCTTACTGCAGAGCGAGTCGGCCCACGTGACAGCTATCAACTAAAGGATCCAAACGCGCTGCAAGTTGTCGGCTCTCGTGGTGAAAACGCAGTCGGACTTCTTTATCAAAAGTCAGACCATGCGGTTATCGATACGCTTCTCATTGAATCGGCACCACCAACCTTGTTCAAACAACTTGAAGCACGCATGCAAAACTTCTTTCCGGGGATCATGCTTCAATTGGAAAAGGTCGCCCAAACCAATAGCGTTTTGCTAGGCATACGAACTAGCAACGACACCGACTTTCACCGTCCGATCAACGTCGGGTTCGGACTTACGCAAGTTCTGCCCGTCATTGTTGCGGCACTTGCAGCGGAAAAAGGTGATTTGCTGTTGATCGAAAATCCAGAAGTTCACCTGCACCCCTCCGGGCAAGCTCTCATCGGAGAGTTCCTTGCCGAAGTTGCACAGGCGGGGATTCAAGTGATCGTCGAATCGCATAGTGATCACGTTTTGAACGGCATACGCCGAGCCGTCAAAAGCGGTAAAATCGACTCGAAGGACGTTGCTTTGCACTTCTTCTCGGCGCAACGCGATGGAGAGGTTCCATATCGCAGTCCCCAGGTAGCCTCCGACGGTACGATTGACCAGTGGCCAACGGGTTTTTTCGACCAGTTCGACAAAGACATGAACTACTTCGCTGGTTGGGAGGATTGAGTGTTTTTCCTGCTGAACGAGCTATCTTTGCATGGTCAATTCCAATCAACCTCGGACTTCTGTCATGCCGTCGATCGAATCATGGCCATCCGACAACAGATCGTAAAGTATGGCAGCGAACTGCTGTGTAACCCTGCATTGGCTAATTCTCAGGTGACCTCTACCGCACCGATGCAACAGGCGGTGCAGTCATTATCCTTAGAGAAGAAAAGAGCCTGGATGAGTTGGTTAACTCGACAAGGTCCTTTTTGGACCGAGGATCGACAACACCAACCTAATGAATGGCTGGAATCTGATGGTGGTGGAGATGTCGCTGACACAGCGATCGGAGAGGCCGCGTACTGTTTAGCCCACGGCATCCATCGAGAAGTCGTCAGTTTCGATCCATCGAACTGGCTTAAAAAGATTATCAGTGTCACATGGCTGAAAGAATGCGAAACGTCACACACCGTCCAAATCACGAACCATTGGTCGACTCAATCCGTTACGCCCACTCTTGAAGCGATCTCAACTCCGTATAGATCTTGGCAAACATTGATGTCGTATGCTCGCCTGCGATTTGATAAGCTCTCGATCGTCGATGATGCATTTTCCCCAATGGACGGGCAACCATTCCATTCAGGTGTGGCCGATAGCATTGTTATTAGGCTGAGTGTTCTTGATAGACTTTGCGGTTGCATTGATGAAAGAGGTAATCGAACTCCTGAAGGCAATGATTTGTATACCCAGTATTTCACTGGTGACAAAGCATGGTTCTCTGATTCGTCTCCAAGTGAGCTTGCGGAGTTTGCAAGTGCACTGACATTCCCTCATCCGACAATACCTGGGGAGTACCTAATCTGCTCGCGGCACGGAAAGATCAAGACGCCTCAATATCGGATTCATTTCTCCTGGCCTATTGTCCTCGGCAAACCGGTGTTTGTCGTTTACGTTGGGCCGAAAATAACCAAAAGGTAGTACCCGATTAGCACTACGAAAGCCTTACGAGATTCGATCATCGAACTTCTTGACGGCAGCGTAAATGTAGTACTCGCACCCCGATGAAACCCACCCTCTACTCCGAAGACCAACTCGTCGAACAACCCGCCATCGGGATCTTTGCATCGCTCGGCTGGCAAACGACTTCGGCAATGGAAGAAACCTTCGGCACAACCGGCACGCTCGGTCGCGAGACCAAAAGCGAAGTGGTGCTCGTGGAGCGTCTGCGAATTGCACTGACCAAGCTCAACCCGGGCCTGCCACCCGAAGCGATCCAGACGGCCATCGACGAACTAGCACGCGATCGCTCGGCGATGAGCCTTGAGGCGGCCAACCGCGAGGTCTACAAACTCCTCAAAGAAGGCATCCCGGTCTCGATCCCCGAACGCGAGTCCCTCACCCCCGGCCCCTCTCCCAGAGGGCGAGGGGGGCAATCCACCGAACGCTTGCGCGTGGTGGATTGGGAACACCCCGAGCAAAATGACTTCCTGTTAGTCAGCCAGCTCAGCGTGGTCGGCAACCTCTACACCTGCCGGCCCGATCTGGTCGGTTTTGTGAATGGCCTCCCCTGGGTGGTGATCGAACTGAAGAAACCCCTCGTACCGGCGCGGGCGGCGTTCGATGAGAACTTGACCCATTACAAGCAGCAGATTCCCCAGCTCTTCTGGTTCAACGCGATGCTGATCGCTAGCAACGGCACCGATAGCCGTGTCGGCTCACTCACCGCCGATTGGGAGCGGTTCTTCGAATGGAAACGCATCGAACGCGAAGACGAACCTCGCCGGGTCTCCCTCGAAGTCATGTTGCGGGGAACCTGCGACCGCAGCCGCTTGCTCGATCTGGTCGAGAATTTCACTTTGTTCTCCGAGCACAAAGCTGGGTTAGTAAAAATTCTCGGACAGAACCATCAGTTCCTCGGCGTCAACAACGCCATCGCTTCGATGCTCGAGGCCCGCAAGCTCGGCCACGGTCGAGGCGGAGTGTTCTGGCAAACGCAAGGGAGTGGCAAGAGCTTTTCAATGGTGTTCTTTGCGCAGAAAGTCCTGCGCAAGCTAGCCGGCAATTGGACGTTTGTGGTCGTCACCGACCGAGTGGAGCTCGACGTGCAGATCGCCAAGACGTTCAAAAGCGTCGGTGCGGTGAGCGAGTCCGAAGGTGAAAAGTGCCACGCAGCCAGCGGTGCGAAACTTCGTGAGCTATTGCGAGGTAACCATCGCTATGTTTTCACGCTGGTGCACAAGTTCCAAACGCCAGAGATGCTGACCGATCGTTCGGATGTGATCGTGCTGACCGACGAAGCCCACCGCAGCCAATACGATACGCTCGCACTCAACATGAGAGCATCGCTCCCCAAAGCGATGTTTCTGGCATTCACGGGTACGCCACTGATCGCAGGTGAGGAGCGAACCAAGGAGGTCTTTGGGGACTACGTATCGATATACGACTTCCAGCAGTCGGTTGAGGACGGAGCGACGGTGCCTCTGTATTACGAGAACCGAACACCGGAGCTGCAACTGGTCAATCCTGACCTCAATGAAAACATCTATGAACTGATCGAAAACGCGGAGCTCGACGCGGAGCAGGAAGAAAAGCTCGCGAAGGTGCTGGGCAAACAGTATCACCTCATCACCCGTGACGATCGGTTGGAGACGGTGGCCCAAGACATCGTGCAGCACTTCTTGGGTCGTGGGTTCGTGGGCAAGGCGATGGTTGTATCGATCGACAAGGCGACCGCGTTGCGGATGTACGAAAAAGTAAGGAAGCAATGGGCGATTGAATTGGCAAAAGTACGGAGGGAGCTCGGCCGCTACGACCTGTCAAAATCCGACGAGGCGTCGCTTCGGCAGCGGTTGGGAATCCTCACCACGACCGACATGGCCGTGATCGTTTCGCCAGGGCAAAACGAGATCGAGCAGATGAAAAAGCTCGGGATCGACATCGAACCGCATCGGAAGCGGATGAACGAATCCCAGCCGGGACTCGACGAGAAATTCAAAGCTTCCGATGACCCGCTACGGTTGGTGTTTGTGTGCGCCATGTGGCTAACGGGCTTTGACGCGCCGAGCTGCTCGACGGTTTACCTGGACAAGCCCATGCGGAATCACACGCTGATGCAGACCATTGCCCGCGCGAATCGGGTCTTCCCGGGCAAGCATAGCGGGGTGATTGTCGACTACGCCAATGTGTTTGCCTCGCTGGAGAAAGCGTTGGCGATTTACGGGGCTGGCAAAGGGGGGACAAATCCGGTCAAGGATAAAGGGCTCCTGGTTGCAGCCCTTCGTGAAGCCATCGTTGCGGCCACCGGGTTCTGTACCGCACACGGTATTGATCTCGTTGCGATGGAGGCTTTGCCACTGGGAGGAATGGAGCGTCTTTCGGCGATCGAAAACGCCATCGATGCGCTGATCAGCCCGGATGATCGTCGGCGCGAGTTCTTTGGTCATGACAAGTATGTTGGCACCCTCTATCGAGCCGTGAAGCCTGACCCAGCGGCGGTGGAGTTTTCTGTGCGGGTCGCGGGCATCGCAACGCTCGCCGGTGCGATCCGCGCTAAGCTTTGTCCTAATCCGCCGGACATCGCAACCATCTTGCAGCAAATTGGAGGCTTGCTAGACGAATCGATCACCGGATTGACGATCCGCGAAGAAGGTCCACCAGCGATCAATCTCGCGAAGATCAATTTTGAGGCTCTTGCGGCTCAGTTCAAGGAATCCAAGCACAAGAACACCGATCTTGAGGTACTCAAGGCGGCGATTGCCGCGAGGCTTGGAAAGATGTTGCGACTGAACCGGACTCGCACCGACTTCTCAGAAAAGTTTGAAGAGTTGATCGAAAGCTACAACAGTGGCAGTCGCAACATCGAGCAACTCTTTGAGGAGCTGATGAAATTATCCCGGAGTCTTGATGCCGAGCAAGAACGCCATGTGCGAGAGAACTTGAGCATCGAGGAACAGGTGATTTTTGACATTCTCACTCGGCCTTCACCAGAGCTGAGCACGGCCGAACGGGAGCAGGTCAAGAAGGTAGCCAGAGAGTTGCTTGCGCGACTCAAGCAGTTACTGGTGCTCAATTGGCGGCAGAAATCAGCCGCTCGATCGACGTTGAAGCTAGCGATCGAAGACACTCTCGATTACGGACTTCCGGACGCGTATTCGCCGGAAATATACAATCAGAAGTGTTCTGCGCTTTTTGAACATGTTTATGAGAGCTACCCTGAGCAAAACACGGGAGTGTATGCAGAGGTGGGGTGAAGAATGGAGTCAGTCGCTCTTCGAAGACTCACATTACTCGATGCATATTCTTACGAGCCTCGGGGCTCACCGATTGATCAGGGCAATGCATGTTAGATGCTAGAAAAATGTGCGATAAGTCTTTTGTATCTTCGTAAAAGTTACATCGAGGATGTAGCCCTGCTGGTACTCAATCCCCCAGTGTTCCCTTATGGGTTTTCGGGCTTGCCCGGCGGAGGCAGAACTAGCAGCTACCAAGTTACTGCGGCTGGCTCGATGTCGAGGAGCTGGCATCTTGAGCCGAACACCGACGACTAACTCCTTTTCAAAAAATGAAAACACAGAGACACAAAGGACACAGAGAGGATGGAATAAGTCCTCGCAACTCTGTGCTCTCTGCACTCTCTGTGCCTCTGTGTTTCAAAAAGATTTCACTAGATATCTTGGAGCTTATGGGATCCACCCCGATGCTTGGCGTCGAGGACATGGTTCGTACGGTTGGTAGAATCGCATCCGTTCTGCGCAATATGCTGCACTCAAAGCAGTCAACACCGAGCTTGTCGGCCAGTATCGGCTCGACCGAGTACCCCAGGCAGGATTCGAACCTGCGACCTCAGCTTTAGGAAAGCCGCGCTCTATCCAACTGAGCTACTAGGGCATCAAGACCGCCGCTGGGCAATCTCCGTTGATTTTACCTCATGCCCTCGATTTGTCCACCTTGGTAAATCCAACACTTTCCCTGGGAAACAGGCCTTTTATCGAGCGAGCGATCGAACTAGAGACTGCCCAGACGTGTCGAACGGACATGGCCGTCGAAATGCGCTGTGTAGAGATCGATTTGGTTGGGGTGCAAGTCGCAGTCGAAGATCTCACTCGGAGTTGTAACTAGGTGAAAAACATCGTGACTGCCGAAATTCCAAAAGGCGATTTCCTTTTCGAGGATCCCGATCAACGTGCCGCTCGAATGATACACCCCTCGCCATAGGGTCGCGTCGAGCTCCTTCTTCAAACACTCCTGCTTGAGACCCTTTTGGCCGGTTTGCCAATCGAAGCTCATGGCTACAGCGCGTCGGTTGCCCGCCGGGGCGTTGGTGCATTGGTGCAGTCCGACAACCGTCAGATGTTTGCCATCAGGGCTAAACGCCATATTGATAATCCCTCCGAAGGGGGCAATGTCGCCGATGTGGAAAAATAGCTCGGTTGCATCGAATTTACGCAGTAGTTCCCCTCTTGGATGAGTCCAATGGTACACGTTTCCGACAACATCCCCGCAGAGAATGTCCCCGCTGTGTGTCGGATCCGAACTCGGGACAAACAGAGTGCAGTAGGGGATATTCGGCTCGGTCGACCATTGCTGAATCTGCCGCCCGTCGTCTGCCGACCATAACTTGACCAATCGGTCGTTACCGCAAGTGACGATCCGTTGGCCATCAGAACTGACGGCCAAGCCGCGCAGCCACCCGCGATGCGCATCGACGACCTTCAGGGGCTTGGGCACCTCGGATGCGATGTCCCAGGCGATCCAACGTCCGTCGTAACCGCCGGAATAAAGCCGTTGACCATCCGGCGAGAACCCCAGGGTGCGAACCCAATTCTCGTGCCCCAGAAGCGTTGTTTTGGATCCTGTAGCGATGTGCCAACGCTGGATGGCTTGGTCGATTCCGCCTGCGACGACATAGGTACCCGTCGGATCGACTCGACAGCATAAGAGCTTCGACGCGTGCTCCCAATCGGCAAGGGGCTTGGCTCCGACAGGATCGAACCGAGGTAGCTCGTCGGGCTGTTTTGTTGGCGGGTCCGTTGATGCCAAGTACGTGGGGTTTGGGAAAGTCATGCCAGCAACTCCTCGATAGGTCCAAAGGCCGGATCGGCGATGGGGAATTTCCTACCGGCTACTTCGAATTCGCCAGAGGAATCGATTCCGACGGCGCGCAGGTAGGTATGGAATAAGTGGCGATGGTCGACTTTCCGTTCCGTCACCTCGACCCCTTTGGCGTCCGTACTACCGATGACAGCGCCGTGCTGGATCCCGGAGCCTGCCAGAGCGATCGACCAGGCCTTGGGATAATGATCCCGACCGTATCCTGCGTTGATCGTCGGGGTTCGCCCAAACTCGGTCATGACGATTACGAGCGTCCTTTCGAGCAATCCGCGCTGAAAAAGGTCTGCGATGAAATGTGCAAAAGGCCGATCGAAGTCAGCGACATAGTGCAAGTGAAACTCGAAGTTGTTGTGATGGAAATCCCATCCGCCGTGTTGGATTTCGATGAAGGGGACTTCCTGTTCGACCAACCGCCTAGCCAGGAGCATTTGCTTGCCGAATTCGGTCTTGCCGTAGGCTTGCTGATAAGCTTCGGGTTCCCGGGAGATATCGAACAGATCTCGTTTCTCCATCAATCGCAACGCTTGCTCGTAGCTCTGGGTGTAGGCGTCGATCTCGGCCGATTGCACCTTGCTGCGATGTTGGCTGTTGACGAACCGTCGCCAATCGTGACGTCGGCTATCGACCTGAACCGACATCCCATCGGGAAGCTGGGAATTGACGATTCCACCTTTCTCAGCTCCGACGGCCACGCTGGCATAGCGAGGTCCCAGGTAAGCTGCATTGTTGGATCGCCCACCGATCCCGCCAAGCATGGTCGTGATGTGACCTGGCAGCGGAAAATCCGCTCGCTCCAAACCCTTGGCCACGACGGCTCCCAACTCGGGATACTCGGTCGCAGAGCGGGTGGTCCGTCCGCTGCGTACAATGTTGTTCGATAGGGCATGGTCGTCAAGATCGGTGCTGATGCTCCTTATCAATGCCATGTGATGCATCTGCTTGGCCGTATGCGGAATCAGTTCCGAGACGTGGATACCCGGTACGCTCGTGGCGATGGATTTAAATGGACCGCCGGTCTGCAGATCGGACTTCGGATCCCAGGATTCGAACTGACTGACCCCACCGTTCAAATAGACCACCACCACCGACTTGCCAGCCTTGGCGACTTGGCTGGCACCCAGCGGGTGCGAAAATAGACTCGTGCCTGCTGTGAGCCCGAGTCCTGTGACACCGAGTCCTGTGAAGAACTCGCCCATGAACTGCCTGCGAGCGATCCGATGATCGACCGTTCCGCAGGGTTTATATTGGTGGTTGCTCATGGTGTGATCACATGGAAAAACGGAATTCGGACGATGCCAGTAGGCCCCAAACGAGTTCTTGGACGATCTCGGTGCGTTGGTCTGGAAATTGATCCAAGAGCGTACCGACGCGTTGGACCTCTTGGGCCTGTGGCATTCGGCACAGCACGCACAGGTAGAGTTGCTCGGCGATTTGCTGGTGCTGTTGCATCCGGGCAAGGCGATCGATCAGATGGCTTTGGTTGGCTTTGAGCCACGATTGGTAACTCGGGTCGTTTTGGATCATCAATGCCTGATCGACGGTCGCAAAAAAGGTATCCTGAGGAGCACCAGCGGGGGCGGAAAACTTTGTGACGATGAGGTCTTCGACGGTTTCCCACATATTCCCGGCCAGGGCAGCGCTTAGCGATTGATCGTATTTTTTGGGATCCTCTGAGCCATTGGGAACTTCTCGATGGCTTGCTTGCCAATCGGCCTGGGTTTTGATCCGCACGGGTTGATCCATTTCGAGGGCAAAGTACGTCGCTCCAGCGACTTGTTCGGGAGTCAAGCTCCGAACGGTGCGCAGGGCCCAGGCGCGGCGCCACGATTCGATCAGCTCGAAGCTTTGCAACTCGAACTGGGCCCGCGATTGGCTGTTGGTCTCTGGATCCACTTTGGATTCATGATTCTCTATGCGACTTCGCGCCTCGAGCCACTCGATGAGAGCTTGAATCCTGGCTTGTTGCTGCTTGCAATCGGATTGCTCATCGAGGATTGCTTGGAAGCGTCTCTGCGCGCTGCGTTGAAGTCCTCTTGCTTGGGCTACAAACTCCCCGAGAGCCAAACGTCGATTGACCAACGCGACGATGCGGTTGCGTTGGTCATCGAGCCGTTCTTGGGCGGCCTGAAGGATTTCCTTTTGCTCAGGAGTCTGGGTCTCTAACGGCTGCTTGGCGAGTTCTTGATCGCGCTGCTGGATCCTTTGCCCGTAGAGTTCCTTAGCTTGATCGATTTGAAGCTGGAGCTTTCGAACATCGGCTTGGGAGTTGGCGAGTTTCTTTGCAGCTTCCTGCAGTTCGATTTGCTGGCTCTGAAGCTCAGGGGCCAAACCTCGCACCTTTGCCTCGAACCGGGCGCTCCGTTCGCAGAGGGTTGCTATCCCACCCGGGGGACCGTCCCAAAGGTTTAGATCCGGTGCCAGGACGGAGCGTTGGTAAGCTTTGGAGCGGGCGATCTGCCGGAGAAACTCTCGCAAGTCGTACTGACCCTCGACCAGATGCCCCGCGAGAGTCTCGAGCAGTTGAGCGGAAGAGGCGGGGTTGCCCGAATGGTGCATGTCGACTGGATGGACCAGCCCCGAGCCCATCATGTTGGCCCATAGGCGGTTGGCTAAGTTTCGGTTGAACGCTTGATTTTCAGGATGGGTCGCTAGTACGGCCAGTTGCTGCCTTCGGCTATATCGCGGCACTCCGCGCTGGTCCTTTTCAGGGGCGACAATGTAGGCATCGCTTGAATCGACAAAGTCCGGTTCGGAATCCATGGCCATGGCCGTCGGAAGCATCGGTTGGGCGGTTGACTTACCTGCCTGGGGCTCGAAGACCGATGCGAATTCTAATGAGCCTTCTGCTTTTTCTCCTAGGTACAGAAGATTGCCTCGTTTCTCGTCCTTGAACAAGTACGTGCGGTTGACCAGCGAGAGGATTCCGTAGTACTCGGACTGCTTGTAGTCGGAGAACAGAGGATGGTCGTGGCACTGAGCGCACTGGATATCGCGACCCAAGAAGATACGAGCTACATCGCGGGTCACTAGATTCGGGTCGGCATTGCGGTTGAGGAAAAAACAGGCCGCTGCGCGAGGCGATGCTTCGGTCCCATCGGCCGCGAGGATCTCCATGCAAAGTTCGTTGATAGGACGTTGGTCCTTGAGCCATTGGTAGATCATCGCACGGACTTCGAGGACCCCGATGACCTCGCGTCGCTCGGTGAACATGACCTCGAGAACTTTGGAGTAGTAGCGAGCAAATTCGTCGCGCGCCAACAGATCGTCGATCAATTCCTCTCTTACCTGGGTCCTGAGTTCGGGTGATTCGCCGAGCCGTTTAAAAAAACGCTCCGACTCGGCGACTGTCGGTCCGTGCCCTAGCAAATCGAGGTAAATCCGGCGTTGGAACTCCTCGTCGCTGGCCAAGGGGATCTCTGGGCCGAAGTGGATCGCATCTAGAACTTCGTCGATACGATGGTGAAAACGCACCTTGCTCGTATCGCCATGAGACTCGTCGCCATGAGGCTCGTTTTGAGGTAGAAGATTCGATTCGGTGCGTTCAGGTGCAAGGCTTTGCGCCGAGGTGAAATCATGAGATGGCCATGCCCAAAGACCGAGGGTGGCAAGCACAAGGTTCCGAAGAGGGTTTAGGAGATTAGGTTGCATAAAGAGGCAGTTCTAGGAGTCGCTACCGATGCGATTGGCCTTTTGGGCGTCCTCGGGGAACGGCCAGCCGCCGACTCTTGGGGCTTATGGGCTAGGGGCCAAGTACTGGCTTGAGAAGGAAGCAGGGACATTGAGGTTGGCCGGATCGATCAATTTCAGATCGACAAGGGTTTGGGCTAGTTGCGACCAGCGTTCGGTGTTCATCGCCCCGATGAGGCTCATGTCGTTGTTCTCATAACACAATGGCCTGAGCGCCTCGACACCGTATTCGAGGGCCTCCTTGGTGAGTCCTTGTTTGTTGGCGGCCAAGATCACGGCGTTGGTCTCTTGAGGATCGCTCAAGTATTTTTGCCAGCCTTCGACGCAGGCTTTGACCATCCGTTGGCTGATATCGGCATGGTCTTTGACGTAGGATTCGGTGCTGACCAAGAGGCTTGCATAGGGGTTGTATCCGATATCGGACATCATCAACTGATGGACTTCGATCCCTTGCTCTTTGGCCATGAACGGTTCGCTGAACGAATAGCCTTGGGCTGCAAATCCAGGTCCAGCGACGATTTGGGCGACGCTGCCGAAGTAAGGAGCGAGTTTGACCGAATCGTCTAGCAGGCCTTTGCTTTTGAGGAACGGGACATACGGCCGTCCAGAATCGATTTGGAGGGTGATGTTTTTGAGTTCCTCGAAGGTTCGGATGCCCGAATCGGCGCGGACCATAATGCATCGAGGTCCTTTTTGGATAGGTGCCATCAAGGCCACGATGGGGGCTTGTTGATTTCGGGCCATGAGGACATCGTCGGCATTGATCACTCCGAACTCAGCGCGCCCGAGTGTCAGGGTCTGAGGCACGACGGTGGTTTTACCACCGGGCTGGATTTCGACGTCCAGCCCGTACTTTTCGAAGATGCCGTGGACTTTGGCTGCGTAAAAGCCGCCGTGCTCGGCCTCGGGGTACCAGTTCAATACCAAAGCGACTTTGGTCAAGGGCTGCTTGGAGTCCGAAACGGCCGAGGTGTTGGACTTGGGTTTCGACTCGCAGCCTGCCGAGACCAGGATCCCGAGGCAGGCCAAGAGCCCGATCATCGACCCTATGGCAATGCTGGAAACTGGTGCCAAGAGGGATGAAAAAGTGGGGCTCTCGGATACTGTGGCGAGATTTCTTGAGAGATTCATAGGAAAGTCACGGCTCGCTAGAAGTGTCTGTGGAGGTAGGGGGTCGGTTAGGTTTGCTTGGCGCGATTTTAGGCAATCATAGGGTATGCGATACGTCTAGCCGGGAAACTCTTGGAAAGTTGCTCAGGGATTTCGCGAATCGATGTTGGCGAAGCGTAAGGCTGGTTTAAAATCCGCAACGCATGGGATTTCCAAACTCTGGGATTCCAAAATGATTTGCCCGATGGGTCGCTCCACCATTTGATTGGATATTTGCTCGAATATGGTTTACAACCCGCGATTCCCCTTTGAATTGATTGCCGAGGACCCGTCGACTTCGGCACGTCGGGGGGTTTTGAGCTTACCGCATGGCCAAGTCCAGACGCCGGCATTTATGCCAGTCGGGACCCAGGGGACGGTCAAGGGCCTTTCGATCGATCAGATTTTGGCCACCGGTGCAGACATTCTATTGGGCAACACCTACCATTTGGCGTTGCGTCCGGGGAGTCGGCGGGTGGCTGATTTGGGGGGGTTGCATCGTTTCATGGGTTGGGATCGACCGATTTTGACCGACAGTGGAGGGTTTCAGATTTTCTCGCTCGGGGACATGACCAAGGTTGGCGAGGATGGTGCGACGTTCAAGTCGCATTTGGATGGCTCGATGGTGCATTTGCGGCCTGAGGATTCCGTACGGATCCAGCAGGAGCTCGGCAGCGACATCGCCATGGTGCTCGATCATGTGGTTGCCTTGCCAGCGAGCATTCAAGAGGTTCGCGACGCGATGGAGCGTTCGTTGCGTTGGGCGCGACGATGCCAGGAGGCTAGAACTCGAAGCGATCAGGCGATGTTTGGGATCGTCCAGGGGGGACTCGATGCAGGATTGCGTTGCCAGAGTGCCGAGGGATTGCAGCAGATCGGGTTCGACGGCTATGCCATCGGTGGATTGAGTGTCGGAGAGCCGCCCGCAGAGATGTACCGGATGCTCCAGGAGGTGTGTCCGGTTTTGCCTGCGGACCAGCCCCGTTATTTGATGGGGGTGGGACGACCGATCGATTTGGTCGAGGGGGTCGCGCGTGGGGTGGACATGTTCGATTGTGTGATGCCGACGCGAAATGGGCGAAACGCGCTTGCGTTTACAGCCGACGGACCGCTTCGGATGCGGAACCAGTGCCATGCTGAGGACCCAACTCCGATCGAGGCCGACTGTCCTTGCATCGCTTGTCGGCACAGCAGGGCGTATATTCGTCATTTGTTCCAAGCCGACGAGATGCTCGGTCCGACCTTGCTATCCATTCACAATTTGACGTTTTATCAGCGATTGATGCACCGGGCTAGGCAAGCGATCGAGCGGGGTGATTACCATTCTTTCTTGGTCGAGCAACGTCGGCGCTTGGCCGGTACAACCAACGATGAAGATCGAGTATAAACCACAGCAGCAACTTAGGATTCGCACGAGGATAGATTGGCAATGGGAATGACCAAACGCGTCTTGATTATCGGAAACGGCATCATCGGTTTGTCTTCAGCGCTCTCGGCGTTGCGTCGAGGATACGACGTGACGGTGCTAGACCGCAACGCGGAGCACATTGAAAACTGCTCCTTTGGGAATTCGGGAATGGTAGTACCGAGTCACTTTGCACCCTTGGCTCAACCCGGAGTGATCTCTCAGGGGCTACGATGGATGCGGGACCCGGAGAGTCCGTTCTATGTGCAACCTCGCTTGAGCTGGGATTTGATGAAGTGGGGGATGCGTTTCTACATGGCGACCCACAAAGATCAGGTGACTGCCGGATCTGTCCTTTTGAAAGAAATGCATCTAGCATCTCGCGAACTTTATTGCCAGTGGCAAGACGAAGGGATTGACTGTTCGCTTGCCACGCGTGGTTTGTTGATGCTCTGCAAGAGCGACCATGGTCTCGAGGAGGAGGCTGAGTTGGCCCACAAGGCCCGAGAGCTTGGGATCCCAGCATCGGTACTCAATTCTCAAGAGACAGCGGCCTTGGATCCAAACATCACCATGACGGTCCGAGGGAGTGTGTACTACCCCAAGGATTGCCATTTAAATCCTGGCCAATTGATCGCTTCATTGCGGAGCAAAATTGAATCGCTTGGTGGAAAATTCGTCTATGGAGAACACGTGGTCGGATGGGACGAGCAATCCGGATCGCTTCGGGCCGTTCGGACGAGTAAAGGGGAGTTTCAAGCCGACGAATTCGTGCTCAGCACGGGCGTGTGGTCCGATGGCATGTCGCGGCCTTTGGGGTTGAAGATCCCGATGCAACCGGGCAAGGGTTATTCGCTGACGCTTCCGGATCCGGTGGAGTTGCCCAAGGTCTGTTCGATCTTGGTGGAATCCAAGGTAGCCGTCACTCCGATCGGATCGTCGCTTCGCTTCGGCGGCACGATGCAGCTTGGGGAACTCAACGAATCGATCGATCCGAGGCGATTGAGTGGGATTTTAAAGAGCATTCCGCAGTACATGCCCAAGTTCAAGTCTTCGCACTTCGAGGGAATTGAGCCGTGGGTCGGTCTGCGGCCCGTATCGCCGGATGGTTTGCCTTACATCGGTCGCCCCAAAGGGCTCAGAAATCTTGTGGTCGCCACAGGGCATGCGATGATGGGTGTGAGCCTCGGACCCATCACCGGCGAGCTCGTCGGTCAGATCCTCAGTGGCGAGCCGACGAGCATTGACCTTGAGCACGCCTCGGTCGATCGGTTCCGGGACTGATGCCTTATGAAAGTCTTGGTCACAGGATCTAGCGGACTGATCGGTTCGACGGCCGTAAGGCATTGGGATGCCCAAGGAGCGCAGGTCATCGGTGTCGACAACGACATGCGGGGGGTGTTCTTTGGGGACCAGGGCAGCACGCTCAGGAATCTTGAGTTGCTCAAAGCGCAGACCAAGCGATTTGAATCGCATGCGATCGACGTAAGAGATCGCGAGGCGATTTTCGAATTGATAGCCAAGCACCGCCCCGAGCTGGTCATCCACTGCGCTGCGCAACCCTCGCACGACAAAGCCAGAGAGATTCCGTTGGTCGACTTTGAGGTCAACGCCGTCGGAACGCTCAACATGCTCGAGGGAGTAAGGCGTCATTCTCCGGACGCTGTGTTCTGCCACATGAGCACCAACAAAGTCTATGGAGATGCGCCCAACGAGGTGCCGATGATCGAGCATGCGACCCGGTTCGACTATTCCCGCAGAGAGGATTACCATGGGATCGACGAGACCTGTCGTATCGATCGGACCTTGCATTCGGTCTTTGGTGCATCGAAGACCGCCGCCGATGTGATGGCCCAGGAGTACGGCAAGTACTATGGGCTCAAGGTCGGGGTGTTTCGGGGTGGATGCTTGACAGGCCGGGCCCACTGCGGCGTGGAGTTGCATGGGTTTCTATCCTATTTAGTCCACGTCGCAGTCTATGGAAAACCCTATACGATCTTCGGGTATGGAGGCAAGCAGGTGCGAGATCAGATCGACAGCACGGATGTGGTCGCTGCGTTGGAGGCATTTTGGCGAAATCCGCGTCCTGGGGAGGTTTACAATCTTGGGGGAGGGCGAGCAAACTCTGCTTCGGTGCTCGAATGCATCGATTGGATCGAAAAGCTCAGTCCTTATCGGCTCGAAGTACGTCTGAGCGATCAAAACCGAGTCGGCGACCACATTTGCTACATTTCCGACTGCAGAAAACTGGAGCGAGACTATCCCGAATGGCGAGTCCGTATCGGATTGGAGCAGATCCTTCACGAGATGATCCAAAGCGAAGAACTCCATCGGTCCAAGCGTTCCTAAATAGCTCGTTTCCTAAAAAAGCAAGTGTTGAAGTCGATTGGGATTTAGGTTACTATAAAGAGATCTCTGAACGTTCAGCGCAAGAGAGTTCTTAGGAACCGCCGAAGGTGTAAAGTGTCCCACAAACACTCAGGCAAAAGGACCGCTGGACCGATACAGAATCTCTGGAGAGCGGTCGACTTAGTATGCTAGGCGACCCACCGAAGGGGCAAACCGGTCTGGACACTACGGCTCATCGCCAGGTGTTTCGGAAAGGTGAATCTCTCAGGTCAATTGGACAGAGGGGCAAGCAACCGACAAGCGTTCGACGCGTTTTGCAAAAGCGAATCCGTCCTCCGCCGACCCGGGGAACTTGTACCCTAACCCCCCAATTCGACCCGCTCATGAACTCAGCCCATCCTGCTTCGAAAACCCCCGCGCCCGTGCATTCCTCCGCGCCTGGGCATGCCTACGCGCCGTTTGTCGGCCGACACATCGGCCCCCGCGAGGACGAAATTCAAGAGATGCTAGGCAAGCTCGGCTATACGAGCCTCGACGAACTGACCCAACGCGTGATCCCAGAACGCATCCTGGACCTTAGTCCGATGAATCTCGCACAAGCCCTGAGCGAAGAAGAGGCCCTGGCTCAACTCCATCAGATCGCCAGCAAGAACCGAATCCTCAAATCATGGATCGGTGCGGGCTACTACAACGCCTACCTTCCGAAAGTCCTCCAACGCAACGTGCTCGAAAATCCAGCTTGGTACACCGCTTACACCCCCTACCAGCCCGAGATCTCCCAAGGTCGCCTGGAAGTTCTGTTCTACTACCAGACCATGGTGTGCGAATTGACCGGCATGGATATCGCCAATGCGTCGCTGCTGGACGAAGCCACAGCAGCAGCAGAAGCCATGGCCTTTGCCCTAAGAAACGCGAAAACAGGCAAGCGATTTTTGATCTCCAAATGGTGCCATCCACAGACGATCGACGTCGTGCGTACTCGCGCAACCGCGTTGGATGTCCAGGTCGTCGAGTTCGATGAGACCGTCGGCCCGGATTCTTGGGAAAACGTCTTTGGCGTATTGGCCCAATATCCGACAACCGATGGCCGAGTCCTCTGTCCAAAGGACTGGATCGCAAGTGCCAAGAAGCACTCGGTTTTGGTGATCCTAGCGACCGACTTGCTCTCGCTGATGCTCCTGGAGTCCCCGGGTGCCCTGGGCGCCGATGTGGCCGTTGGGTCCTCGCAACGCTTCGGCATCCCGCTGGGGTTTGGCGGCCCTCACGCGGCTTTTTTTGCCACCCGCGACTCGCTTAAACGAACGATCCCTGGGCGTTTGGTCGGCCAATCGATCGACCGGCATGGCAATCGAGCTTATCGCCTGGCGCTTCAAACCCGCGAGCAACACATCCGTCGGGAAAAAGCCACCTCGAACATCTGCACGGCCCAAGCCCTCCTTGCGATCCTCGCGACACTCTATGCCTGCTACCACGGCCCAGAGGGACTACGGCAAATCGCCTTGCGAACCCATCGAAAAACCTCGAGGCTCTTTCGCACCCTCAAAGCCGCTGGCCTGAAATGCAAAAGCGACCGATTCTTCGACACACTAGCGATCGAAGTCCCCGGTCGGGCCGATGCGTTGATCCAAGCCGCTGTGAATCTCGGAATAAATCTACGCAAACTCGATGCAGATACGCTAGGGGTCAGTTTCGATGAGACCACTACCGACCAAGACGTCGCGCTGGTGGCCAAAGCCCTAGGCATCGAGCAACTCCACCACGACGATTCATGCACCCTGCAGGAAGATACCTTCCGCTCCGATACCGTCCTGACCCAAGAAGTCTTCCATCGGTATCGAAGCGAAACCGAAATGATGCGCTACGTGAGATCCTTGTCCGATAAGGACATCGCCTTGGATCGCGCCATGATCCCGTTGGGTTCATGCACCATGAAACTCAACTCCGCCTCCGAATTGACCGGGGTGACCTGGCCCGAATTCAATGCCATCCACCCGATGGCCCCAGCCGATCAGACCGAAGGTTATCGGATCTTGATCGATCAACTCGAAGCGATGCTGTGCGAAGCGACCGGATACGACGAGATCTCCTTGCAACCCAACGCCGGCTCCCAAGGCGAGTACGCAGGATTGCTGGCCATCATGCAATACCACGAATCGCAAGGCCAAGGGGACCGAAACATCTGCTTGATCCCAAGCTCGGCCCACGGTACCAATCCAGCCAGCGCTCAGATGGCCAACATGCAAGTCGTCGTCGTCGCATGCGACTCCCAAGGAAACGTCGACCTGTTGGACTTGGATCAAAAGATCCAGCAGTATGGATCCAAAATCGCCGCGATCATGATCACCTACCCATCGACCCACGGCGTGTTCGAGGAAGGGGTCACAGCAATCTGTGATAAAGTCCATGCGGTAGGGGGACAGGTTTACATCGACGGCGCCAACCTCAATGCGCTCGTCGGTGTGGCAAGACCCGGAAAGTTCGGAGGGGACGTCTCGCACTTGAACCTCCACAAAACCTTCTGCATACCCCACGGTGGAGGAGGACCCGGGGTCGGACCCGTCGGGGTCAAAAAGCACTTGGCACCGTTCCTGCCCCGCGATGGCGTTCATACCCAACGCCGTGGACCGATGGTCTCAGCCTCGGCATTCGGCTCGGCTAGCATCCTTCCGATCTCCTGGATGTACATCCGGATGATGGGCGCCGAAGGCTTGAAACGAGCCACCCAAGTTGCGATCTTGAGCGCCAACTATGTCGCTTGGAAGCTCAAAGACTACTACCCCATCCTCTACACCGGAAACGATGGACTTATCGCCCACGAGTGCATCATCGACACGCGACCCATGGACCGCGATGCGCACATCGGAGTCGACGACATCGCCAAGAGGTTGATCGATTACGGATTCCATGCGCCGACCATGTCCTTCCCCGTCGGCGGCACCCTCATGATCGAGCCCACCGAGAGCGAGTCGCTCCAAGAGCTCGAACGATTCTGCCGCGCGATGATCCTGATCCACGGCGAGTACCTCAAAGTGCGCTCCGGGGACTGGGATCCTACCAATAATCCATTGAAAAATGCGCCCCACACACTCCAGGACATCCTGGCCGAGTCCGGCTTGGGCTACCCCCGAGAGTTGGCTGCCGTTCCGGACCGCGAGTCCAAAGGCTCGAAGTACTGGCCCTCGGTCGCTCGGATCGACAATGTCTACGGCGACCGAAACCTGGTATGCGCCTGCCCGCCGATGTCGAGCTATGAGCCCTCCAATCAACCGTAAGGCAAGCTCCAGCCCAAAGAAGCTGGGCAAGCTTGAAAAAAATGGAAAGATTTGCCAATTGGGGGGGTTGTCTTTACTTGCCCCAGCCCCGAACGATAGGCACTGGAAGGGTCAGAACACACACTGATACCGACGAAGCAACTTAGCATTTCGTCTTAGCTCATGGAAAAAAAGAGCCCACCTACTTTCGGCCAACCCCAGGACGGCCAGCCTTCCGAAACGCCCCCCAGCGCCAAGAATCAAAGATCCGCTGCCGGGAAACCACAACTTTCGAAACCCATGAGCAGGAAAACTGCCCCCAGGCAGCCTGCTGCTCGGAAACGGGTTGCAAGAAAGATGTCGGAATCCAAGCAGGGATTTCTTTTGAATCGAATCGCCGAGGTGCGAGTTCAGCAAGGATTATCGCTGCGAACTATTTCTCGCAGAACAGGACTTCCGGTGCGAGAGCTCCGGGTCCAAGAACGCCCCAGCGCGAACCTCAGCCTCAAGGATCTCCATATCTGGAAAGAGGCCCTCGAGGTTCCCCTCGAACATCTGCTGATGGATCGCGATTTATCGATCTGTGAATCGATCCAATCGCGAGCTAGTTTGGTCAAGATCATGAAAACGGTCGCCTCAGTCCGAGAGATCGTCGTGAGCAAACGCTTGATCCGAATGCTCGATATGCTCAAGCATCAACTCGTCGAGCTGATGCCCGAACTGAGCACCGTTCGCGCTTGGCAAACCAACGCAAACCGTCGCCCGCAAGACGAACTAGGCAGGATGGCGGCCGATCCGATCCTCCTTGGCGAATTATCGTTCCAACTGGACTGATCTTCTAGTTTTGCGAGATCCACGAGGCCAATCTCGATGCGACCTGATCGGGTTGCGATCGGATCTTTTCGTGGAGTTTCCACGAAGGCTTCGGCAACGGCTCATCGTTTTCGATCAAGGGGGCTTGCTCTCTGAGATCCAAAAGCGGTGGGCCGTTTGCTTTTTGGACAGCGACCGAACGCAACAGAAGCATTGCTAGCATCACCAATCCGAAGAGCCCAAGTGTCTTCCAGGATTCGGCAAGCCACAGCCTGGCGGCTTGCCAAGGACTCGAGGCCATCGGAGTCGGTTCGATCGCATCGAAATGATCGGTGATGCTGATGCGGCCTTCGATTTCCTTGCTCGTCATCCACGTGTTGGCCACCAATGGAGTGAGTTTCTCGCGAACGACTTGAACCGTCTGGGTCTTGATTTGTTCCAAAGCCCGTTGGGTGATCGGCGGGATGTGCGATGCGACGGCCGACATGGTCGGACCGAGGGACGGGTCAGAGCTATCGGCAGAGTTCGCAGGATCGTTGTTTCCTTCCGAAGCGAGCCACGTTTGTCGATAGGCTCGATGGTAGTAGGAAGAAGGGATGGAGACTGCGATGCGACTGCTGTAGAGAATTGGCGTTTGGGCCGTTGGGTTGGTCGAAACAAACTCGCTAAGTCGAGCTTTGCGGTTTGCGATCAAGGTGGGGCTTGGGTCGTTTTCAGAACTACCTGTCGAAGAGATGTTCGAGGATTTTTCGACCAAGTCCATCGGGCCGACCGGCTCGCTCGAAATGACGATTTGCACATCGCCGTAGCCCAACAATAGTTCCGTCGCTTTTCGTTTGAGGTCCTCTTCGTGCTCCCGGCGTCGGTCGGTCCAAAGGCTATCGCTTTGGCCAAGGCTCGGTTCGGTGAAGGTCTCACCTAGGCCCAGGTCGACCAATGCGACTTCGGAGGCTCTCAGGCCTGGGAAGTGCATATGGACAAGTCTCAGGATATTCCTGCGTTCGGTGCGAGAAAGATAAGGTTTATTTTTCGGGTGGATCGCGACGGTCGCTGCCCGTTTTTTGTCAGCCGAAAAGCCCTCGGTTTTTTCGTCGTAAGTCACCACGGCTTGGCGCACGAAAGGGAACTCCTTGAGCGTGTTTTGGATCTGCATGATCCTCTCTTTGCGCTCGCGTTCCTGCGCGACGATCCTAGGTTCGAGGAACCGCAGAGGATCGCTCGACCCTGCGATATCCTGTTCCAAGCGAACCGGCAAGCACTTGGCTTGAGCCAACGCCTTGAGGTAAGCATCCTTGGAGCTCGCTGGGACACGCATGCGGTTTCCGACCCGTTCGTAATTCCGCAGTCCAGCACCGCTGAAAGCCAATTCGAATTGGTCGAGTTGTTCGGGGGCAAAATCCTGGCCATCGAGCAAATACTCCATCCGATTCGAAAGGAGGTTGGCATTCTGGACCAAGAGCCCCAGGCCAACTGCAAGCAGCGCCGTGCAAAAGACCATCGCCATGCGGGTTTGGAGATTGCTGCGAATAAACAGGATTCGGAGCGATTCAATGATTTGGATGAGGCTTTTCATACTCCCGTAGATCTTTAGCAAATCGTCGGGGTTCAGTCCTAGCCCACCTGCCGGTAAATTCCAACCAAAGCATTGCGGATTCGAGCCCAGGGCCCGAACATTTCACCCTCTGGGTCGCTCCAAAGGGTGCAGAAAATGGAGAGCTAAGGTAAATTAGGGGGAGTTCCGAGAAAGCCCCCCACACGAAAACGAACTATCCACTAGGCATGTCGACCGAAGCCACCAAGACCGAAGTCGGAAGCTACTTCATCTCGAATTACCCACCCTATTCGCAGTGGACCCCCGAGGCGATCCCCGAAGCCCTCAGCGCCCTGGGCACCTGTCCAGCGACGAGAGGTATCCCCGAGAATGGTATCCCGGCGCAACCCGAAGGGCTCCCCCCGTTGGGGCTCTACCTGCACATCCCCTTTTGCCGCAAGCGTTGCAAGTTCTGTTACTTCAAGGTTTTCACCAACGTCAACGCCGAAGCCATCGAGCGATACGTCTCGGCCCTGTGCCAGGAAATCAGCCTTGTCGCCCAGCAGCCACTGATGCAAGACCGCCAGTTCCGCTTCGTCTACTTCGGCGGGGGAACCCCGAGCTTTCTATCGGTCAAGCAACTGCAGTCTCTGATGGACCGCCTGCACCGCCATGTATCCTGGAATGGGGCCGAGGAAGTCACCTTTGAATGCGAGCCAGGAACGCTCAGTGAATCGAAGGTACAGATCCTCAAGGAACTCGGCGTGACTCGTTTGAGCCTCGGGGTCGAGAATTTCTCCGATGCGATCCTCGAAGAAAACGGTCGAGCCCATTTGTCCAAAGAGGTGTACCGGGCTTGGGAATGGATCGCCAAGGCGGAGTTTGCCAACGTGAACATCGACCTGATCTCGGGCATGGTCGGTGAGACTTGGGAGAACTGGAAGCAGAACATTCAAAAGACCCTTGAGCTATCTCCCGAGAGCGTGACGATCTATCAGATGGAACTCCCCTTCAATACCGTCTACTCCAAAGGGATGCTCGAGTCCCAAAGCGAGTCGGCTGTAGCGACTTGGCCGACCAAGAGGGACTGGGTCCGTTACGCATTCGACGTATTCCAAGACAACGGCTACTCGATCAGCAGTGCCTATACAGTCGTCAAGGACCCGACGAAGGTCAGTTTCTCGTATCGGGACAACCTTTGGAGAGGGTCGGATCTACTTGCAACAGGCATCGCGAGCTTTGGACATGTCGGTGGAGTCCATTACCAAAACGTCCCGGAATGGGAACGTTACTTGAGCATCATCCTCGATGAGAATCGACTTCCCATCGGCCGCGCGTATCGCCCAACACCGCAACAGCGTTTGATCCGCGAGATGATCTTGCAACTCAAAAAAGGCTACCTGCACGTCGAGTACTTCCGACAGAAATTCCAGGTCGACATTCTCGAGCACTGGCGATCCGAATGGAACGCTTATGCCGCCGATGGATATGTCCAGTTGCCTTCGGATTCGAGTTCTCAGGATGCGGAGATACGCTTGACGAGCGACGGTCTGTTGCGAGTCGATGCTCTGTTGCCAGCTTTTTTTGAGCCTCAGTTTCGCAACGTTCGGTACACCTGATGACAGGCCATTTGCTGGACAAGAAGGAACGGATATGTCTAGCGGTCCTGACGGCAGGCTTGGTCGCCGTCCTGAGCATCGCAGCTTGGTTGGCCCCTGACCCGAGCGGCTTGGGGACTCACCAGCAACTGGGATTGCCTGCTTGCACATCGGTCGCGATTCTGGGGATTCGCTGCCCTGCCTGTGGGATGACGACCTCTTGGGCACTGATGATCGAGGGCCGAGTCCCCGAAGCGATCCGGGCGAATCTCGGAGGCTCGATGCTGTTTCTCGTAGCCGCCTTGTCGGTCCCATGGCTCGCTTGGGTGATATGGACAGCGAGCCCTCGACTCCGGGATCAATGGGGACTCTTTGCCCTGAGCGGATCGTGTGTATCGATGGCCATCGCCATGGGTCTTTGGGCTTGGAACTTGGTCACAACTAAGCTGCAAATCCTTTGAAGCGGGGGGGGACGTTCAGTCCGAAGAGGCCGAAGATTTCGTTCCGATTGAGCCCCAGATTCGTCGGTGTGCCGGCTTCGGCAAAGAGGGTTCTGAGCAGTTCCCTTTTTTCCGACAAGACCGCATCGATCCGCTGTTCGATCGTTTCGACGGCCATCATCCGAGTGACCGTAACGGCCTTCTTGACCCCCAAGCGATGCGCGCGATTGATGGCTTGGTCTTCGACGGCAGGATTCCACCAGCGATCGAACAGGAACACGTAATGGCAAAACTGCAAGTTCAGGCCCACGGCCCCTGCCCCGTAGCTCATGAGGATCACATTGCATGAAGGGTCATTGCGGAACCGTTCGATCACGCCATCGCGACGGTTCGATGGGATACGACCGTGATACTCGACCGGATTGAATCGCGCGAGCCGTTCGGAGATCACATCCAGGGTCGAAACCCATTGGCTAAAAACAATCGCTTTTTGACCGCTCGCTGCGATCTCCTCCATGTCGGCTTCCAACCGTTCGAGTTTGCTGCTCGAGCCACTGACGGGATCGAAATTGCAGATTTGCTTGAGCCTTAGCACCAATTCGAAAACGTGCTGCACGGTCACCGATTCGCCAAGATCGGCAAGATGCACGACACCCTCCTCCTCGGCGATCTTGTAGCTTGCGCGTTGCTCGGGGGTCAGTTCCAGATCCGCATTGCGGTACAGACGCGGCGGCATGTCCTTGAGCACCTTGTCTTTGGTCCGGCGCAGAATATGGTCGCGCGTCGCATGACCGAGCGACTTCAAATGCATGTCATCGCGCAGGTGCCCTGGCGAGAGAAACTCGAAGATGCTCACGAGATCCTCGACCGAGTTTTCGATCGGCGTTCCAGTCAGCGCCCAAGAGCGACTCCGTGGGATCGATCGGACCACTTCGCTCGTCGTGCTGTTGCGATTCTTGATCCGTTGCGCTTCGTCCAAAAGCACCAAATCAAAATAAAGCGATTCGCCATCGATGACCGACGAGTCCTTGAGCATCAACTCGTAGTTGGCGATTTTCACGGGTGCTTGAGGGTTCGACCAGACCCAGGCCCTTTTGCTCGAGTCCCCCTCGATCACAGCGATGGGGATCTCGGGTGCCCACTGCCGAAACTCGCGCATCCAATTGGTCACCAAAGGTTTCGGACAGACCAACAGCGCGTTGCGAATCTCTCCCGAGAGCAAGAGCATCCGGATGGCGGTGATCGCTTGCATCGTTTTGCCCAATCCCATCTCATCGGCAAGGATCGCCGAGGATCGCGCATAGAGAAACGCGATTCCGTCCATCTGATAAGGAAACGGCTGGAACGGGAAGGTCAATTTTGCATTTTGAACAATCGACTCCAGCGGCGGTTGCAAAACATAGTACAAGCGGTCCTCAAGGCGGATCAGATTCCTCGGCGGCTTGATCCGGGTCTTCTTGCCGGCGCTATTGGCCCCAGGGTTGCCGAGTCCCTCTGGCCCCGAATCGTTCTGTGGATCCTTGGCGCTCGAATCCTCCGAACCTGGCCCCTGAGCCTCCGACCCCTTGCCATCGCTTGGACCGCTCAGCAGCGGGGTCTTGAGCGTCCAATGAGGCGACTCTGGGAACGAAAAACCAATCGTCTTGGGGAGCGGATGGGCAAGCTGTATTGCAAGGACCTTCGGGGCAAGAGCCACACAAAGGCCCGAGTACTCAGCCATGGCATTGTGCATTCGCGGGAGCGTTTCGGCGACGAGCTCACTTTGCCAACCGGCGAGTGCAGGAATTTCTGCAAGTTGGCTCAAGGGGATCGTCGGATAGAACTCCGAGAGAACTTCAAGAGGCACAGACCCCTGGGAGTCGTTCATGCTCAAGCTGCCTTGGTTCGGGGATGCGCCTCGGACAACGCTTCGATGATCCGCTCGAATGGCTCGCGCAAATCATGTTCGATCGCATAGGATTCATTGAGCCAATCGATCGCGTCGAGGTCGCTACGGTAGGATTCCAAGCAGCAAAACTGGTAGTGCTCCGAGGATCGTTCCGCGTACTCGGAAGCATTCCGCTGATGGCTAGGGGTCTGAAAACCATGCTCAAGACTCGTCGGACTCAGGAGCTCTCCGGAAGAGGGTGGCTCGGAGCTTGCCCCCCCCGATGCTCCCCCCGAAGCTCCCCCGGTAGCTCCGACTGTAGCTCCCCCTATGGGACCACGGGGCCGGATCCAAAGGATCGGCAAGTCGATCCAATGGCGAACGCACAAGGCCGCCGGTGAATCGACCAAAACCACCTGCGGCTGAAGCTTGGCTCGCGAGAGCAACGCTCTGCAGATCTGCTCACCGCAAAGAAATTCCTCAAGCGTCGGCCCAAAGAGGATCGACTGAGCCCGGGTCGGCTGAACCGGCACCGTGCAATGGAATTCCAGGGGGCGGGCTACGCTGTTGATCAGCAAATAGCCACCGAAGTAGCCTTGGTCCAAGCGGTGCCGGACCGAGACGAAACCCAGGGATTTCTGAGACGAAACGTTGTCTGATGCCATGCGTCTTTGTTGTGAATCTTGCGAAACCGTCTGCGATTGAAGGTCAAAGACCCCGCCCTAAGCTTCGACGCGCCGAGCCGGATCTGTCCAGACATCGCCTCCCAAGCCGACTTGTCGACACAAATTCGCCAAATTAACAAGCCACTCGTTCCGAAAACTCGACTTTTGAGCACCCTCGGCGATATACTGGATATTTAGCGGGCTTTCGGGCGATCTCCGGCTTGTTTCTCCATCTCGAGCCTCTTTGCAAGCAAATCACGATGTCTAACGACCCAGGACCTTTTTCCCCCATTTTCTCGATCAATGTCTCGGCCGACGCCTCCAGCGGGCAAAATGCTCCTGCTCAGGCTCCCAACGCCCCGACTGCGAACCGAAACCCAGATGTCGGCACCGCGATGATCGCCCTGATGAGGCAATTGGTCGACGCTCAGAACCGTCAAAATCAGATGGTCGAGCAAATGCTGCAAATCAACCGCCAGGTCCTCCAAAACACCCAGCAAGCATCGACCCAACGCCAGAACGAAATGAACCAATGGCGAGCCGCCCATCCGGAGTTGGTCCAAGCCTGCCGCTCGGCCCTCGAGACGCTCTCGGCGGTCCAAACCGATTTCTTAGAGAAGATGACCTCGGAGGTCGAAGACTCCCAAGAGCAACTCGTCGATAGTGAATATATGTTCGCCGACTTCCTCGATCGCTTCGGTCCTCGCATGGCCCACCTCAATGGGATCCTTCAAATTCTCAATCACCTCGTCGGCTGAGCCAAACCTGGAAACCAACACAGGCCAAATAGCAACTCCCCTAAACGGAACCATGGAATCTCTAGAAACAAAACTCCAGGCCTTAGGCTGGTCGCTCCCACCTGCTCCCAAGCCCGTTGGACTCTACAAACCGGTCCTCATTGTCGGCAATCTCGCATACGTCTCGGGACACGGTCCGCTCCTACCCGATGGCTCCCTGATGCTCGGACGCGTCGGCCTGGACCTGGATGTGGCCGCGGGCCAAGCTGCCGCCAGGCAGACGGCCCTAGCCATGCTCGCTACGTTGCGAAGAGAACTCTCGAGCCTGGATCGTATCGTCCGCATCGTCAAGACACTCGGATTGGTCCGGTGCACCGATGACTTTGGACAAAGCCCACTGGTCATCAATGGCTTTAGCCAAGTCTTCGTCGACCTGCTCGGAAACGACCTTGGAATCGGAGCCCGAAGCGCCCTTGGGACCAACTCGCTGCCCAACGCAATGGCGGTAGAAGTCGAAGCGATATTCGAGATCAAGCCTCTTGCAGAATAAGCCCTGATGAGCGATCGGCAAACACTCAGCTTTCTTTCCCGAACGCTTCAACGCGCAGGCCTCCAGCCGAAAACCAAGTACGGTCAAAATTTTTTGATCGACCTGAATCTCCTCAATCTGCTAGTCGACGGCGCAGAACTCTCGACGAGCGATGTCGTACTGGAGATCGGGACCGGTATGGGCTCGCTGACCAAAGCCCTCGCGGCACGCGCCGGTGCGGTTTTGACCGTCGAGGTCGATCGGGACCTTCAAGCCATTGCGGCCCGCGAACTGGCCTCCCATCCAAACGTGCGACTGCTCTGTTGCGATGCCTTGCGCAATAAAAACCACTTGCGAGCCGAACTGCTCGACAATATTCGCGAAGCGATGTCGCGGATCCCAGGATCGAAATTCAAACTCGTCGCGAATCTTCCCTACAACGTCGCGACCCCCATCATCAGCAACCTGCTGAACGAAACTCCCCTCGTCGAACGCATGGTCGTGACGATCCAAAAAGAACTCGGCGAAAGGATCATCGCTCCACCTTCCTGCAAGGACTACAGCGCCCTTTCGATCTGGATGCAGTCTCAGTGCGATTGCGAAATATTGCGAATTTTGCCTCCGAGTGTTTTTTGGCCACGACCCAACGTCGACTCGGCCATCATCCGAATCATTCCCAACGCTGCCAAACGCGCGAGAATCGTCGATTTAGAGTTCTTCCACACTCGACTCCGGGCGATGTTCCTGCACCGTCGCAAATTCCTTCGCAGCCAAGTCATCTCGGCCATGCAAGAACTCATGACCAAAGAACAGGTCGATGCGGTCCTGGCCCAAGAAAACCTCGAACCCAACCTGCGAGCCGAACAATTAACCGTCGAGCGAATGATCGCACTGCTGGAGACCTGTCGAACCTCCATCCTCCCCTCAGCCCCCTCTTGAGTCGGACCAAACCATGTGGACCACCTCAACGTACCGCCTTGTGGCAACCCTCGTTGCAGTCCTGCTTGTGAAGTGCTCCGGATCGTCATTCGGGCAAGCCCCAGACTCCATCACGGGCAATCACGAAGCGATCGATTTCAATAGGGATATCCGACCGATCCTCTCGGAGAACTGCCTCTACTGCCACGGCCAAGACGCCAACAAACGCCAAGCCGATTTGCGACTCGATCAACCCACCGATGCAGTCGATCAAATCGTCGATCGTATCGAATCGACCGACCCAGAGACCCTCATGCCCCCGCCGAAGTCCAATCGGCGACTCAATGATGCTCAAAAGGATCTCCTCAAACGTTGGATCGCAAGCGGCGCGAAGTATTCCAACCACTGGGCCTTTGAATCCCCCCGACGCCCGGCAATCCCGATCGATCCCCAAGCGGATGCTGCCAGTGCAGATGCTGGCAATACAGACGGCAGCCGATGGGCCAATGAACCCATCGATGCGTTCATCGCACAAGGTCACCGTCAGCAAGGCCTCCGGCCGAGCGCGCCGGCCGAGCGCCACACGGTGATCAAACGCCTCTATGCAGACCTCGTCGGATTGCCACCCGATCCGGAGTCCGTCGACCGATTTGCCGACGATTCGGATCCGATGGCCTACGAACGGATCGTCGACAAGCTCCTTGCCGAGCCCGCCTACGGCGAACGCATGAGCCTCTCATGGCTCGATGCTGCCCGCTATGCCGATAGCAATGGATTCCAACAAGACGGCGATACATGGCAATGGCTCTGGCGCGATTGGGTGGTACGGGCCCTGAATGAAAACCTCCCCTTCGACCAATTCACACTCTGGCAACTTGCCGGAGACCTTTTGCCCGATGCGACCATCGATCAAAAGATCGCCAGTGGATTCAATCGCAACCATTTGCTCAACGGCGAAGGTGGAGCGATTGCCGAGGAGCAACGCTACGTGATTCTCTTTGATCGGATCGACACGACAGCCACCACCTGGCTGGGTCTGACGATGGCCTGCGCCCAGTGCCATGACCACAAATACGATCCGATTACCATGCGAGATTACTACGCGTTGATGGACGCTTTTAACCGGGTCCCCGAGAACGGCGTGCCGCAGTATTTTTCCAGCCGCATCCGAGTCGCTCCCCCATTGCTCGAACTCCCTACCGAAGAGAACCAAAAGCGCATCGAGGAGTATGAATCCAGGCTGGCTGGACTTCAAAAAGAAGCCCAACCTCTGATCGATGCGGCTTTCAACGGCTGGCGATTGGGGGTCGTCGCAAACAGCCCAGGCATACCCGAAACGATCCTCGCGGTGCTCAACAAGGCCGAAGCGGACCGGTCCGATGAGGAGAAAAAGAATCTCGAGCCCTCGCTCAGGAAGCATTTCGATGAGAAGGTACTGGGCAACCTGACAGCCAAAATCCCACCCCTTGCCGCACAGCAACCGATCCGAAATGAACTCAATGCTTACCGAGCCGATCAAATCCCTCGTGCCATGATCATGAGCGACGCACAACCGCGTCAAACGCACATTCTCGAACGGGGCGAATACCTCAAACCCGGTGCTCCCATCGCCTTTGATACTCCCGCCTTTTTACCGAAACTCCCCGAGAACGCTCCCCGAAATCGGCTCGGCTTTGCCCAATGGCTCGTCGCACCCGAACACCCGCTGACGGCACGCGTTGCCGTCAATCGCATCTGGCAGCATTTTTTCGGGATAGGTCTCGTCAAGACCGCCGAAGATTTTGGGGTCCAAAGCCAGTATCCGGTCCATGGTCCACTGCTCGATTACCTAGCGGCCGAGTACCGCGACGAAGGATGGGATACCAAACGCCTCCAACGCAGTTTGGTCCTGAGTGCGACCTACAGGCAGTCGAGCCGAACGACCCAGCAAGAGCGGTCCAAGGACCCTGAAAACCAATGGGTTGCCCGCGCAGGCCGCTTCCGCATGCCGGCGATGGTCCTGCGAGATTGGGCCTTGGCCTCCTCGGATTTGATGGTCTCTCGTGTCGGTGGAGTCCCAGTCTATCCCTACCAACCCGAAGGGATCTGGGATTCGCTTGCGATCACCAAAGAACGCGATTTTACTTATCCAAAATCCACCGGTGCGAATCTCTACCGAAAGAGTTTGTACACCTTCTGGCGAAGGACCGTTGGACCTGCCAACATGTTCGATGCCTCGAATCGTCAAGCCTGCCGCGTACGAGCAGCGCAAACCAGCACTCCACTCCATGCCCTGACGACTCTGAACGATCCGACCTGGGTCGAAGCGGCCAAGAACCTCGCGATGCTTGCCGTCCAAGAGACCGCCGATCCGACAGATCGATTGCAATTCATGTCGCGACGGCTACTTGCGCGAAATCTCAGCCAAGAGGAACTTCAGATCCTGCGCAAGGCCCTGGACAAACAAAAAACCCTCTTCGACTTGGATCGCGATTCGGCCTTAGCACTCCTGAGCAACGGGGAAAGCAAGCCTAACTCGGCCCTCGACCCAATCGAACTGGCCTCGCTTTGCAACGTCTGCTTGACCCTGATGAATCTCGACGAAGCCTTGTGCCGGGAGTAAACGAACACGATGCATTGGAAGCTCCAACCCCTCGCGGTTCCCATCGCGATGCCCACTGGTCATTCCTGCAATCGACTTGCCGACAGGCTCGTTCTGCTGGCAAACCTGATGGCCAGAATGCTGGCAAGTCTGCTGGCGCTCGCTGTGCCGTGCTATGGTCAAAATCCCACCGAAGTCCAGTCTACCGAGTTAACCTGTACCGTGACCGCATCCCAACCGAATCCCACATCGTCAAACCAACCCCGCTGGACGATCGCCATCCATGGCGGCGCAGGAGGTGACCTAGATCGCTGGACACCGGCACAGCGACAAATTCGCCTCGAAGGTCTTGCCAAAGCACTGCGTACCGGGACGCAGTTGCTCGAAAAATCCGCCAAAGCCATCGATGTGGTCGAAGCCGTCGTGCGGATCCTCGAAGACGATCCGAACTTCAACGCCGGCCGTGGCGCCGTCCTGAACGAAATCGGCGAACATTCGCTCGATGCGAGCCTCATGGACGGCTCAGACCTCTCGTGCGGTGCTGTCGCCAACGTGCGCAAATCGCGCAACCCAATCTCACTTGCACGGGCCGTAAGGGACAAAACCCCACACGTTTTTCTCGTCGGCGAAGAAGCCGACGCCTTTGGCATCCAATGCCAACTGCCCACCGAAGAGAGCCAGTACTTCAAAACCCAAGAGCAAATCGAAAGCTGGAACGAGTGGAAGAAACGCCAAGCGACCAAACCACAGGCCACCTCGCGGTTCGATCACGACCGAGGCCAAGACCGACTGTTCTATCTTGGAACCGTCGGATGCGTGGCGATGGATACCCACGGAAATCTCGCCGCAGCGACCAGCACCGGCGGCTTGCTCGGTAAGAAGTACGGTCGAATCGGCGACACTCCGATCATCGGAGCCGGAACCTATGCCAACAACTCGACCTGCGCCGTCAGCTGCACAGGCGTCGGCGAGCTCTTTATCCGAAACCACATCGCCTCGGCGATTTCCTCACGTATGGAATTCCTCAAGGAATCCCTGCGCGATGCGGCTCGCCATGCGATCGAAAAAACTCTCCCGAACGACTCCGGTGGGGTGATCTGTGTCGATGCCCAAGGCAACATCGAGACAATCTACAACACCCCGATCATGGCCCGAGGCCAAGCCAACAGCGAAGGCCTTTTCCGCATTGGCTTGGCCGACTTTGCGGGTCCTGACGATTCGTCTCAACGATAACACCAATCCGTTCCGATCTAGCACGGTAGGATTTCGTGTACCTCGTAAGGTTCCTTCTATGCTAGCAAATGCCTTTTTCCGATCGACCCGTCGTCAATGGCTTGGCAAGGCACTGTGTGCAGGTGTTCTGCTGCGGCCCGATGCGTTGGCCAAGGTCTATGGCCAGACCGATAGCCAGACCGACAGTCAAGCTCCCTTGGCATTCCGTGTCCGATCGATGATCGAGCTTACAGGCGAAGTCCACCTCAAAGCGCAGAACGCTTCGTCGAGTCGCAGCGACGGCAAACCGATGGTAGCCCGAAAAGCGCCGGTCGAATCAAAATCGACCCTGGACTTCGATCAGCAATACGACTTGGGAAACAATGAAAGTCAGACACGGGGCTATCTGTATTTCCACGAAGCCCATTCGCAGATCACGGTCGATCGCCATACGACGCAGACGGTACTTCGGGACAACTGCAGGGAGATCGTCAAGTTACCGACCGCGCGTGGGTTGGATCCCGCAGCCCTCAACGCTCCGCTATTTGCAGCCGAGCGAGAATTGGTCAATGGGGCGGTCGATGCGATGTACTTGGACCAGCTACTGACGGAGAAGGATGTAGCGATTGCAGATAAATGGATTGTCGATCGGGTTTCGGCCGCAAGGCTTTTGCATCTCGATGCGATTCTCGAAGGGGATCTGATCGTATGTTTGGTCGATACCGATGAGGAAAAAGCCCACCTGGAGATCACCGGAAAACTCCAAGCCACCGCGCACGATGTGGCTAGCGAGCTGGAGGTACGCGGCAAAGCACTCATGGACCGCAAGGGTGGCTATGTCTCGTGGCTGGCGCTACAGATCGATGAGACACGCGAGATTGGAGAAGCCGAGCCGGGTTTCAAAGTCACAGCTCAGATCCGAGTCCTACGAGCTCCGATCCAAGCCATGAGCTCAGGCAAATCACTCGCCGAGGTTTGGAAAGAGGTCCCCAATGCCTCGAGTGCCGAGCTGCTTCAGTTTCAATCCGACTTGGGCTTTTATCGTTTCCTTGCCGATCGCCGATGGTCGACCTATCGCGACAACGGCGAGGAAGCCACCTTGCGATACGTCGTCAACAACCGCCGGATCGCTCAATGCAACGTCACCAACCTCGTCGACTTCCAAGCCGGCGAGCAATTGACCCTCGAGGGGTACCAAGCCGACATGGAACGATTGGCCTCTCGGACAGGCCGGGATGTTCTCGAAGCCACCGAGCGATTGACTAGCAGCAAGCATCGAATGATGCGAATCACCATGTCTGGAAGCACCGAGGGAATCGCGTTGCGTTGGGTGCACTACCACATTTCCAACGATTCAGGCAGACGGCTCTCGTTGGTCTTTACGACCGACGAGTCCTCCCTCGAACTCTTTGGCGAGCAAGACTCCCAGATTGTCGATACACTCGAGTTGCTCGAATGGCCCACGAAACTCGATCGCGATTCACTCGAATCGACCGCGAGCGAATCTCTTGAATCGCAATCTGCGGCGAGCGAATCGGCATCCAACCTGAATTCGATCAAAAAGTAATCCGATCGAACGAATCCCAAAAACAGCTTGAATTCGCTTATCCATACGCTCTTATGACGTCTTTGTTATCTAGGCGGAAATAGCGAAGAACCGAAATTGGATCCTGTTTGGTTCCTCGATCTGTCTATAATTTCAGGCGTACGGGCTTTTGGCCTACCGGTGGTCACTGTAGCCGTACTCCCCGGAAGTTAGACATGATTCGTTATTTTTCTACAGGCAGATTCGCTGCGCTGATCGTTGGATTGCTGCTGCTTTCCTCCGCAATCGGCGTCTTCGATCCGTGGATAACCTCGGATCCTTCTTTGGTCGCTGCTACGGTGCTCGAAGAGGTCGAAACGGACGCCGAGGAATTTCGGCATGATGAGTTCCGCGAAACGGTTTTCTATGAGGCAAGCCAAGTCTGGCAGCCCGTCTCGTTTTGGACTTTGCATCTATCGGAGCGACCTAGGCTCGGGATCGATGATGCGTTCCTCAAAACCCAATTGCAACGTCCTCCACCGGCGTAAGTAGACCACGTCATGTATCGCGTGTGCGAGCGCCCTGGGGGCAATCGCAGGTCTAGCTTTTCTAATGCAATTGGAATTCAAACGTGTCTGTTAGCAATGTCGAGACGCCGCGCGGAAACGCTGCGGGATTTGTTCGCTATTTCAAAGAGGACCTGATCTCAGGCCTTATGGTTTTTATCATCGCTTTGCCCCTGTGCTTGGCGATCTCGCTTGCCAGTGGCTATCCAGCCATGGCAGGCATCATGACTGCCGTCATCGGCAGTATCCTGACGACCTTCATCAGCAATTCCGAGTTGACGATCAAAGGCCCAGCAGCGGGCTTGATCGTGATCGTCTTGGGTTGCATCAAGGACTTTGGTGGAAACGGTTTTTCCGATGGCCAAGGCCCCGGTGACTTCGATGCCTACCGAGCCTGCTTGGCCGTCGGGGTAGCCGCTGCGGTCCTGCAGATCTTCTTTGGGTTGTTTCGGGCTGGGATTCTCAGCGAGTTCTTCCCCAAGTCTGCCATACACGGCATGCTTTCGGCCATCGGTGTGATCATCATCGCCAAGCAGATTCCCAATGCTTTGGGGGTTTCGACCGACAAGCAAGAGCCCTTGGAACTGCTTGCCGAGATCCCGCATATGATCTCCGAGGCCAACCCTGCGATCGCATCGATCGGCCTTTTGAGCCTCGGTTTGCTGGCCCTATGGCCCACGATCAAGAGGAAGCTCCGAGCCATCTCGGCGATCCCTCCCCAATTGATCGTCTTGGTCGTTGCGGTTCTGATCGGGTTGTATTTGAATCTGCTCGAGAACCACCAGTACAAGCTCTTCGGGCACGAATACAAATTGGGGGACCAATATCTAGTTCCGCTCCCTTCGAAAATGTTTGGCATTGTCGATCAAATTACCCTACCGGATTTCGGTGTCCTCAAGCAATGGATCGCTTGGAAATGGATTGGGATGTTCTTCATCATCGGTAGTCTTGAGTCGATCCTCAGCGCCAAAGCGATCGACTCGATCGACCCATGGAAGCGCAAGACCGACATGAACCGTGACGTGTTGGCTGTAGGCTGTGCAAACCTCTGCGCTTCGATGTTCGGTGGCTTGCCGATGATCTCAGAGATCGTCCGAAGCAAAGCCAACATTGACAACGGGGCTAGGACCCGATTTGCCAACATGTGGCACGGGGTATTTCTGTTGGTCTGCGTTGCAATACTCCCGGCCACACTCCACTTGATTCCCAAGTCGGCTTTGGCAGCAATGCTGATCTACACCGGATTTCGGCTCGCCCACCCCAGCGAGTTTTCCCACATGTACCAAGTCGGACGCGAGCAATTCGTCATCTTCGTTACGACCCTGATCGTCACGCTGGCTACGGACCTTTTGGTCGGAGTGGCCGCAGGGATCGGACTCAAGTTCCTGATTCACCTGATCAACGGCGTTCCGATCAAATCTTTTTTCAAAGCCTATCTGGACATCGAGGAGGTCTCGCCCGATACGGTCAAGATCCGGGCGAGCGAGTCGGCCGTCTTTAGCAACTGGATCCCTTTCAAACGCCAAATCGAGCACATCGGATTGGTCCAACGCAAGAACCTGATCATCGATGTATCGGACGCTAAACTGATCGACCATACGGTGATGGAGAAACTCCACGAAACGCAATCCGAGTTTACAGCCGAAGGCTTGAAACTAGAAATCGTAGGGCTCGAACAGCATCGAGCCCTGAGCGATCATGCCGAGGCTGCCCGAAAGCGAGGCTTGGCTCGGTTGCGACGCATCACGATCGTGGCCGAACCGGACTGCGAAGATCTCTTGCAACGCGAATGCTTGGCCCGTGGAGCCAGCGGATTTACCGTAACCCCCTCGCGGGGCGTCGGTCGGCACAATGTCCACGAAGGGACTTGGGAGACGACCAATGGCATCCGATTGGAAACCATCGTCCCGTTCCAGGTCAGCGAGGGACTCCTAAAGTACCTTCGTGAAGAAGTGATGACCAAGTACCATGCGACCGTTTCGATCGAGACGATCGAAGTGCTCTTGCCGGACCAATTCACCCAACCGCAGGTCGCTGCAAGTCCCTCAACGCGTGATGGTTGAAAGCATCATCGGTTCGCGCAACCGCATCGGATTTCCTCGTACTCAGTGAAACGGTACTCGTACTCAGTGAAACGGTACTCGTACTCGATGGCTGTTTGAACTGCGGCGATGCCGATCGTTGATCGAAGCCATTTGCGGAAACTTACAGACCAATGAACCGAATTGCTATCCCAGCGCGTTTCGAGTACGAGTACGAGTACCGCCCGCCGCGGCGGACTGAGTACGAGTACGAGAAGAGAACGAACAAAGTGGTGCACCGAAGTCGCCACCGGCATCGGTGAGCACGGTGGTTACTCGCATCATGGCTTGACATATTCCTGAAGGGTCGTGTCCTTTCTGGGTACCGGACGTATTTGGTACCCAGCCGGGGTAACGACCTCGACGGGCGGTGCGATCATCGGCTGGACGCTCTCGGGTTCAAACTGGCCCGGTTCAAACTGGCCCGGCTCAAACGGGGCCCGTTCTCGCAGGTCGGGTTGACCGAATTGCGGCTCGCAAGGAGGGCAATAGCTCCCCTGCCCATCGAACCCGTAGATCTCCGAGGTGATCGGACCCGGATCGACCCAGATGTTCTCGGCATCGACGCGGATCGTTCCTAGATCTTGATCCAGGTTCCGTCGTTGGGCTTCGTAGAAAACCCATACCCCCAGAAAGGTATTCTGGGCGTTGAGCAAATCCTGCAACGCCGAGATGCTATCCCGAGCGGCCGTCGGCCCAGAAGCTTGATTCAAACTCTCTCGGATCTGACGCAGATCCTCATTGATCGTGATCTGTTGGGCTGCGATCCGAACCGCATAGCGCTGCAATTCAAAATTGTATTGATTGTAGCGAATATTGCGAAGTTGCGATCGAAGCGTTTGCCAGATGCCGTCTTCGAATCGGTAGTAGTTCCGTTTGGCTTGCTGCCACTCGATAAGCACCTGACGGTACTGGTTGCGTTCGTTCATTCGGGTCAGAGCCGTGTCCCATTGAAAACCGGCTCGCAAGCGACCGGTTCGTCCACGAAACGACAACGGGTTGTCGTTGATGTTCTGCATATCGCCGCTGAAGACCACATCCAAGGAGCTCTCGAGGTTGTCGGCCACGACCTCGATCGATCGCCATGAGTCCACCAATTGCGCTCGGGCGTTCATCCAGTCCAATCGCTGCTGTCGGGCGATCTGGACCGCCTCTTCAGGCTGCAAATCGACCTCGGGCAGATTCACGCTTTCGACCCTCGCCCGGGCTTGGAGGACCTGAAGTGCGAGCACATCCTCGGCGAACTCGGCCAATAGAGACTGGCTTGGCAGAATCACTTCATCGCGAAGGCTCTTGAACTGCTCTTTGCCCCCAGGACCAGTGCTGGCCAACGATTTTTTGGCATCGTTTTGGAGTTGTTCGATCCGTTTGGCTCGATTCAAAAAGCGTTGCTCGAGGGTATCGACATCCTTGCTCAACTTCTCGGTCAGTGTTTCCAACTCGGTCGAGTCGATCAATGCCGCATCGAGGGTTTCGATAGGAAGCAGGTTGCAGATCATCGAGCGTTCCTCCTCGTAGATCTTGCGCAATCGCTTGAGTTCCGCGATACGTTGCGGTAGGACCTGCTTGAGTTTGTCGATGTCTTGGCGGACCAGTGGAAAGTCTTTCGATAGAAGTGTCTTTCGTACATCCTCAAGCGTTTGCGCTTGGCGATCGATCCTCTCGATGGCTTGGGTCGTCTCGCTTCCCTTGGTCAGCGACCGCTCCTTTTTGCCGGTAACGGGATCGGCTTCTACAGGACTTTGCTCGAGCAGTTTGGTGTTGTCGTTTCCGATTTCGTCTCGAAGATCCGCGACCTTGTTGCGACGCTCTTTGAGCTCACCACTGATCAAGTTGAATTGATCGAGTATCGGATCCTTGACCTCGATGCACACGTATGGAGGTAGTCCGAGAGTGTTCTTGAAGTTATCGAGAGTTTGCTCATAATTGAACTTCTGTTGCAACAAACTCGCCTGCGCCGAGATCAACGCTTGACGGGCTTGTGCCACCTGAAGCTGTTGGCTGGGAATCGTGTCTTGGGTCGGCGGGATGATCGTCATCTGCTCGCGCAGTGTGTCTTCAAAGCGAGCCAAATTGTCGCGAAGCCGAGCGACGTTTTCCTCGGCGTTGCGGATCTGTAACTGGTTTTGCACCAGACCCAAAAAGCCGCCGACCTGTGGGACCGCACCCCCACCACCAAAGCCCGCTCCCCCAGCGTTGTTTTGGACGTTCCCAACGGTTCCAAATCCACCTCCAAGGCCAGTAAAACCTTGCAAACCAGCTCCACCGAACAATCCCCCTCGACGCGTCGGACCAGGCTCGGCCTGCCGTCCTACTGTCACCGTGGTATAAAAACCCGTGCGATACCGTTCAAAGGCTCGAACATTGTAAAGCAACGTACGCTCTGCTAGCGTCAATCGCTCCATGACCACGTCCCGACCCGCACCCCGAAGAAGAGGTTGGACAAAGCTGAAATCGATCAACGAGTTAGCCGCCTGAGAGTCAGGGCCCGCCAATTGCCAAGTCAACGTGTTGGCAAAGCCCACGATCAAATCCGCTCCCGTCGTGAACTGCCGACGCAGAGCCAGCCCACGCGGTCCGCGCGAGAAAGTACTGTTGGAAAAAGATGAACTTGAATTGCCCCCAGCCCCCCGACGCAGAGCTCCATCGGCCGTATAAATCGACCCGTATCCGGCAAACAACTGATTGCTCAAAAGGAAACGCTCGGTGCTCACATCCAAAGCCGACAGATACAGCGTCTCAATCTCACCTTGATAATTCGTATTGTGCAACGTGGCAACACGCACAGCCGTATCGGCATCAAGCACCAAAACACCGCGCTCGTCGAGCGGCAAATACTGCCACCACACCGGATTCTCCGACGTGTTGGTCCGACCGTTGACATCCCACAGCGGATAATGCTTTTTACCATTGACCAATCGCATGTACTCGTGCGCCACTCCGTCGTCCTCGGGCATCGGCGGACGGTCGGGGTTGAACGGATCGAACATCCGTGAAGCACGATCTACCTGGATATCCGGTATCGAGGGCATTGACGAGTCACAGACCTTCTCCTCGATGAGATTCCTTACCTCCTCGTCCGCCTTGGTCCGATAATGGGCCCGATTGCAACCGGTCATCGCCACTGGAATCCATGAAACCACCATGGCCGAAATGCAAGCATTTCGTATCAGGGATTTGAGCCGGTTTCGGTTTCGTTGTACGCCGTCCATGAGGTACCTGTCGGTTCGAGGAAAATACTTATTGGTCAATCGACTCGCCCAAGGTGTATCGATAAGGCGGACTGTTCGGATTTGGTAAGATTTTCCGGATGCGCAGCTTTTTACGGATCGCGGAAACACCGCGGTCGCTGGGATTACCGTATCGATAGAAGCCAGCTTGACGCGGAGATTGCGCATTTTGTACAAAGCCCGCATTATGAAACTCGCGGTGATGCTTCCAAATTGGGTCGGGGATGCTTGCATGGCTACCCCAGCCCTGCGCGCTTTGCGCACTGAGCTTCCTGAACCGGCGGAAATCTGCTGGGTGGCTCGACCCGGTCCCCTGGCGGTCCTCGAAGGACTCCCTTGGGCTGACAAAACCCTTTGCTACAAGCCCCGTACAAAGACCTCCTCGGCAGGCGGACCGGCAGGCGGATCGGCAGGCGGCTCTGGGGCACCTTTGGTTTTGAACCGGCGAGGGTTGGTCCGAGCCCTGCGCAAAGAGCGCTTCGATGCGATTCTCTACCTGACGAACAGTCTCTCGACGGCCTTGATCGGCGCTCTGGCAGGCATTCGGCGCCGCATCGGATATGCACGAGACTATCGCTCCTGGCTCTTGAGCGATCGGATCTCGGTCCGCAGCGGCAGTTCCGATGCGCGCAAGGATCCTTGCATCGACAACTACCTGCGATTGGTGCAATCCATGGGCTGCCAGGCGGTCGATCGCCGCACGGAGCTTGGCCTTTTGCCTCGCGACGAGGCGATTGCGAATCGATGTTTGGAATCGATTGGTCTTTCGAGCCAGCGCCCGTTGCTCTTGCTCAATACCGGGGCTGCGACGGCCCCGACGAAGCGTTGGCCGATCGAGCAAGCCGCAGCGGCCGCCGTAGCCCTTGCCGACGATTTGGACCTTTCGGTTGTCGTGCATTGCGGACCGGCTGAGCGTCAGAATGCCAACGCGATCGAGGCCTTGTGCGATCACCCTCGAGTCAAGAGCATGGGCCGATTCGACGAGCTTCCCTTGGGCTTGAGCAAAGCGCTCATCGCTCGATCACGGTTGGTCGTTTCGACCGATTCGGGGCCAAGGCATATCGCCGTAGCGATGAACAAACCGGTCGTCTCGTTGTTCGGATCGATCGATCCGGGGCTCACACGCAGCTACAACATTCCAGAGACAATTCTGACAATGGGCTTGGCCTGCCAGCCCTGCGGCTCTTACGATTGCCATTTGCGACATGCCAATTGCATGAACCAACTCGATGCGGCTCGCGTCGTGCTTGCTGCCAAGCATGCCTACCGAGGCTCCCTGGCAGCGTCCGCTCCTTTGGTCCAACTTCGCTGAACCGATTCACCTATCAGGAACGCAATGATGATTCGTCGATCCTTTGCTTTCGGATCCGTACTAGCCATCGGGTTATCGCTCGGCTGGTTTTTTCACGCCCGCTTCGATGCGACCTCGGCCATAGCCGCACCGCAAAATCCTACCGTCCAACCCGCCCCTACGACGAGGTTCCCTCAGCCTCTGGCGACCCCGCACGCGGTCCAAATGGCCGATGGATTTATCGCCAGTACACCTGAGGAAGCCATTCATGTGAATGTCTACGAAGCGGTCAATCGTTCTGTGGTCAATATTTCGACACGAAGCGTCCGGCCCGAGGCATTTTTGCTCGTCGCCGAAATCGAGGGCAATGGAAGCGGATCGATCATCGATCAGCAAGGCCATATCCTGACGAACTTTCACGTCATCGAGGGAGCTAGGAACATCAATGTGACGTTGTTCAACGGCGAATCTTTCGCCGCCGAACTTATCGGCCAGGACCCCGATAACGACATCGCCGTTTTGCGCATCGCGGCACCGGCCGAGATGCTCTTGCCGATCCGATGGGGCGAATCGAGCCAATTGCGAGTCGGCCAGCACATCATCGCCATCGGCAATCCATTCGGATTCGAAAGGACGATGAGCACCGGCATCATCTCGAGCCTGAACCGACAGATCACCTCGAGGACCCGCCGTACGATCCGATCCGTCATCCAAATCGACGCGGCGCTGAATCAAGGCAACTCCGGCGGACCCTTGCTCAATGCTCGCGGTGAACTCATCGGCATGAACACCGCCATCGCAACCCGCAGCGGAGACAACGCCGGCATCGGATTTGCCATCCCGGTCAATACCATGAGCCGAGTCGTTCCTCAGTTGATCAGCACCGGTCGCGTCGCCAGACCGACAATCGGTATCCTCCAAGTCTTCGAAACCGAAAACGGATTGCTGGTCGTCAACATGACCCCGGGTGGCCCCGCCGAAAAATCAGGCCTTTTGGGCTCGAGCATCCAACGACGTAAAACCCGATCGGTTTTGGGCATGATCGAACAAGAAACCGTCGACCACAGCCAAGCCGATTTGATCATCGCCATCGACGAAATCAAAGTGAAACAAGCCGACGATCTACTGAGCGTCATCGAGACCAAGCGAGCAGGCGAAGTCGTCCGCCTGACGGTACTACGAGCCGGCAAGGCTCTTTCAATACCCGTGACATTAGGATCCGGCGAATGATTCCCTGGGACAGAGTGCAAGCGGCCGAGGCGATCATCTTCGATTGCGATGGGACTCTGGTCGATTCAATGCCGATCCACTTTCTGGCCTGGAATCGAACCATGAAAGAGATCGGGATCGAATTCCCCGAAGATCGATTCTACGCCATGGGAGGGATTCCTACCCACCGTATCATCGAGATGCTCGCCCATGAACAGCAGATACTCGTCGACGCGCATGCGACGGCCAAACGGAAAGAAGAAGCCTTTTTCGAGCTCATGCACCTGCTCGAACCGATCCACATCATTATCGAGGTCGCTCAGAAAGTGCGAGGTCTCAAACCGATCGCCGTCGCAAGTGGCGGAAGCCGATTTGGAATCGAAAAGCAACTGCGCCATGTCGGCATTCTCGACTGGTTCGATACCATCGTTTGCGCCGAGGACACCGTCAAGCACAAACCCGACCCGGATGTGTTTCTTGAAAGCGCCCGGCGATTGGGGGTCGCGCCGGAGAAATGCCTGGTCTTCGAAGACGCCGAGCTTGGGATCCAAGCGGCCAAAGGGGCCCGGATGGATTGGCTCGATGTGAGAGACTACTTCGAATCCAAACGCATTGCCCTAGAATAGCCCGATCCGTTCCACCCCACTTGATCTCCACCGATGCCTGCAATCCGATGATTCGATACCGATGGCTTTGGTTCGCGATCGCTTCTCTGATGCTGGCTGTCGCTTGGCCTATCTCCGAGCGACTATCGCTCGATCGCTCCTTGGAACGGATGTTTCCCGCAGACGATCCCGACCGGCTCGAGTTTGAACGGATCGAAGAACGCTTCGGAGTCTCCCAGTTCCTGGTCTTCGCGTACCGAGATCCAGAGCTATGGTCTAGCGATGGTTCGGGAATCGATCGGGCCATGCAGTGGCGTAAAAAAATCGAGGGGATCCCCGGGGTTTCCTACGCGCTGGACCTTTCGCGGGTCGACGAGATGCTCACGACGCTGCGCGGGCCGACTGGATTTCTCGGTGCCTTCGCCGGAGGGCAATCCAAGCGTCCTTTGGTCGACTCGAACAACACACTTGCATCGAAATACCGAGAGTTGTTTACCGGCCAAACCCATGCAGCCCAGAGCGACCTTGTCGCTATCGGCGTGCAGCTTGCGCCCTTAGACACTCCCGACGACGATTCGTCATCACCCCTTTTAACACTGCGTCAATTGGCTCTAAGCGCCCCGGGCGGGTTGCTCGTCGGGCATGTCGCGATGGTCGACGAAGGCTTCCGTGAGATCGAACGCGATGGGAACCGCTTAGGAATCTACTCGACGGTCAGTCTGTCTTTGCTCATGCTCGCGGGGTTTCGTTCGATCCGCTGGGCTTTGATCGTCGTGGTCGTCGTTCAATGGTCGCTGGTATTGACCCGTGCTGTCCTGGTATTGCTCGACTGGGAGCTGACCATGGTCTCCTCGATGCTCTCCTCGATCGTCATGGTCGTCGGCGTGGCGACCGCACTGCATTGGATGTTCGGCTACCAAAAAGAATATGCAGCCAACGCCCATGTGAGCGATCCGTCGCTTCGCGCCCGAATTGCGCTCGAGGCATCGATGACTCGATTATGGCAGCCGATCGTTTGGGCCGTCGTGACCGATGCGATCGGATTTGCTTCGCTGGCCCTCTCGCGCGTCGGGCCGGTCCAAGACTACGGGAGCATGATGTCCATCGCATGTGGGATCGTCCTGCTGGGGATCTTTGCTCTGGTCCCTACCCTGGCGTTGCTGCCCCTAGGTGTGCTGGGTTTAGGCAAGGATTCTGGCTATGCGCTCGGCACGGTGCCTGGCGAAGCCGGCATCCAGTCGGCCTTGCGCCAAATCCTAAACACCGTGACGCATCATCGGTTTTTAGTGATCGCTGCGGCGGCTTTGCTCTTGCTCTTTGGATCCCTGGGCTCGAGTCGTTTGAAAGTCGAAACCGATTTCTTAAAGAACTTCCAAAGCAACTCGCCGATCGCCCAAGCGTACCGCGCCGTGGAGACCGAGCTGGGTGGTGCTGGGGTCTGGGATGTGATGATCCCAGCACCGATGCCGATGACCGAGGAATACTTCGACCGAGTCCTGGCCTTAGAAAAAGAACTTCTAGCGATCGAAGTAGCGTCCCAGGAGCCTGGAGCCGAGCCACTGAAACTCACAAGCGCACTGAGTTTGGCCGATACCGATCGCGTCGCGAGAACCGCAGCGATCTTAAGGATGATACCGCTCGAAGCTCGATTGCTCGGGATGCAGCAATCGATGGGTAGTTTCTTCGGGACTTTGTTGAGCCCACCACAGCGAGGGTCGATCGACGGCGATCGTCCGCGTGCACTGCGATTGATGCTCCGTTCACGCGAGCGAAGTGAGTCGGAACAGAAGACCGAATTGATCGCAAGGGTAAGGCAGGTGGTCCAAAAGCACCGCGAGGGACTGGGCTCTGTGCGCATCGAGGACACGGCGGTTGCAGGCTATTACGTACTCTTGACCAAACTCGTCGAGCATGTCGTGGCCGACCAGTGGAAATCGTTTCTCGCCGCAGCACTTGGGATTGGAATCGCCATGACGATCGCTTTGAGGTCAGTCAAGTTCGCCATCGTGGCCTTGGTGCCAGCCATCCTGCCGAGTTTGGTAGTCTTAGGGATCCTCGGAACCCTAGGGGTCCGAATGAACCTCGGGGCTGCGATGATCGCCGCCGTGTCGATGGGCCTAGGGGTCGACTCCTCGTTGCACTATCTGTTCCGTTATCGGCAGGAACGCGCCGGGGGCTGCAGTCTTGAAAAAGCCTTGGCCAGCTCACAAAGCGAGACAGGGATGGCCGTCCTGATGGCGACGCTGGCCCTAGTGATCGGATTCGGATCGATGGCGGTAAGCGACTTCCTGCCGACGGTGGCCTTCGGAAGCCTCGCGGCCTGGACCATGCTAGGCGGACTGCTAGGGAACCTGTGCCTCCTGCCAGCCCTGGTCACCTGGCTCGACAGCAAGACGAGCTGAACCCAGAGTCGAGCTGAGCCCAGGGGTTATTCGTTCTATGCCGTGCAGTCGATACCGTGTACTCGGTACCTCGCGAACTTCAGCGCAGTTTCGGTTCGGTTTGCGAGAAGATCTTCCAATGCTCGTCGCCGGTTGGAATATCCCATCGATTTCGATGCAGGACCACCCGATACATGAAATGCAAGGATTGACCCGGCGCGAGGGTATATCCACCGGCCTCATAAGGGGCTTGGAGTTCCCCCGACTTGGTCTTGGTACGCCCCCCCATGAAGTCCTTGATACCGAACGCGTTGTGCGCAAAGAGTCCATAGGTCCGAACGTGCCATAAGCCCTCGGCATGGAAGCTTTTGGGGTGTACCAAGATCGCGATGCCGTAGAGGTTCTCCCCACCGGTTGGGACTGGACCCGAGTAATCGACCCAACGGGCTGACTTGCCCCACGCATCACCTTGCTTGTCCCCGACGCTATTGAGTATCTCTCCGCGGGGTTTATCCCCTCGCATGGTCTCGGGGACTCGGATCGCAAACATCCCCTCTTTGGTATCTCCAAAGTGGATGGAGGCTCCCGGATCGGCTCCCTTCCAAAGGTACTCGCAATCGATCATGGTCCGATCCGCATCCCCACTGACGCTATAGCGGCAGGTTTCATGAATCACCGGACTGCCCTCAGTTGGTTTCTGCCACTGGTGCTCGGCGACGAAACTGACCTGACTCCCTTCGGAATCGCAGGACAAGACCTTCACATGCGCGACGATTCCCTTGTCCTTGCCCTCGGCCCACCAATCCCCACGGTCGACCTCCCCAAACGTCATCCACAAACCTCGGTGGTGGGGGTGGTCGTGGGCCTCATCCGGGATCGTCGGATCCATCGGATACGAGCGCGTCATCTTATGACCATCCGGGCCATGGATGGGCCAGAGCACCGGCTTGGTCCCCGAACGAAACAGATAGCTTGTCACCAATTTGCCATCGCGCATCACATCGATCCGATCCGACTGCTGGACGGTCTTGAATTGCGCGTCGGCAACCCCCTGGAGGGCAAAGCACAGGGCGAGGAGAAACATAGGGAAAAGCTTGTGTTGCATGGGACTTACAAATCGTTACAAGAGGAATGAAAAACCGAACGATCTTCAATATACGCCCAAGCAAGAACGCCGGGTATCAGAAGGCCCTTGGCAAGCAAGGCGGCTTTAGGATTTTTTCATCGAGTTTCCATGGGGCCTTGTCTAACAAGTCGATCGAAATCGGATACGATAAATAGCCGCATCTTGGATCTTTCTGATCTAACCTCAAAAACGTCGACTACCACCATGAGTTCCTACGCCAGTTTTCTGTCTAGCCCCCTGCCCCGCACCCTGTTGAATACGCTGGGGAAAACCTGTCAATTCACTGTCAACCTCGTGTTTTTTTATGTTGAAACACGGTCGAATCCCGTCGAATTGTGGATAAACGTCAAGCGAGCCTCGGCCCTAGGTAGATCGCTCATGGCAACAGCGCTCATGGCAACGGCACTCTTTACGAGCGGTGCTCTGGCCCAGGCGGATCCTCCGGTCGAACTTCCTTTTTCGCTCCCCGATGGCTTTCGCGTTTCGCAAGCTGCAGGCGACTCCCTAGCCCACGACTGCTTTTGCATGACCCTCGATACGCAAGGTCGACCGGTGATCTCTGGTCCGGGCTACCTTCGAACCTTGATCGATGACAACAGCGACGGAGTCTACGACCGCTCCATCGATTGGACCTCTTCGATCCGGGCTGGCGCTCAAGGGTTATGGGTCGAGAAAAACACCCTTTACTATGTCGCTGACGGGGGACTATGGCGATCGGAGGACGGCGATTCGGACTGCGTCGCAGACCGAGCCCCCACGCGGATCCTAGAGCTGCCCACCGGTGGGGAACACGATGCGCACGCCATCCGCCGTGGGCCCGACGGATACTGGTACTTGATGGTCGGCAACTATGCAGGCTCGATTTCCAAGCTCACATCCGATCCCCAAGCTCCGGTTTCGGTCGCTTCGGGACAACGACCACGAGCCGGAACGATCTGGCGGATCAGCCCCGATTTTTCAAAGCGAGGCGTATGGGCCCACGGCCTTCGCAACTGCTATGACTTTGACTTTTTACCCGACGGCCAAATCGTCACCTACGACTCTGACGACGAGCGAGAAGCGACCTTGCCATGGTATCGCCCGACGCGTGTTTTGGCCTTGGGACCGGGTTCGGATGCAGGCTGGTGCGGCTCGGCTTGGAAGGACGATGACTACCGAATCACGATGCCTACGACACTGGCTCGCCTCGGTCGAGGTTCTCCCACAGGCGTTGCTGTCTATGAGCATGATGCATTCGCACCGAAGTACCAAGGGGCAGTCTTTGTCTTGGACTGGACCTTCGGACGAGTGCTTGCGGTCTACCCTTCGGGCAATCTTCCGACCGAACAGCGAACTCCCAATAAACTCCCCTCGGAGATCTTCATGCAACCCTCGGGTAGTATCGGTTTTGCTCCGACGGACATTTGCGTAACTCCCGATGGAAGTCTGCTCGTGAGCGTCGGAGGCCGGGGCACCACCGGAGCGATCTACCGAATCGAAACGACGGCCGATGCGCATCGGACATCGCCGAGGACATCGCTTTCAGGCATTCCGGGTGCGGAGTCTCTCCAAGGACTGCTCGAGGCTCCCTGTCCTTGGGAGGCCTGGTCCGAAGCCCGATGGAAGCCGCTTGCGACTCCGGCGGTCATCGAAACGCTAGGACGATTGATCAGTGGCGAACTCTCCTTGGAGTCTTCAACCCAACCGATTCCAGCCGCTCGGATCGCCCATTTCAAGCAACGAGCATCGCAGATCCTGACCCGTTTGGGTGCCAAGTTACCGAGCGATAGGCTCTTGAGGGGGGCCAAGTCCGATTCGCCGGCTTCACGGAATGCCGCCTGGTGGTTTTTAGGCCGTGGTGTATTGAATCCAGCGGATGAACCTAAGCTGGTCCGCGAGTTGGCCAGTTTGCCAACTCCGTCGGCGATCGAATCGGCAGGAGAAGCCACCCCGTGGGAGCCTATCTTCGGAAACACCGAACTTCGCCATCGGCTCGAAGCGATCGGATTGAGGCGTTGGCCGATGACCAACTGGTCCCGCTTCGATGTGCCAGATGACCTTTCCGGAAACACGCTGCGCCGCAGTTGGCTCTGGGCGCTGAACCGAACCCAACAGCCCCCGACTAACAAATCGGTCGAGAATAAATTGGATTTGATCGAAGCGAAGCTCTTCTTCGGAGCTCCCAAAAACGGATTGGATACTCTCGCCCTTGAGACCCTCGGTGGGTGGCTGTCGGCCAATCGTGCGAGCATGACCACGCGAGATCAAATGGAGTGCTTGCATACCATGCAAGCGGCCTTGGGTGACCGACGCGGAAGTTTGCCTTTGCAGTCGGACGTCCCGGCCGATGCGCTCGATGGGGTGCGAGCCCTCTACACATCCCGCATGAGCGATGCGGTACGCAATAGCTGGGCCGATTGGGCTCTGTATTTTGCTCAGCAGGCCGACAAGACCGGCCAATTCGCTCTGCAAGCCGAAGCGATTCGCACGATCGGAATGCTCGAGCCTAGCGAACCAAAGATTCTCGATTATCTTTTTCAGCAGATCGACGAAAACAGCCATCCGACAGCGGATCTTCATACCCTATGCACCTTGGCGCAATGCAACTCGAAACGGAGCGAAGAGCAAACCCTCAAAACCGCATCGACCTTGATGCAATTGGTTCGAAAGGTCAAAGGGCGCGGGCTCTATACCGACAACCAATGGCCGGCGAGAATCAAGCAGTTGATCGGCGCTTTGTCGAAAAAAGACCAAGGCTTAGGTGCCGCTTACGCCGCCCTACCGGAAACGCTGACCGGAGAGGATCTGGTCATCGTCAACGCCTTTTCCGAGGAGATTCAGGACTTGATCAAGCAGCGAGTCAGGCGGGATCTGTCGACTTTGCCAACCGATCGCTGGGAAGTAGCCATGATCAAGCTGGCAGTCACAGGGAAAATCGAACCACCGATGCGAGAGTCGTTCCGCAAGGCATGCGACCTAGAGACGCTTCGTCCTGTCTGCTTGGAACTGCTTGCCAATGACCCCTCGGAGTCCGAGTACGATCTGTATGTCGGCGCGCTGGAGTCGTCGGATCGCTCGAGTTGGTCGAGTGCCTGGCGAGCCCTGGAGAAACTCTCTCAAGTGCAAGCCGCTCGGGAATATCCCCTGCTCGCGAAACTTGTCTCTGCGAGTTTGAATTCGAACGTCGCTTTGCCGAAAGCTGCGGTCATTGAGCGAGCTAAACTGGTCGCCAAGGAGCTGCAGAAACCCGAACCGCCCAGTACCCAGCAGTGGAAGGATTGGGAGTTGTATTTCACCACACAGATCGCCGAATCGGATCGATCCGGCTGGGTCTTGCCCGGTGTCCAGATCGATCTCGAAGCCTTGGCAGGTCAGATCAAAGAGCTCCGAGGCCAAAGCGAGCGGGGCAAGCTGTTGTATCAAGCCAAGTGCGGCCAGTGCCATGGTGGGCAGACGGCATTAGGCCCAGCCTTGACGGGGGTATCCAAGAGGTTTTCAACGGTGGATCTGCTCAGGACAATCTATGAGCCTAGCCGAGATATCTCCGATCGATACCGTTCGATGAACGTGCTGACGGTCGACGACGAGATCTTGACCGGATTGGTGATCTATCAAGCGTCGGATGGAGTGACGTTGCAGGCTGCCGATGGCAATGTTCTAAGGATCAATGCCGACGCGATCAAGCAGAAAGGAATGTCGAGCGAGTCGCTCATGCCCAAGGGGCTCCTTGAGGACAAAACCCCTCAGGACGTAGCGGACTTGATGGCCTATTTGCAATCGCTCTAGGAACCCAAGAGTCGGCTTTATGCCGGCGGGGCACCCGCTCTTGGCCTCCGTCGGCTTTACGCCGGCGGGGCCAAGACTAACAGCTACGGTAGCGGAAAGTTCCGCCTCCGCCGGGCAAGCCCGACGGGAGGCTCATTTAATTTTGGCCGCAAAAACTCCAACGAGCGATTGAGCGCTTACAGGTCCGAGAGCGATCGGTCGTAGAGTCGGTAGGTCTTCGAAGGGACCAAACCGGCTCGCTCTAAAGATCCCCGCGATAAATTGTTGCTCTCAAGCACCCAGGAAAACTCCGCGTCGGTTATCCCGATGGCCACTACGTCGGGTAGCATCCGATTCAAAAGCACCAAACCCAACCCCCATCGCTGCCACTCTGGGACTACATTGGTGCTGATGATCCGCATCTTGGTGATCTTCTTGCGGTCCCAGAGCAGCCTTGCCCATCCGAACGGGAACAAACTGCCGTCAATTTTCTTGATGATCGGGTTGTAGTCGGGTAATCCCAATCCCACCCCGACGGCCTCGCCGTTGACCTCGATGACGCTCGTAGCTGCCGGATTGATCAGCAACTTGAGCGACATCCCTAAGGCTTTGATCTCCCCGTCGCTCAGCGGCACAAAGCCCCAAGTCCCTTGCAACGATTCGTTGTAGATCTTCAAGAACAAGAGCAACTCTTTGGCAAAGTTCTTGCGGCTGACCTGACGCACCGTGACGTTGAACCGCTCCTGGACCTGTTCGACAACCTGATTGATCTTCGGATCGATCGTCTTGAGCATCTCGATGTTGCCATCGTAAGCATACATATCCTGGGTCTTCTCAAAACCAAATTGCTTGATGAGCCGATCGTGATAAGGCGGGTTGTAGGTCATCATGAATGTCGGCGGGGTGGTAAAGCCATCGACGAGTGTCCCAGTCTCGTAGTTCAGCGATGGGTTGCAAGGTCCCCGAACCTCGGTCATCCCTTGGGATTTAAGATATCGACCCGCAGTCTGAAACAACGCATCGGCCACTTGCTGGTCATCGATGGACTCGAAGAATCCAAAGAATCCCCGTTTTTCTTCGTAGCGTTTGTTGTGCGCGTGATTGATGATCCCCACGATGCGACCGACGACTTGGTTGTCCCTGCGGGCCAAAAAAGCTTGGCATTGGTTGAATTCGTAGAAGGGATGCTTGCGGAAACCGACGAGCTCCTCTTGGTTCATCCGAATCGGTGGGATCCAGTTCGGGTCCCCTTGGTAAAGCCTCCAGATGAGCTCCATAAACGCTTTGCGGTCCTTGCGACCATCGACCGGGGTAACTTGCACGGAATTCATTCTGCCGCTTCTTTTTCTGTTGTTTCTCTGGTCGTTATTTCGCTGGCCGTTGTTTCACTGGCTACTGTTTCTACCGACGAGGCTTGCCATCGGCCCGCTGCGTGTCCGAGAATGACGCTTCCATAGTAAGCTGGAAACGAGACCGGTGGTAGAACCGTTCCGATCGCGCCCCCGACGTAGGTTCCATAAGCCGGATACAAAACGTTGTACGCTTGACGCTCCAAATCCGGGTCATCGGTTTGCTGCGAATAAGCGATCACGTCCCGGGTAGCTACCGACTCATGGTACAAAGGCACGACCGGCAATCCATAGGCCGCAGCATAAGTACCCGGGTAGCTACGCCTGGAAAAATCCTTCGCATGCGCCCCTTCGTGCAAGGCGATCGCTGGGACATCGCTGTACAGATGGATCGTCTGTGTATACGGGTTGAAGTGATCGCCGCCAAAGATCCGGCCAGGAATCAATGCCTCACCGAGAACACTCAAGGTCCCGATCGAGTAACGCCACGGCCAAGCCATCGTACGATTCTTCGTCAGACGCTTAGCGTCCTCCCAAGGCCGGTACTGATTGAGCCGAACTTTGACATGCTCAAGCTCGTTGGCAGCAAGGTACTCTGCAATTGCCGATTCGGTGGACTCAGTAATCCGATGGTTGTCGACCCGATGATCCCATAGCAATAGTTTCGAGGGGATCCCGACGACCCAGCCCACCGAATCGAGGACCAATCGGGGCTTGCCCCGTTCGATCGCGGTCTGGTTGGCTTGGACCAACTCCGGTGCAATGTTCTGTTTAGAATTATCGATCGATTCAGGGGCCAAAATCCGACAACCTGACCCCATCGTCAAACCGAAAAAAATCAGGCCTAAAAGCGACTTATGCATCGACTTACTCATTGTCCGTCGGTGGCCTAAAGCCACCCCCTGGGGTGACCTGAGTCGAGGGGAAACTCAACGGAGCACCATAAGGGAAAAACAGATCGTTCATGCGCTGACCAAACGATGGCGTTGGGGCTTGGGGGACCGGTGGACCAGGTACAGGATAGCCACCAGGTACCATTCCCGTAGGCGCTGGTGCCAGGATCGGTGTCGATGGCCCAATGACCGGCGGAGGAGGACTCACCGCGATCCCCTGGCCAGCCTGGAGCCTGAGTTGCTCGCCCGAGGCGATCAACGCGTCCTCGGGTACATCGAACTCCGGTGTCATCTGCACGTCGATGATCCGTTCGTCGCGAGATTCAAATGGCCAGAGCGTATCGGAAACAAAATCCAACGGAGGGATCTGATACCACGGCGCATGAATCTTACGCAGGAATTTCTCGGTCCGATAACCGTCCTTGACGATCTCTATGCTCCGGGTGCCATAATAAGTGAATCCTGTCGAGACGGGAGTCAAGCCAACGGGCTGCTTGTCGACGTATACCATCGCACCGGCCGGATTGGTACGAAACGTCATCCGTTTGCGCACACATCCAGTCTGGAGGCATAAGCCGACGAGCAGAAGCCAAAAAGTACAATGAGCGAATCGATGTGGTGAGATCATGCAGAGGCTTTTAGCCTTTTTCGAACCTGCTGATCAAGAGAGCTTGGAGAACCGCGCGAATCTAGGCAAGACAGACAACCCAGGACGGTGTAACCACGGAACGCGCCAAAACCACGGAAAAAGATAGCTTTCATTCCGTGTTTGAAATTCTACCTCCGCGCCAGAGCTTACAAAGAGAACCAGAACATTTCACTCTGTGATCTCTGTGCCTCTGTGTTTCCCGGCTTTCTTCCATCGGCAAGTTGTGCGAGCGACCTTGGATCTGGTATTCACTCTCGTAAGAGTTACTTGTGTTCCGTGGTTAGGCTCTTACGTCTGGGACTTGGGAGACACCCAAGTCGTATCGGCTACGCCCAGTTCGTGGTTCGCATAGCGGGCCATGACAAACAGCAAGTCGCTCAGACGGTTCAGGAAAATCACGATGTGCGAGACATCGCTCACACGTCGGTCGTGTCCGAGCCTGACGATTTCACGTTCGACACGACGGCAGATGGTGCGTGCTAGATGCAATTGTGCGGCTTGCGGACTGCCCCCTGGCAAGATGAAATTCCTCAGGGCTGGTAGATCGGCCTCCATCGAATCGATCCATACCTCGATCTTCGAAACGTGGGGATTGCTGTCCCACTTAAGCTCATGCTCCTCGGGTTCCGGCGTTGCCAATTCGGCTCCGATCGAGAAGAGTTGGTGCTGGATCGTGTCGAGCATCCGATCGAGTTTTTCAGAAAGCCGCGTGCTGCGTGCCGTTCCGAGCACGGCATTGAGTTCGTCGACCGAACCATACGCGCAAATCCGAGCATCGTCTTTCGAGACCCGAGGGCCTCCAAAGAGTCCAGTCGTCCCCGCATCCCCGGTTTTTGTGTAGATCTTCATGAGTCCATTTTCGAAGTGCTGTGTGCGGAATCCCCATCGACCAAACGCCTCGGTATGATACTGCTCTGGCAACCGTTGGGAAGTACGTTCAGGGCTTAGTAAGCTCACGAGGGCAGGAGCAGGAGCATGGCAAGCAGCGAAAAAGCGACGGTCTTTGCATCGGGTTATCTCATTTTCCGAAGATCGAATAGCCTTCAGTTTTTGCTGATGAGACACCCCGATCGGTGGGACTTGCCCAAAGGACATGTCGACCCGGGAGAATCGATTTTCGATGCCGCCAAGCGAGAGCTCTGGGAGGAAACGGCGATCCCATTTGACGCTCTGTGGACCGATCCGACGTTTGCATTCGTCAGTCGCTATTGGGTATCGAAGCGAAAAACACCCGAGCAAAAATCGCTCAAAGAACTTACGATCTACTTGGGTTTACTGCTCCGTCCCATCGAGCTTGTCTGCACCGAACACCCCGATTACCGATGGTGGGATTGGAATCCTCCGCATCGGATCCAAGCCCAATCGATCGATCCGTTGCTATCGGCTGTCGAAGCACACCTGGACGCCCATCGCGAGGTCTACGACAAACTTCACAGCGGGTGACCGACACCAGGATTCGCTTGTCTGCCACAAGCCCCGTAGGCTTGGTATCAGATTTCGAAAAGTCGCCTGAGAGCACAGAACTCCTCGACCCAGGTTTCTGCCGCTCCCAAGAGTCCATCCATCACTCGAGGGGCTCCCTGCGAGGCTTCCGACTGCCGTGAGTAGCCGCTTAGAAAGGAACTGTAGTCTTCGTTGGCCCGAGCGGCAGTGGGCGATTCGGATTGCTGTTGGATCAGCCATGAGTCGATCGAGAAAGCGTCGACACCCAGGCTCAGCATTCGGACTCCATCGTCGAGCGAGCGGATCGGTCCCGAGACCAACAATCCTATACTTGCTACCCCCGAATCGTCGATGGCGCGTCGTGCGGTTTCGATCACGTAGTCCAACGGTTGGAACGACCATGATTTGGCAGGACTCAGACCCGCGGCCACTTCGGATAGCACGTTGACGTAATCGAGTCCCGAGTCGATCAAGAAGCGGACATCTTCATAGACACTTCCAGCGGCGATCGCACCGCCGAGGATGACTTTGGGTTGGTCGCTCGCATGGCGGAGCAGTTCGACACGCCTTGCCATGCGATCGACTTGCGAAAGGTCGCTCGGCAGGGTTGGGATCCATCGATCGGCACGGTAGCAGGTTGCTCGGCCAGTCGGCAATGGATCGCGCGTTGATCCTTGGTGGCACGGCATGAACTGCAATTCGATCTGCTCGGCATGCATCAGGGGTTGCAGATCGATCGGCTCGTCGACAAAGACCGGTTGGATCCAGAGCCCATCGTCCATGGATCGATCCGCACCGGAGGACAGTTCGTTGGATCTCCGTGGTTGGATGCCTTGGCCTTGCTCGAGAAGGTCGGCTTGGGGCTCAACGACCGAGATACCACAATTTCTCCTGAGCTTCTCGAGGGTCGGATGGAGTTCCATGGAGTTGGGAATATCGATCCCTAAACGGGAATAGATCGGCGAGGGCCAGTGGAGCGATTGGCCGGTAGTCCGGCAACTGAGTTTGCAGCCCATGTCTTGCGTCGACCAGGCATCGGGCGGCAGGTCGACACGATCGGTCAAGGGTCGTGCGCGATTCGAGGAACTGGGGCTCAAGGAGCTGGCAGGTGGCTTGTTCTTTTTGGTCACAGCGCATTCCCTCAGAGTTCGTTCTTCAGACTTCGTTCGGGGAACGATAGACACGGAATTCCTTCAGCGCCGAGGCCTTAAGCCCTGCTTTGAGCAAAAGCAAGCTGAGTTTAAGCCGATCGGGCTCGCGCAGGCGGCATTCTTCGAGATCGGAGCTAATACCTTTGGCCTCGCCTCGGATATATATCCGACCGCCTGTGAGTTGATGGCCAAGCCCGGGGCCAGCATCGCCACCGATAACGAGCGTCCCGGACCGCATTCGAAAACCGGCTTGTTCACCGACGTTTCCTCGGACCAACACGGCCGCTCCACGGAGCGATGCGGCGACTTGCTCGGCCGCGTCGCCTAAGACGACCGAGAGTCCTCCGAGAGCCATAGCCGAGACTCCTCGACCTGCCGAACCCATGACCAAGAGCGTTCCGGAGACCTGGGAATGGCCAAAATACTCTCCGACGTTGCCTTGAACGACGCACTCGCAATCGGAGGTGCATGCAAAAGCGTAGTCACCGATGCTACCCATCGTTTCGACTTTGAGCAGGTTTCTTAGGCCCGCACCGAGGTGGTCTTTGCCGTATCCTCCTTGGACGATGGCGTAGATCGCATCGGGTTCTTCGTCGGTGGTTTGGATAGTAATCGCATCGAGCCGATCGGGATTCTCAATCGCATCGTCGATTAGGTGCTGCAATCGCGCCGGGTGCGTCTCGGAGACTTGGATTTCGATGACGCGGGCCATAGCGAATGTCTACTTCTTCTTAGGTGCGGTTTTCTTCGTCGCAGACTTCTTGGCCGGACTCTTTTTGGCGGGAGCCTTCTTGGTCGCAGCCTTTGTGGCAGGACCCTTCTTGGCCGGACTCTTCTTGGCGGGAGTCTTGGTTGCTGCCTTAGGAGCCTTGGCCCCACGCTTGGCCTTGGCCTTTTTCGATGGACCGGCCGCCGCACGTGCTTCCAACAAAGAAACGGCTTGCTCGAACGTCAGGGTATCGCCCGAAGCGTCTTTGGGAAGCGACGCATTGGTTTCGCCGTCGGTAACATACAGGCCGTAGCGGCCATCGCGCAGCTCGATCGGCTTGCCTGTCACGGGCGAGGCTTCGAGGGTCTTCAGGGGTGGCGCGGCAACGCCTCGGCCTCTACCGGGTGCCTTGGGCTGTGCCAGGACCTCGAGGGCTTGTTCCAGAGTGATCTCCAAGAGGGAATACTCTGCGGGGATCGACCGCGATTCGCTCCCGTGCTTGAGGAACGGGCCAAAGCGACCTTGGGTGGCAATCACTGGCTGACCATCTTCGGGGTGGTTGCCCAATTCCCTTGGAAGCGAAAGAAGCTTGACGGCCAAATCGATATTGACGTTCTCAGGCGCCACTCCCTTGGGCAACGACGCGTTTTTCTTCTCTTCATCGTCATTGGTACCGAGTTGGACATAAGGCCCAAAACGCCCTTGTTTGATGTAGATCGGCTTGGACGATACGGGGTGGTATCCGAGGGGCTCTTCGGCCTTTTGGCTCTTGTCGAGCAACTCGACAGCGAGGTTCAAAGTCAACTCATCGGGAGGCATATCTTCGGGGATACTCGCCCGCCGTTCGCCTTGTTCGATATAAGGCCCATAGCGTCCGATGCGCACGACGATCTTGTCGAGCGAGCCTGAGACGGACAAGGGTGCATCGCCCGGTTCGAGGGAATACGAACAAGCGTTCCGAGGATCGATTTCGGCTGCCTTTTGGGTCAGCAGAGGCTTGAGCCCAACTCCCCCCGGCGCAGCGTCTTGTTCGTTGACATTGTCGCCAAAGTAGAACTCTTGGAGGTACGTCAGATTCTCGCGTTCGTTGCGGCTGATCTGGTCCAAATAATCTTCCATGTCGGCGGTAAATTGGTAATCGACCAGGGACGGAAAATGATCTTCCATCAACTGAATTACTGCAAAAGCCGTCCAGCTTGGAACCAACGCATTGCCTTTTTTGAAGACATAGTCACGCCGCAAGATCGTGTCGATGATCGAGGCGTAAGTACTCGGGCGGCCGATGCCTCGCTCCTCGAGCGCTTGGGTCAATGAGGCTTCGGTGAATCGAGCCGGGGGTTGGGTCGTGTGCGAGAGAGCATCGAGTTTCCGAAGCTTGAGCTTTTCCTCCGATTGCACGCTGGGTAGGAGCTTTTCTTTTTCTGCAAGCTCCGCCGCTGGATCGTCGCTTCCCTCGACATAGGCTCTCAAGAAACCCTCGAACTCGATCGATGTGCCAGTGGCCTGGAAGACCGCATCGGCCGCGTGGATCGTCATGACGACCCGCAGTTTCTTAGCGTCTGCCATCTGCGATGCGACGGTTCGCTTCCAGATCATGTCAAAGACGCGGAATTGGTCATAGCTGAGCTCATCTCGGAGCGTCTCGGGGAGTCGGAACGTATTGCCCGCCGGTCGGATCGCCTCGTGAGCCTCCTGGGCGTTCTTGACCTTGGTCGCGTAGGAACGCTCCGAGTCGTAGAGAAACTCCGGACCATATTGGGTCCGTACAAGGCTTCTGGCCGCCGCGATGGCTTCTTTGGAAAGCGTCGTCGAATCGGTCCGCATGTAAGTGATATAGCCGTTTTCGTAGAGGCTCTGGGCAACCCGCATCGTGTCCTTGGCGGTGAGCCCAAGCTTGCGGTTGGCTTCTTGCTGGAGCGTGCTGGTGGTAAAGGGAGCCTTGGGCCTCTCGGTAAACGGCTTGATCTCGACTTTCGCTACAGTGAAAGATTCGCCCGATAGGCGTTTTTGAAGTGCCTCGGCTGCCGCTTCGTCGAGCTGGAGCATCTGCGGGTCTTTGAGCTTGCCGGTCGCCGAGTCGAAGTCCTTCCCAGACGGGATCCGACGAGACGCAACGCTGACCAACGAGGCGCTGAAAACCTCCCCCTGAGCGGTGCTCAAGTGAGCCTCGAGATCGAAATACGTCGCGTTGCGAAACGCCATCCGTTCGCGTTCTCGCTGAACGATCAATCGGACTGCGACGCTCTGGACCCGACCGGCCGAGAGCCCCGGCCTGACTTTTTTCCACAAAAGTGGAGAAACATCGTAACCGTAAAGACGATCGAGAATCCGGCGTGTTTCTTGGGCCTTGACCAATCCCTGGTCGATCTCGCGCGTCGCGAGCAATGCCCCCTGGATCGCTTCCTTGGTGATCTCATGGAACACCATCCGACGGACCGGAACTTTCGGCTTGAGAACCTCCTGGAGATGCCAAGAGATGGCCTCTCCCTCGCGGTCCTCGTCCGTCGCGAGATAAAGTGCACCGGCATCTTTAAGAGCCGATTTGAGAAAATTGACATGTTTCTTTTTGTCCGCAGGAACAATGTAAACCGGCTCGAAATCCTGCTCGACATTGACTCCAAGGTACGCCCAAGGCAGCGATTTGAGCTCCGCGGGCATCTCTTTCGAGCCGCCAGGCAAGTCCCGGATATGGCCGATCGAAGCCTCTACTTGGAAGTCACTTCCAAGGAATTTCGCAATCGTCTTGGCTTTGGCGGGCGACTCGACGATGACCAAGGTCTTCTTTAGGCTCATATTCAAACAGCTATTCGGCTAGGGGACAAACGGACGCTGCAAAGGTCCGGTTCGTCCGTTGTGTTCCAAACGTTGGCACTTTGTCAAGCCCCCTGGTCCCGAAGCTCGGGAGCGAAAACCACCCCAAATGCGCCACTTTGAAGGGGTCTCTGCGATTGCGTAGAGCCAAGGATTTCCTAAAATCCTCGGGTTCGCCCGACGGTTTTCTCCGCACAGGGGCGATCGCTCAGCACGGCTCAAGGAAAATTTTCATGGCAAGTCCGTTTTCGTATTTCCGCAAGAACCAACGTCTTTGGATGGCTGCGGCCGTCCTGATCGCAATCCTGTCCTTCGTCGTCGCCCCAATGCTCCAATCCTTCACAGGCAGAAGTTCCGTGAGCGGACGCAGGGACGCAAACGCGAAAGCCGCTTCCTGGTCCGGCGGATCGATCACCCAAGACCAACTCGATATCGAACTCGGGGAACTTGCCGTCGCTAACACCTTCCTGAAAAAACTCGCCTTCGATGTGCGAGAAAAAGGCGGATTTCCCAAAGTCCCCGAAGTCCGCCCCGACTTCGCACTCGTAGGCATCACCCCCGATACCCGAGATCCCTCGTCGATCCTTGAACGCAAAATCCTCGCCGCCGAAGCCAACCGAATGGGGATCCACTTCGATGACCAATCCGTAAAAACCTTCCTCCAAAAATTCGTCGACGGAAAACTTTCCGGAGAGCAAATCCAAAAGGCACTGCGGGAAGTCTCCGGAGGACGCATGTCCCTGGTCGACTTCAACCGCCTAATGAAAGAAGAACTCGCCAAAAATGCCGTTCTCCGCCTTGCAAACGGCGGCCAACGCTACGAAGAACGTGCCAACGCGCAAGGCCTCCCGACGGCCGTCCTGAGCCCGCCGAGCAAGAATTGGCAGTACTTCACCCGCTTCAAACGACGAGCATCCGTCGAAACCTACCCAGTCTTCGTCAAAGATTTTGAAGATTCCATCGATGGCAAACCCACCGAGAAGGAACTTCGCGAACTGTTCGATAAAGGCAAAGAACTCACCCGAATCAATCAGCCGATCCTGACCGAACCGGCCTTCATGACCCCAGAACTCGCCGACTTCGAATTCATTTCTTGCGATATCGAAAAAATTATCGACGAAGAAAAAACCAAAATCACCGAGGACCTCCTGCGCTCTGAATACGAACGTCGAGCCAAAGAGAAAGTCTTCGATGTCCCCCTGACCGAAGAAGAGAAAAAAGCCCTCCAAGAAAAAATCGAACAAGAAAAGAAAGACCAACAAGCCAAGGAGCCCGCACCCGCGAACCTCCCTCCGACCCTTGAGAACCCAGACTCCCCAGCCCCCGCTCCAGAACCTGCGCCAGCCCCCGCTCCAGAACCTGCACCGGCTCCCGCAGCAGAACCTGCACCAGCCCCCGCAACAGAACCTGCACCAGCCCCCGCAGCAGAACCTGCTCCCCCCCCGGGAGCAAACCCCCAGTCGTCTTTCACACCGAACCAACCAAGCCGCCTAGTCTCCTTCCAAGACCCCGCTGCCGAACCGACAGCAGAAGCCGCCGCGGCAGTGCCCCCCGCGCCAGTGACCCCCGCGCCGGAAGCACCCGCAGTAGTACCTCAAGTCACCGAAGTTCCTGCAACAGCCCTGCCTGCAACGCAAACGCCCTCGGCAGCCCCTCCAGAAGCTCCCGCTGTCCCCATGCGAACCCAAAGCTTCGAGGAGGTCAAAGAGGCACTTGCTCGCGAACTCGCCGCCGGACCCGCATTCCGAGTGCTCGAACAACGCGTCAACGAAATGCGCGACCTCATGGAAATCTACGCTGCAAACCGCAGAGCATGGGAACGGGCAGTGGCCGAAAAGGACTCCTCGATGAAGGAGCCCGAAACGCTCAATCTCCAACAGATCGCAGACAAGTACGGTTTTCAGTTCGGCCGCACAGGGCTAGTCGACGTGCGCACTGCCTCGTCTCTCCCGATCGGTCGGTCCCGGGTTTCGCGGGGCCCGCGCATGCAGCCCTTCGAGTTCCCTAACCTCATCCGCTTTGCACCCAACCCCCTCGAATCCGATAGCTTGGGAAATCTCTACATGCCCCTTCAAAGCACCGCACTGCTGACCCGCTATCTGTTTTGGAAGGTGGCTCATGAAGCCGCCTCGACCCCCTCGTTCGAGACGGCTAGGGAATCGGTAACCTCGGTCTGGAAGATGCAGCGAGCGGCCGAAAAGGCTGAGTCGAAGGCCAAGGCAATCGCAGACAAAGCTTCCGCAACCTCGCTAGCCGAATCGCTCGAATCCGATACCGAGCGAGGTCTGGTCGTTCGCCCAACTCCATTCAGTTGGTTCAACCCCTTGATGGCCGATTTCGACATTCAATTGAGCAATGTGGAGAACCTCAAGCCCTTGGACAACGAGTTTATGGAGAAGGTATTCGCAGCAGAACCGGGAACCACTCTGGTCGCTTCCGATGCAGCTAAAGAGATCTACTACGTTGTGAAGGTACTGGATTTCTCACCCTCGGAAGAAGACCTGATGCTGAGTTTCTCCGCCGCACCGAACACCGGCGGGGTCCAAAATGTCTCGAACATGGAAAGCTCGTCGTTGATCCGAAGCTGGTTCTCGGCGGTCCAGAAGCAACTCGGATTTCAATCCCGCCAGTGATTCGCCCCCAACAGTGATTCGCTTAAAAAGAAACGCCCCAAGCGGCACGGTCTTGATCGATGCTCCCGCGACTTGCAATGCGATGTCGCGGCAGATGATCCAGCAATTGATCGATGCGATTAGCGACTTCCACCAAGACAAGTCGGTGCGAGCCGTGATCCTCACGAGCAGCGGTTCGACGTTCTGCTCGGGAGTGGACCTCAAAGAGTGGCAATCGCAATCGCAGGAACGCGATGCGATCGCGCGATGGCAAGAAGTCGCCTTGGCACTTTGCGATCTGATCGAATCGATGCTCCGATTGCCTAAGCCCATCATCGCTGCGGTCGATGGCCCGGCTCTTGGATTCGGTCTTGCCATGGTCCTGGCATCCGATTTGGTAGTCGCCAGTCCTGCAGCTCGTTTCGAGGTGCCCGCGACCCGACTCGGCCTTGTCTCAGGTCTGACCATTCCGCTTCTGGCTTTCCGGTTGGGGGCCAGCGCAGCGGCCCGCTTAGCTCTCGGGGGAGAACGGATCGATGCGACCGAGGCCCATCAGATCGGACTTGTGCATCGCATCGTACCTAGCGATCAAATATGGGCAGCCTCCCATGCATGGGCAACGAGCCTTGCGGAAAGTTCCCACGAATCGATCCAGTTGAGCAAACGGCTGCTCAATGAAATGGTCGGCGAAGCGCTTCTGATGAACCTATCGAGCGGTGCAGCCGTTCTTGCCACCGCCTGCAGTACCGAGTCGGCCGTCGAGGGCCTCGCCTCCTTCGTCGATAAAAGACCACCCAAGTTCCCTTGATCGCACTGCGGTGGATCCTCTAGAGCTTGTGCCGACCTAACGAGTTACCAAAGCCTCGAGCACACGCTGCCTGCGTACCTTGCGAACCACAATCCGCACCCCCTGGTGCTCGAGTGTGTCGCCTCCGACGGGTAGATGTCCCAGTCGATCCGAGACCCAAGCGTTGAGATTTGGAAACATCTCAGCGCGATCGAACTCAATGCCGGTGAGCTCCTCCAATCGGGTCAAAGAAATTCCACCCCCGGCCACCCAGCCCTGGCCGGACCGGACCGCATGGATCGGGAGCATGTCGTACTCGTCTTGGATATCCCCTAGCAACTCCTCGACAATGTCCTCGAGTGTGATCATCCCGGTGATCACGCCTCGCGAATCGCTCACCATGGCGATGTGCGTATGCTCGCGCAAAAGCCGTTCGAGCGCCGCGGAGATCGTCAGCGACTGATCGAGTTTGGGGATCGATCGCAAGATACCCGCAATCGAGGGCTCCCTGGGATTGATTCGCATGACCGAGACGATGTCTTTGAACGTGACGTATCCGATGATTGTCTGAGGATCGCTCTTGATCTTGGCCACCGGAAAACGGGTGTGCATGTCCATGTGCGCGGCGATCAAACATTCCCCGAGGGTGCTCTCGAGGGGCAAAGCGTGGATCTGCTCGGCGGGTAAGGCGATCTCCTGAAGGGTCCTACTAGCGAGTCGAGCCGCCCCGAGAATGATGTTCTCCTCGCGCGACCCGATCAAGCTTGAGGTGCGTGCCAAGCTTGCAATTGCCCGAAGCTCCTGCAACTCGATCGCTTCGGTCTTCGACTCGTGTGTGGACTTTGGGCTCCAGAGTCGTTCGGTGAAATTCATCAACCCCGTCGCGGAAGCTTCGAGCAACCAGACCAGCGGCCAAGCCAAAATCGAGAAGCCTCGCATCCAAGGGGATAGGCTCAGGCAAACCCACTCTTTGTTCCGAAGCGCAAAGAGCTTGGGCACCAACTCACCGACGACAATCGTGAGAATCGTCAGAGGAGCGACAAAGATTGCGATGGACAAGCCATCGGCGGTACTTTCGCTCCATCCGTACTTTTGCAGGATCGGTGATAGATTTTCCGAGGCAGTCGCGCCGCTGGTGGCACCTGCGATGAGCCCGACGATGGTGATGCCAAGCTGAACGACGGCAAAACTCTTTTCGATTCCTTCCTTCATGAAAATCGCGGCGGTCGCTCCGAAACGCCCTTGGTCCTTGAGCGACTCTAAACGGGTTTTGGTGACGCTAGCAAGCGCGATTTCATAAGCTGCAAACAGCGCGTTGATCAGCACCATCAACAGAACGATGATCCATTCAAGACCGACCACGGTAGGATTGGCTTTCGCTCGGGGGCATTCGAGGGTTATTCGTCCGTCACGCAACCTTCGCTCGCGCTTTTGACATTCTTAATGTACTTGTAAAGCGTCCCACGTGTAGCCTTCAACGCCGGGGCGGTCCAGGCCGCACGCCGCTTGGACAACTCTGCCTGGCTGACGTCCATGACGAGTTGATTGGTTTTGGCATCGATCGTGATGTGATCGTTGTCTTGGACCAATGCCAACGGACCGCCGACTTGAGCCTCAGGGGTGATGTGCCCGACAATGAACCCATGGGAACCTCCGGAGAATCGACCATCGGTAAGCAAAGCGACATCCGAGCCGAGCCCCGCACCCATAATCGCCGAGGTCGGGGTGAGCATCTCCGGCATTCCTGGACCACCCTTGGGTCCTTCATAACGGATGATGATCACATCCCCTTTGCAGATCTTCTTTTGCTCGAGCGCCTCGAGCATCTGCTCCTCGGAGTCAAAGCATCGGGCTGGACCGGAAAAGACCAATCCCTCTTTGCCTGTGATTTTGGCAACGGCCCCCTCGGGAGCCAAATTTCCAAAGAGGATCTGAATATGGCCGGTGGGTTTGATCGGATCGCTCAAGGATCTTACGATCGTCTGGCCGGGCTTGAGTCCCGGCAAATCCTTGAGGTTCTCCGCAAGTGTTTTACCCGTGACCGTCATGCAATCGCCGCTGAGCAAGCCCTCGGCAAGCAAATACTTCATCACCCCAGGGGTGCCACCGATCGAATGGAGGTCTTCTTGCACGAACTTGCCCGAAGGCTTTAAGTCGGCAAGATACGCCACACGATTGCTCGTGCTCTGGAAATCATTGAGCGTCAAAGGGACGTTCACACTCCGGGCCATGGCCAATAAATGAAGCACCGCGTTGGTGCTCCCACCGAGCGCCACGACGATCGTCATCGCGTTTTCAAACGCTTCGCGGGTCATGATATCGCGAGGCTTGAGGTCGAGCTCAAGCAGATTTCGGATGGCCGCAGCGGCCCGATCGCATTCTTCTTTCTTGGCAGGATCCTCAGCGGGAATCGAGGCCGAATAAGGCAGTGCCATGCCCAGGGCCTCGATGGCCGAAGCCATCGTGTTGGCCGTGTACATACCCCCGCAAGCCCCTGCGCCTGGACAGGAATTTCTCACGATGCTCTCGCGGGTCTGGTCGTCGATTTGACCTGCTAGATACTGACCATAGCATTGGAATGCCGAGACGATGTCGAGCGAATGACCATTCCACTTGCCCGCCCGAATCGTGCCGCCGTAAATCATCAACGCAGGACGATTCAGTCGCCCCATCGCTATCAAACACCCTGGCATGTTCTTGTCACAACCGGGGATTGCGATCAATCCATCGTACCATTGGCCACCCATGATCGTTTCGATCGAATCGGCAATCAGATCCCGGGATTGAAGCGAGAACGACATGCCATCGGTCCCCATGCTGATCCCGTCGCTGACACCGACGGTGTTAAACCGCATGCCGACGAGCCCCTGGGCTTGCACTGACTTCTTGGCAGACAATCCCAAATCCAGCAGGTGCATGTTGCACGGGTTACCCTCGAACCAAACACTGGCTATCCCGACTTGAGCTTTATGCATGTCCTCGGGCGTTAGACCTGTCGCATAAAGCATCGCTTGCGAGGCCCCTTGGCTCTTCGGTTGGGTGATGCGGGAGGAATACTTGTTGATCGACGAGGTCATAAGGCGGATAATGGTTATGGGTGTTGATACGGATTGCAAGGATGCCCACATTACGGGCGACTATTATTGTGGACGCAAATTCGGTTTCTTCCTACCTCAAGCGCGAATCGCGATAATATTTTAGAGCGCGACGGTTCGAGACAAACGCCATCTCCTCGAGAACCGCATCGCTCAACTCGGTCCAAATCCACGAGGTCGCCTCGCCATCGACCAACTCGATGCGACCCTCTTGCACCTGGACCATGAAGAACATGTCCAAAACAGGAAGGCTTACACCGCGATAGACGTACGAATTGACCTCGGAGGTAAGGTACTCAAGGGATTCGACGGTCAACCCGATCTCTTCGAGGACTTCGCGACGCAAGGCGGCTTCTGCTGTCTCTCCATGATCGACAAACCCCCCAGGCATCCCCAATAAACCCTTACCCGGTTCATTGGCGCGTCGGAGCAAAAGTACCCGCCCTTGGCTGTCGGCCACCACGGCGCCAACGGCTGAGACCGGACCAAAGAACGTCGAATGGGAACACCGTGAACATCGGAAAGGGCGCAGGGGCTCGTAGGACTCTCGGGGGTGTCCGCAGGCCGGACAGTATCGATAGCTTTCAGCTAATTCCTTGCCCATCGACAAATAGTCCTCAATGCTCGTGTAGGATGTCCGTTGCTATCGGATCGTATCGGGAAAAAGCCAAGTCGGGTAACCGCCAAACCAATCTTCGCAGGGATTCTTCGCAGGGAATACTCTCAGGCCGTCGCGACCATCGGAGACTTGCGCCTGGAGGCTTTAGGCAAACACAGCACCGCTTCGATCAAAAGAGCTGCAAGCATCGCTACGACAAACCATCGCCAGACTTCTTGAACCAGACTCGAGGCTCGTTTACCGGCAACGATTTTAGCCCAGGGTAGATCCCCGAACATCCGCTCGAGACTCGCCGAATCGACGATCCTTGTGGAATCTTCCTCAAGGTCTCGGTGGAGCGCAACGAGCGCCTCGTCATTGCGATAGACCCCCGAATGCATGGGATACTCATTTGAAACAGCCGACGGACTCCCGAGCAAGAGCTTGGAGGTCGCATCGACGGATCGATGCTCCGTACCGGCCGATGCGTTCTTGGTCGTACCGACCCGCTGCGCTCCGGCCGCGAGCATCCGCTGGATCGTGACGTACAACACAACTCCGTCTCCACCAAGGGTCGAATCGCGATCCGACGGAGTCGTCGCACACAAGGTGATCGGTGTCGGATCCTCTGCCGAAACTGGGACGGTTGCCAAAAAAGGCTTGCCGTCGGGCAAGGAAGCCAAGGCTTCGAGCGTCCCATCAATCTTGCACAAACGTCGGATCCCAAGCTGCCCTAACGGGAGCGGAGCTCCGCTGAGAGTGTTTGCCAGAAGCTGTGAGTCATTCTGCCATTGGGCGATCCGAGCCAATCGGTTTCTCTGTGCGTCGGCGGCCGTTTCATTCTCGACCGGTGCGACCGCCCCCCCCTCTTGCAGAGATTCCCAAGCACCCCAACGAAACCCGAAGGCTTGCGTGCTGTCGGCATTCTCGGGGGGCAAGATCAGCAATTGGCCGCCGGTGGTCACAAAACGCGAGAGCAGTTCCAACGGCTTTCCTGTCGGCAGGTTTTCATGCCACACGATCATCGCGACGGTATTCAGATCGATCGACTCGAATTGCTCAAGGCTCGATAGCTCCACTTCGCATTCGACGGCTTGCTGCGGTGCAATGCTCGCACACAATTCGATGGATTCAACGAGTTCGGGCGTTTGGCTGACAATCACGGTGCGTCGAGTCGGAGATCGCTCGTAGACGAAGTAGCTCACATCATCGCTGGGGTTGGTGTCGGCTGGCAAACGGACCGAACCGAAGCCTTGTGCTGCTGCATCGGAGCCCCTGGAGTTAAGCTCGCTGCCCGTAGTGGTCTTCTCCAAAGGGATTCGGTAGTCGGTCAACTGAGCCGTGCTACCTTGAAACTCAACTTGGACAATCGAACGATTCTCACCGACGGAGATTTCCACCGCAAGAGGCTCGCTCGAAACGGCATTTGCCGATGCGACCGGCGTCGCATTGTCGCTTGCCCCGGAAGCGTTACCGGAAGCGTCACCGGAAGCGTCACCGAGCTGCTTATCGATACGGAAGCTGATCGATAGCTCGGGTCCGTTGTCGGTCTCGACGCGGTGCACATCGGTGATTCTGAGGCTTCGATTGACCGTGCTGGTCTGGGAAAGATCGAGGATCGAGAACCGGACAGGCTGAGCGATGGAGCGAAAACCGTCTTGCACGGCTTTCCAGCGCCCATCTTGACTGCGCCAATCGCTATCGCGCATGTCCGAACAGAGCCAAACCATGGTGTTGCCCGAAGGATTGTTCTTGGCGTACAGGAGCGCTTTTTCCATCAGGTTTGGGATGTCGCTCGTGGCCGACCAAGTCTGCCGTGGAGTGGCGCGGAGCCATTGGGTGATGGAGTTGTACTCCTCAGGTTTATCGGAAAGCGGATCGATTTGGACGATGCGCTCGATACCGAGAGTTTTAAACGTCTCGGCGAGCTGATCGATTCCCTGCTGAAGCTTCGTGGTGTTCGAGCCCACCGGGGTTTCTTCCATGCTTGCCGAACGGTCTAGAAGGACAATCGCGACTCGGTTCGCATCGCCTCCTAAGAGCGCCAGCAGACCGCTTGTCAGAGGCCTTGCGGTAAAGAGGACCAGTGCCAAGACGGCCAAGGTTCGCATCGCCAGAATCAGCCACTGCCGCAACTTGGTGTAACCGCTGGACATCTTGGTCGCTTCGAGCAAAAACCGCATCGCGGCCCAAGGGACGGTTTGGAAGCGGCGTTGATTGACCAGGTGGATGATGATCGGGATGGCGGCCAAAGGGAGGGCCACAAGCATCCATGGCTGGAGAAAGTTCACCGCACACCTCGCGCTCGAGTTCGACCGACGAGAAACCGCATAAGGGGTTGCTCATACGACTCGCTGGTCTGCACCCGATGGTAATCGAGCCCGGTCTCTAGGACGATTTTCTGCATCGCCGCCAGGTACTTTTGAAGAGCCTTTTGGTAACGGTCAGCAATCTCGGTCGGCTCGACAAAAACCGAAGTGTTCCCCTCCATGTCGACGAACCGAACGGGGCGACCGAACGCAAACTCGATCTCTTGAGGGTCGAGCAAATGAAAAGCGGCCACATCGTGCTTGCGGAAACGCAGGTGTTCGAAGCATCGTTTGAGCTCTTCGGGAGCGACGAAAAAGTCGGACACAATCACCACCAAAGCTCGCTGGCGAAGTGTCTCTGCGAGTTCATCGAGAATCGCGGGCAAAAGCGTTTCGCCTTGTGGCTTGGCTTTTTCCAGAGTGTCCAATATCAATTTCAAATGGGCCGCAGAGCGTTTCGCAGGGATACTCTGTAGGATCTTCTCGGCGACTGTCGTAAGCCCCACCGCATCGCCTTGCTGCGCTGCAAGATACCCCAAGGTAGCCGCAATCCGTCGTGCGTAGTCGATTTTCGTCGGCATCCCTTTGGAGGAAAAACCCATCGATCCACTTGTGTCCAATACGACGCAAAGCCGCAGATTCGTGTCGGCCTCGAACTCCTTGACATAGTAGCGATCGGTCCGACCGAATGCTCTCCAGTCGAGCCGACGGATGTCATCCCCCGGAACGTATTTGCGGTACTCGGCAAACTCGATGCTCGAACCGCGGTGGGGCGAAGCATGCTTGCCCGAGACCGTGCCCTGCATAGCAAACCGCGGAGTCAACGGGACGGCCGCCAACCGCGAAATAACTTTAGGATCCAAAAACGATCGAGTGACGTTGAGCATGAAACTATCGGGTCTCGTCGATAAGCCGCGCGACGATCTGTTTGGCCGTCACCCCTTCGGCCTGGGCCGCAAAGGTGGTGATCAATCGGTGGACCAATACCGGTCGGGCGACATACTGAATGTCTTCTAGTCGGACCATGTAACTGCCTTGCAAGGCCGCTCGGCTCTTAGCTCCGAGAATCAAATTTTGAACCGCCCGAGGACCTGCCCCCCAACTGACAAAGGGCTTGAGCCACTCAGGGGCCGATTCGCCTTGCGGACGCGTCTTGCGCACCAACTTGGCAGCATACTCGTAGATATGATCAGCTACCGGTATCCGTCGTACAAGCCTCTGAAAATGAAGGATCTCCTCGCCGCTGAGGATACCGTTGAGCTTGATAAGATCATCCCCTGTGGTGGTGCGGGCGATTTGGATTTCCTCTTGCTCAGTCGGGTAGTCCAATTCGATCAAAAACATGAATCGGTCGAGTTGCGCCTCGGGCAAAGGATAGGTGCCTTCCTGCTCGACCGGGTTTTGTGTCGCCAAAACCATAAAGGGCGAGGAAAGATCGTAGGTCTTCCCAAGAACCGTCACACGCTGCTCTTGCATCGCTTCGAGCAACGCTGCTTGCGTCTTAGGCGGCGCTCGGTTGATTTCGTCGGCAAGGATGATGTTCTGGAATATCGGCCCAGGTATGAACTGAAACTCCCGACGGCCCTCCTGGGTCTCCTGAAGGATATCGGTTCCGGTGATGTCCATAGGCATCAGGTCCGGAGTGAACTGAATTCGATTGAATCCCAACGACATCGTCTCGGCCACTTTGCTCACCAAGAGCGTTTTAGCAAGCCCCGGTACCCCCATCAACAGAGCGTGCCGACGCGCAAACAAACAAATCGCCAACTGCTCGATCACCTCGCGCTGTCCAACGATGACCTTGGACAACTCATTGCAAAACCGATCGTACGAGGAGCGTAACTGATCGATCGCTTGGACCTCTTGATCCGTCAATTGAACCGCGGGATTGAGGTCAGAGGATGCACCGGATCGCGAATCGATTTGGCTCATGGAGTATGGGTCGTCAAATAGAGGGTGGCTCCATGGGAGTCATGGATGTGCAGATATTGTAATTGAATTCGATCCAGGAGCATCCAGAATTGCCCAATGCCCCCCAGAAATCGAGCCATAGCCCTGGAAAAGATCGATCCTAGCCCGATCGAGCCGCTCGGTAAATCGCCAGAAAATCGTCCGCATCGGCCGGCCGTGGATTGAACGCTCCGGTCCACTGCTTGGCCGCCATCTTGGCCATGGCCTCCAAAAGCTCCTCTGCCGCACACGGACCCCCTGCACTAGCACTAGCCCCCTGCGGTGCGTTCCAACGCTCGAGCTGCTCGAGACCCGTGGCCATCGATGCAAGTTGCAACCAACGGGTGAAGCAGTCGGCCAAAATCTCGCTGGCCATTCGATGATCCGATGGGACGATCTCGGGAAGCAATCGAACCAACTCGCCGTAGCGACCCCCGACAAAAGACGCGTTGAACCGAATCACATGCGGCATCATCATCCCGACAGCCTGTCCATGAGGAACATTCAGATAGGCCGTCAGGGGATTGGCCAGCGCATGGGCCGCGCCGAGCATCGAGGCCTCGATGGCCATTCCAGCAAAGGCTGCCCCAAGCTGCATCTGCGATCGCCCAGAGAGATCCATGGGATCCTCCAGGACTCTCGGAAAACCCCTCGATAAAAGAGTCCAAGCTTCGCGTGCATAACAGTCGCTTATCGCATTGCGCTTCGTCGTTACGAATGACTCCAAGGCATGGGTCAAGGCATCGATGCCTGTCAAGGCCGTTACGCTAGCCGGCTGCGAACAGGTCAAAAGTGGATCGAGTATCGCTATGGCCGGGGAGGCCTTCGGGTCTCCACATGCCATCTTGACATGAGTATGAGCATCGCTGATTAAGGCAAACGACTGGGTCTCGCTCCCAGTCCCTGAAGTCGTCGGCACGGCGATCATCGGCAGCATCGGCAAAGCGGCTTTGCCAACCCCCCAATAGTCGGACATCTCCCCCCCGCCGGTATAAATGAAGTTGATGCCTTTGGCGCAGTCCATGCTCGAACCACCCCCGAGACCGATGAGCAAATCCGGGCGAAATTCCTCGGCCATCTGAACCCCAGCCCGGACATGCTCGGTGGTCGGATTCTCAGCCAAATCATGGAACCCCAAGCTCTCGAGCCCGGCATTACGGATCTGCTCGGCCCCGATCTGGTAGATTCCCGCAGCGACAACCCCCGGATCGCTTACGATCAAGACCCGACGGCCTTTGAGCTCCCTAGCTAAATCTCCGAGCCGTTCGATCGTGCGTTCACCGGCGATCAGGCGAGTTCGGAGTTGGTAGTCGATCATGGATGCTTTAGGGGTTGGAGGGATCGCCAATCGGCTTGGCAAAATAGGCTAGCGGGGTGGGTATTTTTGCATAATCGGAACAGATTAACAAATCCCAGCACTTTCGTTGCAATCGGAGCGATAGAAAGGCTCTTTGTTGTAAATATTACCTTCGGAAAACTCCGAACAATTGATCCTAGCGGAATGTTCATGGACAAACCGGATCGCCTAGTTACTCAAGCAGTAGCGAACCGGGGAGTCGGCGGCATGAGCGTTCGTTCAAGAGCATTGGTCCATCAGTGTTGAAGGCCCAGATTTCAACTGCTTTCGCGTCGCCGGATTTTGTTCAGGATAGGAGTTCCAGAACTATGAAGATTAACCGAATTGCGCTCAGTGCAATGATTGCCAGCGCATGCATTTCGGGATCGGCCTTCGGTCAAACCAACCGAACCGCCGCTCCTCGTTACGCCCCAGCGTCGTACTACAGCTACTACGATGAGGCTTCCCCAAACGCCGCCTCCAAGACGGCTTCCAAGGATGTCGTCCAAGCGTCGGCAACCTGTGACAATGGCAAGTCGTGCGACAATTCTGCCGCATGCGATGCGGGCAACGCGGGCCGGACCGGCGGTGCCGGTGCTTGCGATTCGGCCAGTTGCCTCGGTGGTGCCCTCGGCGGACGCCTCGGCAGCGGACTCGGCCAAGGCTGCGATGCCGGTGGCTGCGATTCGCTCTCGGGCTCGAGCGGACTATTCGGTTTGGGAATGCTCGGTACGGGTCGAGCCTTGACCGATCCTTGGAAACTCGTCAAGGAGCCTGTCGCAGGCTTCAACATCGGCGGGTGGACAAGCGTCGGATACCACTCCCATGCGAACCCATTGAGCTTTAACACCTACCCAAAACGAGTCCAACTCGGCCAGCAATGGTTCTTTGCCGAGAAAGTCGCCGACGGTAGTGACGGCCTGGGACTCGGTGCTCGCATCGATTACCTCTACGGTACCGACGCCCCAGATACCCAATCCTTCGGCATTGCGAACAACCATTGGGACAACGGGTGGGACAACGGTGGACAATACGGCCATGCAATTCCACAAGCCTACGGCGAAGTTGCCTACGGTGACCTAAGCGTCAAAGTCGGACACTTCTTTACGATCGTCGGAAACGAAGTCGTCGCCGCAACAGGCAACTTCTTCTACAGCCGTCAATTCACGTTCTACAACGCCGAACCGTTTACTCACACCGGTGCCCTCTCGACCTACAAAGTCAGCGACGATACCCAACTGTTCAACGGCTATGTCATGGGCTGGGACTCGGGCTTCGAAGACAACGGCGATGCTTACATCGGCGGTATCAAAACCAAAGTCAACGATCGCTGGACCTTCCTATGGAACTCGGTCCTGGGCCGATTCGGTGAAGCCAAATCGTTCAATCCCAACGAACGCGGAGGTATCCAGAACGTGATGCTCATCGGTACCCTGACCGACAAGCTGACTTACATCAGCCAAACCGACTACTTGTATACCCAAAACGAGTCAGGTATCACCGCTCGGAATACCTTCGGTAACATCAATTACTTGATCTACCAAGTCAACGACCGTTGGGCACTAGGACAACGCTTCGAATGGTTCAACTTCAGCGGCTCAGGCTTCGGCGATGTACAGAACGATGATCTGTACAATTACACGGCCGGTGTGAACTACCGAGCTCACGCAAACCTGCTGTTCCGTCCAGAAGTTCGCTGGGTTTGGGACAAAAATCGCTACGGCTTCAACGAAGACTTCGCAGGAAGCCAAGCCGCTCTCGGTGGCGACGTAGTCTTTACGTTCTAATCCACTGCTCGGTCGAGCATCAAGCGTTCGAAAAACAACCGTTCGAACCGAAAAACAAAAAGCACCCTGCAGACCCAGCAGGGTGCTTTTTTTTCTACTATGCCCTGCACCAGCCAAATTCCACTGGAGGGAGGCTACGAAAAAGTCCGAATCACCTGATAGCCTGTACCGAATGCGCCGAATGCAACACTCAAATCCGTGCAAGACACAAACGTTAGGAAACTCCATCATGCCATCAGCAATCATCCTACAACCGTTTGCTAGCATCCACCGATTGGCCAAGGCCCTCGGGCTCGCATCGTTGGCGTTTTTCGGCTCGCAATCGATCGGATGGCTACCGACCTGTTCGGCAGGGGAACCCCATCAGTGGTTCGCAGGCACCTACCTGGACCCTGCCATCCAACGCCCAGACTTCTTTCCCCATGCGATCTCTCGGAGCATCCCTGAATACCGCCAAGTCTACAACCGACCTCGAAATCTCACCGGCTGGATCGCATACAAAATCGAGCCATCAAGCCAAGAAGCCATGGCCTGGCAAACCAACCATTGCAATGGAAACTACCAGAACCATGCCGGGGCCTTCATACCTATGTACTGCTATCCCAAACCTTGGGAATCGCTCAACACTCGCGGTCGACCTGCCTCGGCAAACCTTTCGAGCAAAACCCTCGGTGTCGAAGTTCCCTCCCCGGTAGCCCCCCGTGCTATGAGCTCCCCATCAAAGCTTTCCTCGGGCAACCTCGAATAGACACCAAAACTCGCCCGTATTTAGGGAACTTGAATCGCAACACGAGAATCTGTATCGTCTAGATAGATCGATGATCGCTGAGTCATGAACTCCCTAGGACAGGTCCCCGTTGCGATGAAGAAAAAACTTTGGTTCTCCCAGATGGCTGCATGGTCCCTGATGGCTCTGCCGAGCTATGCACAAGAGCCATCGAAACAAGATCCCGCACTCGATCCTGCCTCCGCACCTGAAGTGATCGTCCAACCCGCCGAGGAACTACCGATCCCCGAGGATCCAGGTCGCCCCTCTGCGGCTCGGTCCAAGCCCCCGATCGTCATTACCCCCCGCAAAATCTCTCCAAACCCATCTCCAGCCCCTGCCCCGACGCGAGCCCCTAAACCCTCGCCGGAGGTCTTCGGCGATAGCCTCCTAGGGGATGGCGAGATCACCCAAGGAGCACCCGGTGGTGGGTACCTCGGCCTAGTCGTCGAACCGGTCCAAGGGGGAGGATTCGGCCTGTCGGTCGTCGATGTGACAAATCAATCCCCAGCTTGGAAAGCCGGATTTCGTGTCGGTGATCGTATCGTCGGTGTCGGCGGTCAAGCCGTCTCAACACTCGATCAACTAGGTGAGCAACTCGATCGGTACCCGGTCGGCGCGCCGGTGAAATTCCTGGTCCAACGCCGAGGCCGAAGCACGAATTTGACGGCCGTTCTCCAAGACCGCACCCTGGCTGGACAACTCCAGGGGTTCCAGCCGGCGACCGCACTGCCTCTGGAGCCTCCCAAGACCCCGTATCAACCAATCCTGCCGAGTATTTCTAACCCTAACGCGAGACTCCCTAATTCCAAACTTCCAAGTTTGGACCCCTCGGCCCAGAGCAACGGCGTTACTCTCGGGGTCTCGGTCAGCGACCTTTCCGAGACGTTCCGCAAACAATTCGGTATCCCACTGTACCGCGGGGCGGCCGTCTCGAACGTCTCGCCAGGTACCACCGCCGAATTGGCCGGCCTGAAACCGGGCGACTGCATCTCCGAAATCAACGGCAGAATGATCCTACGCGCCCAAGACGTCGTCGAATCGATCCAGCAAATCGCCCTCGGAGATTCCCTCACCATCGGATACTACCGAGGCCAACAAAAGCAACTCGTCGAGGTCCCACTATTGACCGAAGGAATGATCGCCGGCGAACCCACAGAAACGCTCGGACCAACCCTCAAACCCGAACAACTAACCCCAGAATACGTCGAATCGCTCCACGAACAAATCCGCAAACTCCAGGGACAATTGGACCGACTCCAAACACGCTTGAGCCAACTCGAAGGACCAGGCCGCTAATCGACAACTCGCGCACGGCTAGAGAGGCTATTCAATGCTGCGCAATGCTGAAGACCGACGTGGACTTTACAATCGAGTAATCGTCCGGGAAGGTATGGAAAGCTTGGATGAGCATCTGCCGCTCGCGCGTCTCGATGTGCACAAAACTGATTGCACCAAATGGAAACCGCCCGCTCGAGTCAAACGCATGCATCAACTCGTCCTGCGAACAACACGTCGAGAACTGATTGTGCAACATCCAAAACATCTCGGCCGAAACCTGCTCAAGCTCAAACTCCGAACGGTACTGTAAGCCCCGCTTGCCCTGCACCTCCTCGACGTAACGACCCCTCATCAATGTCGACAAGAGCTTCCGCTGCTGAGGCAGCGACTGCTGGAGCGATCCGACAACCTCCGAGAGCGTCGCACCCCGAGTGCCAGTAAAACTGACCAGATGACCATCGCTGGTGATGTCGATTCGAGCCCAATAATTGCTCCTTTGGATCGTGCGCGTCTTGTACGATAGGAAAAGCTCAGGATGAACCGACCTTCCAAACACACTCAAGACATGTTCAGCAACCGTTGGACGAATCGATAACACGGGTAGGGTTTTGGGTTCGTTGGTGGAAAAGATGCTCAATGCGATGCGACCGGAAAAGGACTGCCAGGCGGGCATCAATCGCGGGTCCGATTATAGCGATTGCAACAAGCTGCGACCAAGGTCAACTTTACCCAATCGGAAACTCTTTCATAATTGCTCGAAATTGCCCAGCCCGGTGTTGACAAGCGATAAACCTGACCCACCCTTGCTTGGACCGACAAATAAGGTCGTCGTATCGGCGAGCGCATCGGGACATTTCCACCGATGCGTGTCGGAACCACCAAGAGGCAATCGTATACTATGCATATCGTGATGGCATCCTCCGAAGCGATTCCGTTTGCAAAGACCGGTGGACTAGCCGATGTCGCTGGCACCCTTCCTATCGAACTGGCCAAACGAGGCCACGACTGCTCGGTATTCCTTCCAGCTTACCGAGTCTCCAAGCACTTTCTTCAGGAGCAACCTGGCTCGCAATTCGACGAATCGGTCGCTTCGCTCGTCGTCGATCTTGCAGGCTACCCTATCCATGCGTGGATCCATCGGGTTCGACTCCCAAACTCACCCGTTGATTTTTATCTCGTCGACCAACCGATGTTCTACGATCGGCAAGGTCTCTATGGCGATTCCCGTGGCGAATTCGGTGACAACTGCGCTCGCTACTGCTTTTTCTCCCGTGCGGTCGTCGAAGCGATCGAACGCCTGCAACTACCCATCGACATCATTCACTGCCATGACTGGCAAACCGGACTGATTCCCGCATACCATCGCACCCAAACCAACCACCACTCGTGGTACAAACGCTGCGCCTCGGTCATGACCATCCATAATATGGCTTACCAAGGCCGATTCTGGGGACCCGATATGGTCCTGACCGGATTGGACCACTCCTATTTCCATTGGGAATGGATGGAGTACTACGGGGATCTGAACCTGCTCAAAACCGGCATCGCATTTGCCGACGCACTGACGACCGTTAGCCCTACCTACGCCCGAGAGATTCAATCGCCCCCCCAAGGTTGCGGTCTCGAAGGGGTCCTAAGCGCCCGCGCCGATCGTCTCTTCGGAATCGTCAACGGGATCGATGAGGCGACATGGAACCCCGCGAGCGACCCCTATCTCGAACACCATTACAACATCGATACTTGGAAAGATGGAAAAGCAGCCTGCAAACGCTCCCTCCAAGAATCTCTTGGTTTACCCATCCGACCCGAGGTGCCTCTTATCGGTATCGTAGGACGACTGGCCGAACAAAAAGGCTGGGACCTGATCCTCCAACTCATGCAATGGTGGATCGACCATCGCGATCTCCAATGGGTGATCCTTGGAAGCGGTGAGCAACGCTATGCCGATGCTCTTTTTCAATTGGCCATGCAACGTCCCGACCGCGTCTCGCTCCTGACGACCTTCTCCGACCCTCTGGCCCATCGTATCGAAGCCGGTGCAGACCTGTTCCTGATGCCAAGCCTCTACGAACCATGTGGACTGAACCAACTCTATAGCCTTCGATACGGTGCCGTTCCTGTCGTTCGATCCACCGGCGGGCTGGCCGATACGGTGCAAGATGCCTCCGAGGAAAACATCCTACGAGGGGTCGCAACAGGCTTCGTTTTCGAGGATTACAAACCAGAGGCCCTGGCCCAAGCGACCATCAGAGCTCTGGACGTCTATTCACAAGCACCCGAGGTATGGAGTAAAATAGTCACCTCAGGGATGAGCCAAGATTGGTCGTGGGCCAAAAGCGCCGATGCGATGCTCGATGTCTACGAACATGCTCGACATCTAGCAAAAAACGACCAGCGGCTCTAGCCTTACAAGTACTCGTCGCCAGACTAGCACCCCTCTCAAGCTTGTCGTGCACTTGAATTCGTTGCGCAAAAAATCACCGGGTGGATTCGTCCGGGAACCTACTATGGGGTCGATTCGATGAACGAAATGCGGTACGACTGGCTGGGCGATCGTTGGGTCATCTTTGCTCCCAACCGCATCCTGCGTCCTGACAGCTACCGTGATCCGTCCAGCCCCAAACCACCCCCCGTGTCCCTCGAGCCGACGGATCGAATCACCGACGAACACTGCCCCTTCTGCTCAGGCCAGGAGCAACAAACCCCATCACCGACCCTCGTTCTGAAAACCCCTTCTGCCCACGATTGGTCGGTCCGAGTCGTCCCGAACAAATTCCCGGCCTTCGATTCGGCCAACCAAAGTCCGCTTTGCACTGCCCCCCAATGCAACTCGGCCAACAACTCGGCCAACAACTCGGATCTGTTCCTCCGAAAACAAACGCGCGGCGGGCATGAAGTGATCATCGAAGCCCCTAACCACATCCAAAGTATCACTCAATTGCCTTCCGAACACGCCGCTTTGATCTTCGAAGCTTACCAAGAGCGATTGCGGTACTGGCGAAGCGTCCACGCAATGCGCTACGCGGTGGTCTTTAAAAACAACGGGGCCGATGCAGGAGCCTCCCTGGTCCATGCCCATAGCCAATTGATCTGCACCGATTTTCTTCCCACCGATGTACTCAAAACCCAATTGCGATCCATCGAGTACTTTCAAAACCATCGCAGATGCTACGCTTGCGATGTGCTCGAAAAAGAAATCCAGTCGAACCAACGGATCGTCGCCCGAACCGATTCCTTCGTCGCCCTGTGCCCATTCGCCTCGCGTCTGCCCTATAGCGTCTCAATCCTGCCCATCGAGCATCAATCGGCCTTCGAGGAATGCACCCCCTGCCAACTCGTCGAACTGGCTCGCTTGGTCCAGTGGACTCTGCGATCCATCGAATGCGAACACCCCCAAGCCGCCTACAACTACGTCCTTCAAACCGCTCCACTTGATGCCCATAACCCAGCCGCCTTCCACTGGCGACTGAAAGTCCTCCCACGATTGATCAAAGTCGCCGGCTTCGAATGGAGCTCCGATTGCTACATCAATACCGTCCTACCCGAAGAAGCCGCAAAAGCACTAGGCCGTCACTTTCCCACCGGCCTCTCGGAAAAATCCATCTCAAGAACCGCTATAGCATAAAGCCATCCACCTAGATCGCACATCGCATCGGATTTCCTCGTACTCGTACTCAGTGCAACGGTACTCGTGCTCGTGCTCGCTGGCTGTTTGACCTGCTACGAAGCCGATCGTTGATCGAAGCGGTTCGCGAGAAATTGCAGACCTATGGGCCAGATTGCTGTTTTAGATCGAATCGAGTACGAGTACGAGTACCGCGATGCTGAGTACGAGTACGAGTACGAGAAGAAGCACGAACAAATCATTGCACCAAAGTCTTCGATCGAGCGGTTTTGACATGTGTAACGTTTCCTTCTCGCATACGGTCAATTCGGGTCGTTCGCACATCGCATCGGATTTCCTCGTACTCGTACTCAGTGCAACGGTACTCGTACTCGTACTCGCTGGCTGTTTGACCTGCGGCGAAGCCGATCATTGATCGAAGCGGTGCGCGAGAAATTGCAGACCTATGGGCCAGATTGCTGTTTTTTAGATCGAATCGAGTACGAGTACGAGTACCGCGATGCTGAGTACGAGTACGAGAAGAAGTACGAACAAATCATTGCACCAAAGTCTTCGATCGAGCGTTTTTGACATGTGTAACGTTTCCTTCTCGCATACGGTCAATTCGGGTCGTTCGCACATCGCATCGGATTTCGTCGTACTCGTACTCAGTGCAACGGTACTCGTACTCGTACTCGCTGGCTGTTTGACCTGCTACGATGCCGATCGTTGATCGAAGCGGTTCGCGAGAAATTGCAGACCTATGGGACGAATTGCTGTTTTTTAGATCGAATCGAGTACGAGTACCGCGATGCTGAGTACGAGTACGAGAAGAAGCACGAACAAATCATTGCACCAAAGTCTTCGATCGAGCGGTTTTGACATGTGTAACGTTTCCTTCTCGCATACGGTCAATTCGGGTCGTTCGCACATCGCATCGGATTTCGTCGTACTCGTACTCAGTGCAACGGTACTCGTACTCAGTGCAACGGTACTCGTGCTCGTACTCGCTGGCTGTTTGACCTGCTACGATGCCGATCGTTGATCGAATCAAGTACGAGTACGAGTACCGCGATGCTGAGTACGAGTACGAGAAGAATCACGAACAAATCATTGCACCGAAGTGCTCGATCGAGCGTTTTTCATTTGCGCGTAGTCTTCCCCTAAAATCTCGTCCATTCTAGAGCGATCGATCGGCCCGAGAGCCCCGTGGCACTAACAACCGTATCAATCCAATCAACACGCATGCGATCAAGAGAATCATACCGCTGACTATCGCTACTGCCACCCAACCACCCGGCTGATCCGGACTCAAGAAAGGATATGGATACCAGCCGGTAATAGCCCCTCGCAACAACGAGAAAAATAAAAAAAACAATGGATACGAAAGCCACCAAAGCGATCGGCGATACCCAGGGCGATCCCTAGGCGGATCGACCACCCAATCAAACAATACCCACAAAGGTATCAGCAAATGATGCACCCCATCGGCCACCGGATGGACGATCTCCTTGACCATCGGCAACTGCGATAACAACACCGCATACACCAAGCCCGTAATCGTCAAATACAAAACCGATGCCCCTCGCAAAGCCGCTAGCAATCCGTCGGACAACCCTACTCCACCCAAAGCGGAAATCACCAAAACCCCAATCGCTATAAGATTGGCCTGAATGGTGAAAAAACTAAAAAAGGGGCCAAGCTCAAATCGACCGATAGCGATCAAGTGATTGGCTTGCAAAAATATCGCAGCGATCGAGACGGCGACCAAGACCCATCGCAGTAAATTCAATCCGCCGATCATCTATCGAAGCCTCTGGTCAAAGAACGAAAATACATCATCCAACGCAGCTTGCACGATCACCATGTGCTCGATGTCCCTGTACTCCCGATACTCAACCTCGCACCCGAGGCGCTCAAGCTGCTGGCTGAGCCTCTTTGCTCCAGACTTGCCAAAATCTCGATCCCCCGCCCCAACATAAAAAGGTACCTTGCGGATCGCTTCGCTCGCAATCACTCCACCCCCTCCACCTAAAGCCGCTACCCCACGAACCCATTGAGGATGCTTGCTGACCTGAGTCATCGCTTGGGCCGCACCCATCGAATGACCTACAAGCATCACCTTGGTGCGATCCACCGGCAAAATCTCCGACAAAGCCTCCACCATCTGACTTAGATCCATCCCCAAACCTGCCATCGTCTGACGAGGCGAAACGACGATCCATCGACGCTGACGACCCAGCTCGATCAAACGGCCGGCCCCATACGTCTGGAAAAACATGTTCTCACTACCGCCCGCTCCATGCAAAGCAATCAACAATGGAAGCTTCAATTCAGAATCCTTAGCGTCATACTCAGGAACCTCCATCCGAATAACCTGGGTCGATTTCTCCCGACTCAGTTGCATCCACTTCCAACCTGATCGACTGACCCATTCCCCAAACGCTGCGTGGATCGAAGCCTCTTGAATTGAGTTCGGTGCAGCGATCTGCTCGAAATCACGCAGGAGCCGATTCCATGGCAAATCGATCTCGAACGAGGTGCCTTTGCGGCCTCGACCAAGCTCTTTGGCTAAAAATTTTGCCGTGCTCCTGGATGTATGCCCCGGCTCCTTACGGACCGACTCCAACCATTGCTCCATACGACCGAAACGATCCTCCGTTTGATCGACCAAAGAAACCGATGGACCAATCCAATCGGAAACCCCAGAGCCCACCCCTTCACGGACGCACTCCACTAAGTAATCTCCCGGGGCAAGCCCCCCCAAATCCAATTCAAACGGCTCACCCAAGACCAAAGTGACACTTCTTCGTAAAAGTGGCTCTCCTGCCGTTGCCTGACTCCCTGAAATCCTCGCCCGGGTGTCAGACCAAGGCCATAGACTCAGGACAACCTCATGCGGCTTGTCCATTGCATCGGTACCCTCGGTCGCCGATGCCGAATCGTAAAAAACACTCGCTCGGCCTCGTACCACCGGATCCTTTACATCCAATAACGTCCTCTCAAACTCCAACTTCCACCCAAGACCTCCAAGCCGCTCGACCTGCTCGGATTCCTCAACCCCGGTAACCTGCAACCACCCCTGATCCAAAAACTTGCCCGCTCGACCAAGCTGCAAACTAAAAAAACTCCCCACCGCTTGCTCCATCGACGCAGTGCTCCGCGCCCGCGATGCTACATCGGCCTCCTGCCAGGCCCGCTCGAATCGCTCGAGACGACGCCCCAGTTGATACCGGTCCTGGGCCGACTGGCAAATTCCTAGCTCAGGCAAAAAAATCCAAAACACAACCAACGCCCAAACCATACGATCGACGAAACCACCGAAAGATAAAGGAGCTGATTTCCCCATTAAATAACCCGTTTTGAAAAAAGTCTGAGGGAATTCCTTCCCTATCCCTGCCGTTCTTGGATACATTAGTGTCGACACACACATCCACTCGGTCCGGGCATTGTACTGGATTCACAACGTCCATTGTTGAAAAGCAAAGCCGTCCAACGGAGGGTTTGTGCATGAAATACCGCCGCTGCTTAATCATCGATCTTCTCGAACAACGACGCCTATTTGCAGGTCTAGACGTTCGAATCTTCGAAGACCCCCTATCGTTGCGCACGCTTGAGCCCAACAGCACCCCGGCCATCGAACGCGTCGTGTTCCTAGACCTCAATGCCGATGGAGCCCAACAAGCCTCCGAGCCGATGAGCATCTCCGATCTCGATGGCATCGCTCGATTCAGGAACCTACAGTCGGGGTCCTATCGCGTAAGACTCTTGGGCGCCTCGAAATCGCAACTGCAAACCACCGATACCCAACCTGCTCCCACAGGATTCTGGAGCGGAGATGTAGGAGCCCTCAAGCCCATCGTTTGGAACTCAGACTCCGTAGGCTGGTTTGCCTCAAACCAATCGCTCATCCAATTCGATATCGAGCAATCCATTCGCCTAAACGAAATCCCACTGCCAGGCCGAATCCTCTCAGTCACAAGCGATCTGCAAAACCGTGGTCTTGCACTCGTGGCTCACCCTAACACCAAAACCGAACTGGTCGCTTTCGATCTTCAACTCGGACAAATCCAACGCTCGGATCTTTCCGCCGGGGCAACGCAAGGCTCCTCGATCAATCCGCCAACGGCCAAAGAACTTCTTTCGATCAGCGAAAATCGATTCCTACGGCAATCGAATCCCCAAGGAGATTCCCTGGAGTGGATCCCTCCAACAGAAGCTTGGGATCAAACCCTGACGCTTGAAACCAAACTCAGCGGTATCGCTCCCAACGCGCAAATCCAAACCGTTGGCTCCCAAGGCCTCCTCATCGCCGAATCGCTCGACCAGGGCACTCGAATCTCCCTGTTCCAATACAACGGCCAAGCCTTTGAACTAATCGCCGAAAGAAGCTTCGACGCGTTCGTCCGAATCTCCAGCGCAAGCCCTGATGGGAAAACCATATCAGTTGAAACCGACCAAGGAATCGAAATTGTTTCCCTAGCCCCCGGGCTTACAACGACTCTAGTCCTCCAGAACGCCACAGGACCGAGTGCCTTCGACGCTAGCAGAGGACTTCTCTGGGCGCTCTCAAATGCAAATCCCTCAAGATTGATCGGTTGGACACTCACCCAAGGCCTCATAGCCTTCGATGTCCTTTTGGCCGATGCAGGAAACGCCGATCAATCCGCAAGAATACAACTCTCCCTAGGCTTCAAAAACGATACGCTCATTGGACTACGAGACGGACAAATCTATCGCCACGCCCTTAGCCTCACCAACAAAACCATCGCACAGGTCGTCGACCAAGCGATCGAGCAAGTCGCAATCGGTATTCGAAATCGGTCCGAAAACAATCCACCCGTGCTCAGAAGTCTACCGAGTGTCCAAGCGACAGAAGACTCACCCAAATCCATCCATACTTCCGATTGGACCCAAGCTACCAGCGACGGCGACGGCGACTCGGTGCATTATATCCTCGTGAGCAACGGCCAACTCGGTTCCGTCTCCTGGTCCTCGAACGTCGGTGGAATCTTTACCCCCAATCCGAATGCAGACGGCCAAGATCAAATCGTCGTACAAGCCTACGACGGACGCTCTTGGTCGACACCGCAAACCGTAGGAATCCAAATTCAGGCCGTTAACGATGCACCCCAAGGCCTACTCTACAGCGGTGTTCTTGCCATTCCAGAAAATCGACCAGGCTACGTCCTAGGCAGCCTTTCGATCATCGATCCTGACGCAAACGAAGTCTTCGATTACTCCGTTTCGGATAACCGTTTTGAAATCTCCGGCTCAACCCTCAAGGTTCGAAATGCCGCGATGATACCCTATCAAGCTCCCGGATGGATCGATCTAATTCTGACTGCACGCTCAAGGACCAATGGAGACTCCATCGAACGCGCCGAACGGATCTTCATCATCAAAGATCCCACACCCTTCCACAACGATTCCAACCCGGCCGATGTAGACCGTGACGGGTCCGTAACACCGCTCGACCCCTTGATCATCATCAACTACATCAATACCAAAGGATCTGGTCAAATCAAACCCCCATCGGAGGGGGAAGCAAGCAACGATTTTGATGTCGATGGAGACGGCCAAGTCACCCCGCTCGACATCCTTATCGTCATCAATGCTCTGAACCAATCCTCCGCAGCCGCCGAAGGTGAAGCCCCCTTGCGGGATTCCCGACCGACCGCTGTTCCTCCGCCAATCGTTCCGGGAACTCGGCCACAAGCAGCCCCTCTGCCAGCCCCTCTTAGCGACAGCGACGATCCACTCGGATTGAGAAAATCAAGGAAATAGACCCTCCTGCGAGATCCTCGATCCGATTTTCGATCGACCCGTACAGCTCGATCGGACCTCCCAGATTTTTTCTTTGCTGCACTCGAAATTCGATACTTTAGGGCAATAGACGTTTTCTCTTTTGTTAGACTATTGAAAATCTGGGGTATTGCAATTCCCCCAGCCTTATCCCTTTATTCTCTCCTCATCATCCATCCGATCAGATTCTCCGCAAGGCGATCTGAGCTGTACCAATGTCGTTACGCATCTGCTGCATCGACGATAATCCGATCTGCATCTATGGTTTAAAGAACGCTTTAAGTTCTGCTGGCCATGAGATGGTCGGCTCGCTCGATCAATACTCGCAAATCGAAACGTTCTTAGAGAATACCCCGTGCGATGTTTTGATTTCGGAATTGCGCGTAGGGGATTTCGATCTGCTCGAACGATGCCATCAACTGATAGGAAAATACACCGAAAGCAAATGGATCATTTATTCCTACGACGAAAACCCCACGCATGTGGCACGAGCAAGCGCCCTGAACGCCTGGGATTATATCCCCAAACGATACTCCGTTCAGCGACTTATTCAGTCTTGCGAATCGGTCCGAACAGGACATCGGATGCCCGAATCACTCGTAGGCTTAGCCAAAACATTCCTCACTGGGCATCATAAACCCGCCGAATCGATTCCAGTTCCACTGACAAAACGAGAGCACCAAATTCTCATCCATCTTTCGCTAGGGCTGAGCAACCGAGACATCAGCAAGTCACTGAGCATAAGTCTAGAGACCGTCAAAGAGCACGTTCAGAACGTTCTGCGAAAGCTCAAAATCAGCGATCGTACTGCCGCAGCTATATGGTCGCTGCGCAATGGGGTGCCTACCTTGAATTTCGACCCTCCGTCGTAACGACGATCCCAACCGATCGACCCAGCCGGCCCCTGCTCTTCTTACCCTACCGCACTCTTCTTACCCTACCGTTTGATTCCCTACCCGCCTTTCACTTCCCTGGTTCTTCCTCTCTCTGGTTCTCCCTCGTTCTTCCTCTCTGTGCTCTCTGTGTCTCTGTGTTTCAAAAATCCGCTT